>Ga0187892_10004342_pt1 | contig 23985 bp, 22 predicted proteins | sample MA1701073metaG_FD_139345 | JGI IMG/M metagenome (GOLD analysis project Ga0187892, IMG submission 139345) | Bio-ooze microbial communities from a basaltic lava cave in the Kipuka Kanohina Cave System on the Island of Hawaii, USA - MA170107-3 metaG ... | reverse complement strand
GACGCCCAGACCGCCTTGCGGATCGGCCTCGTTCAACGGCTGGTCAGCCGGGATCATCTATACATTGAGGTCGAGGAGCTGGCCCGCTTGCTGATGCGGCGGGCACCGCTGGCCCTACGCTACATTAAGACGGCCATACGCGAGGGCTTTGATTTGCCGCTGGCAGAAGCTCTGGCGTTGGAGGCCCGCCTGGCCGCTTTGGCTCTGGCCAGCGCCGATGCCCGTGAAGGGCTAGCGGCCCTAGCGGTGGATCGCGAGCCCCAATTTACAGGGGCGTAAATGAACACCGCAGAGTTCCTTACGATCGCCGCCTCGGTAGTGCCTGACCGTCTGGCTATGGTCTGCGACGGCGGCGAGCGCACGTTCGCCCAACTGCAAGAGCGGGTTAACCGCCTGGCCAATGCCTTTCAATCGCTAGGAATGCAGCGCGGGGATAAGGTGGCTGTCGTGGCACTTAACTCCATCCCATATGTGGAGACCTACTACGCCTCTGCCAAGCTGGGCATCGTTTTCGTCCCGCTTAATTATCGGGCTAAGCGGGATGAGCTTATCTACATGCTGGACAACTCTGAGGCTTCGGCGCTTTTAGTGGAGGAGCGCTACCTTGACCTCTGCGCCGCCATACGGCCGAGGCTTCAGACCGTCAAACACCTAATATGCTACGACTCCCAACCTGAGGGAGTGATCTCTTACGAACAACTGCTCGCCGCGCATGAGCCGGCGGATATCTTCGTCGAGGTGGACGACTCCGACCCCACTGTCTTGCTCTACACAAGCGGCACCACCGCTCTCCCCAAGGGGGTGGTTCTGACTTATCTGAGCATGTCCGTTTACGTCACCAACACCGTGGAGCCCGCTAGCCCTGAAACACACGACACTCTGCTGTTGTCGGTGCCCATCTATCACGTGGCCGGAGCTACTGCCATTATGTCCTCGGTCTGGGGCGGCCGTACTTTAGTGATCCTACCTCAGTTTGATCCCAAAGCCTGGCTGGATGCGGTGCAGGCGCATCGAGTAACTCATAGCTTCGTGGTGCCCACTATGCTCAAACGCATTATGGAAGAGCCTAACTTTGACGAATACGACCTCAGTTCGCTGCGACTGGTGGCCTATGGGGCGGCCCCCATGCCCAACGAAGTAATCACTAAAGCGGTGCAGGTTTTTTCCTGCGGCCTCATGAACGCCTACGGTCAGACCGAAAGCACTTCCACCTTGACCTTTCTAGGGCCTGAAGATCATCGCATCCCTGATGGTCCGCCGGAGGAACGAGAACGGAAACTGCAACGTCTACATTCCGTAGGCCGGGCGATGGACGACGTAGTGGTGGCCATCATGGATTCCCACGGCAACCTTTTGCCTCCTGGCCAGGAGGGAGAGATCGTGGCTCAGGGCGCCCGCCTCATGACAGGTTACTGGAAACGGGAGGAAGAGACGGCCGAGGCCTTGAAAGACGGCTGGCTGCATACCGGCGACGTGGGCTGGATGGACGAGGAAGGCTACGTATATATAACCGGCCGCACCAAGGACCTCATCATTCGTGGCGGCGAAAACATCGCCCCGGGGGAGGTCGAGGCCGTATTGGAGCTCCACCCTAAAGTCGAAGAAGCGGCAGTGATCGGCGTGCCCGACGTGGACTGGGGCGAGGAGGTGAAAGCCATCATCGTCCCCAAAGCTGGATCGCAACCTACGCCGGAGGAGCTGACCGCCTTTGTCAAGGAGCATCTGGCCAGCTATAAGGTGCCTAAGTACTACGCCTTCGCGACCGAATTGCCTCGCAATTATCTGGGAAAGACGCTGAAAACCGACCTGCGAAAGCGATATGGAGAGCCTAAAAACGACTAACCCCTTTTACCATTCGGAAATCTGCCGAGGGCGTGGTGACGGCATTGACGGCCGGTGATAGTATTACGGTATGAGCTGGAGAGACGAGGGCGGCTACGTAAAAGCAACCCCCCAAACCCGGGAGCCTATCATCCGCGGTGGGGAGAAAATCGAGCCGGACGAGGTCGAGACGGTTCTAAAGTGGCACCCCAAAGTTAAGGAAGCCGCTGTCATCGGCGTGCCCGATGCGGAGTTGGGGCAAGAGATAAAGGCTATATTGATATTTAAGCCGGGCGAGAAGCCGGCGCCGGATGAGCTATCGGCCTTCGTCAAGGGACGACTCGGCCCCAATAAGGTGCCCAAGTACTACGCCTTTCCGAGCGGGCTTCCGCGTGATCAGGGCAAGCTGTTAGAGGAACTGCGCAAGCTTTACGGCGAAGCCAAGGATGGCTGATAAGGCCTACATAGCCCTCCTGGCGCACGATTAGCGGTACATAGCCCCATTTGACCGTCGCCCCACCCGGCGCTATCATTGGGTAGCTAATTTAACGTAGTCGTCTCAAATCAGCAGTTAATGGCCCCCTCCACAGAGTTCCCCGGAAATATCTTTTACGCCCTTCTTTTCTTCGCCGCCTTGGCCTTTTTCTTTTATTCGGTCGGGGTACGCTTCCGGTTGCTGGCGCGGGCGCAAGCGGTAAATCGGTTCACGGAGCCAATCAAGCGGGCCATCGGGCTGGTCCCTTTCGTTTTGGGAAACTCTCGGGTAGCACGGCCCTATTATTGGTATTCGGGCCTTCTCCATACCCTCATCTTCTGGGGGTTCATCGTCCTTCAAGTGCGCACTCTCAACTTCCTGCTAAACGGCGTCCATGAGGACGCCAGCCTGCAAAACCTCCTAGGCGACGTTTACACCTGGTTGCGGCCGTCGATGGATGCCTTCAACGCCCTGGTGATTGTCGGCGTGGGCATGGCGGCCTGGCAGCGATTCGTTTGGCGACCTCAGCGCCTCACCCTTAACTACGACGCTTGGATCATCCTTGGCCTTATCGCCTGGCTGATGGTCACAGACGTCATGCTGAATAGCGGCGAGATCGCCTTGGAGCGGGGCGGCAAGGACTACACGTCTTTCATCGCCTTCGGGCTAGCTAACCTATGGGACCGCATCGGGTTTAGCGGGACAGGCCTTGAGCTTTTTCACGTGGCCTTCTGGTACGCGCACCTGGTCGACTTTCTAGTTTTCCTCTGCTACCTCCCCTACTCCAAGCATTCGCACATCCTGACCAGTGTCCCCAACGTTGCCTTCCGCTCTTTACAGCCTTCGGGGGTCCTTCAGCCCATTGGGGACTTTGAAAAAGCGGAAAGCTTCGGCGCTGGCAAGCTGGAGCAATTCAACTGGAAGCAACTCCTGGACGCTTACACTTGCACCGAGTGCGGACGCTGCACGGAGGCCTGCCCGGCCAGCGCCACAGGCAAGGTTCTATCGCCCAAGCAGGTCATCGTTGACATTCGCCACCTGATGGAAGAGCAGATACCTCCTTTGGCCCCCTGGACGAAACGGCCAGAGCAGCCGACGCCGCTCATCGATGGCGTGGGGTTCGAACCTATTTGGGACTGCGTCACCTGTGGCGCCTGCATGTACGAGTGCCCCGTTTTCATTGAACACGTGCCCACCATCATGGACATGCGCCGCTATCTGGTGATGGAGCAGGCCAACATGCCGGAGACCGCCCAAGCTACCCTTATGCAGCTGGAGCAGCGAGGGCATCCTTGGCGGGGAGCCCAGCTCACCCGCACCACCTGGATTGAGGAGTTAGCGGCCCAAAGCGTGGAAGTTCCCATATTCGATGGGTCACAGGAATACTTATATTGGGTTGGCTGCACCGGCGCCCTTCAGGAGCGTAACGTCAAAGTCACCATAGCCCTGGTGCGTCTACTTTTAGAGGCAGGAGTCAACTTCGGCGTTCTTGGGGCGGAAGAGGGCTGCTCCGGCGATCCCGCCCGTCGCCTTGGTAATGAGTACCTGTACCAGATGCAAGCCCAAGCCAACATCGATACCTTTAAGGCCAAAGGTGTGAAGAAAGTCATCGCTAATTGCCCTCATTGCTTCAATATCATCAAGCACGAATATCCCCAACTGGATGGCCGCTTCGAGGTGATCCACCACACGGAATTACTGGCCCAGCTCATGGCCGAAGGCAAGCTGCAGCCTCAGGCCGGCAACGGGCTGAAGCAGAAGTCCATCACTTATCACGACCCTTGTTATATTGCCCGTCACAACGACCTGCTAGAGGAACCTCGACAGGTGGTGGAGGCAACGGGGGCAAAGTTACTGGAGATGGGGCGCTGTCGGAGGAGGACCTTCTGCTGCGGGGCCGGCGGCGCCCACATGTGGGTGGAGGAGAACCGTGGCCAGCGTATCAATCACGCCCGCACTGAGGAGGCGGCTGGCACCGGTGCTGATATCATCGCTGTAGCCTGTCCCTTCTGCCTCCAGATGTTTGAGGAAGGGGTAGGGTCAGTAGCAGCTGCCGCCGATAGGGAGATGCAGGTGCTGGACGTGGCAGAATTGCTGGAGATGAGCGTGGCCCTCGGCCAACCGGCGGCAGAGGCAAGCACAGAGCCACCGATAGGCGAATCGGCAACCTAGCCGATCTCTGGAAACAGGTGATTTTACCAAGCCCACAGCCCTGCTATACTTTCGGTGAGGAATTTCACATTCTCTTTTGCTTATGCCGCATATTATCTGCTGTGTAAAGCAAGTGCTCGACCCGGAGACGCCGGCTTCTCAATTCAAAGTAGACGAGGCGGCGAAAAAGGTTTTACCGGCACCAGGCATCGCGCCTGTCCCCAGCCAGTTTGACACTATAGCCGTGGAGGCTGCCCTACGGGTTCGGGACGCCGTCGGTGATACGAGCATCACCATCGTAAGCATGGGACCCGACAGCTATCGCGACGTCATCAAGCATTGCCTGGCTATGGGCGCCGATGAAGGCGTCCATATCAACGATCCAGCCCTTTATGAGGCCGACCACTGGCTGACAGCTCAGGCCTTAGCCGCCGCCATCAAGAAACTGCCGCCTGTCGACATTATTATTTGTGGCCGCCAAGCGGTCGATTGGGATATGGGCGTCGTCGGCTCTACTATCGCTGAGCTCTTGGGCCTCCCCTGCGTTACCATCGCCAAGGACATCCGCTACGCTAATAACAAGGTCACGGTGGAACGGGTGCTGCTGGACGGCTTCGAAACGGTGGAGGCGCCTATTCCCTGCCTTATCACCGTAAGCAACGAGTTGGGAGAGCCCCGTTATCCCCAACTGCGTCAGATCATGATGGCCGCCCGCAAAGAGGTGCAGGTTTGGAAGGCTGGGGATCTGGGCCTGGACTCTCCCAGCAACCGGGTCGTCCTCGAGAAGTTGTACGTGCCGCAGACGAAGGTAGAGACGGAGTTCATCGATGGGGACACCCCCGAAGAGAAAGCGGAGAAGCTGGCGCTTAGGCTCCGCGAAGCTAAGCTTATCTGACCGAAGGTTGATGTGGCGAAGGGCATCATAGTATTTGGCGAGGTTTCTGAGGATAAGCGTCTGGCCCCTATCACGGCCGAGCTTCTAGGGGCGGCCCGGCGCTTGGCCGAAGCAGGTGATGGCTTCGTGAGCTGTGCACTCCTAGGCTCAGGAATCGCTCAGGTTACCAAAGAGGCGATTGCCCGCGGTGCTGATAAGATTTTTCTGGTGGATGATCCCATATTGGCCGATTACCAGGGCGACGCTTACTTGCCCATCGCTGAACGCATCAGCCGCGAAGTTGAGCCTACCGTCATCCTTATGGGCCAAACTATGTTGGGGCGTGATTTAGCCCCCCGGCTGGCAGCTCGCCTAAATACGGCAGTGGCCATGGATTGCATCGACCTTAGCTTCGGCGATGGGAAATTATTGGCTACCCGCCCCTGCTACGGAGGCAGCGCCCACGCCCAGTATTCTTTCCTGACCTCGCCCCAAATGGCCACCATTCGCGCCAAGGCTCAGGAGCCATTGCCGCCAGACGATTCTCGCCAGGGCGAGGTGGTGAAGCTAGCCTCCGATCTCAGTCCCGAATCAATACGGACACGCATCGTCGACAGGCGCAAAGAGAAGGCTGTAGGCGTGCGTCTAGAGGACGCGCGGGTGGTGGTGAGCGGTGGCCGAGGCCTAGGCGGGCCTGAGGGCTTTGAGCCTCTGGAAGGCTTGGCAGAGGCCTTAGGGGGCGCTGTCGGTGCCAGCCGTGCCGTCTGCGATCTTGGTTGGTATCCCGTGGCCAAGCAAGTGGGTCTTACCGGTAAGGTGGTGACGCCAGACCTCTACATTGCAGTTGGCATCTCGGGCGCTAGCCAGCACATGGCGGGCATCTCCCAGGTCAAGAACATCGTCGCTATAAACAAGAATCCAGATGCCAATATCTTTAAGGTGGCCCGCTTCGCCATAGTCGACGATTGGAAAGCGATAATCCCAGCTCTCACCAAAAAGGTGCGCGAGCTAAAGGCTGGCTAAATCACTCCCGCTTTGGAGTGAGATGCAACGTCTCTGACTATAGGGCATTTTACCTTGACGGGCGTGGAAAGGCCTGCCTACAATGGCCGTGCGGTCGGTTCGATACCGACCGAATTTTATGAAAGCTACAGGAAGCGGGGCGGCGAGCGGGCGGGCTCGGGGAGTCATGTACGTCATCGGCCTTACGGGGGGCATTGCCAGCGGCAAATCTACCGTCGCGGCAATGCTGGCGGAAAAAGGCGCTGTCGTTCTCGACGCCGACGCTGCTGGCTGGGAAGTGTACAGGCCAGAAGGCCCCGCTTACCAGGCGCTGATCGACGCTTTCGGGCTGGGGATAGTCGCCGCTGACGGCACTATCGATCGGCGAAAGTTAGGATCCCGCATCTTCGAGGATCCTCTGGCCCGCCAAACGCTAAACTCTATTACCCATCCCCATATAAAAAAGTTGGTAGCTGAGAAGCTTGCCGAGCAGGCTCGAAGTAAGAGTGAGATCGTAGTATTGGAGGCCGCCCTTCTCCTCGATGCCGGCTGGGCTGATCTCGTGGACGAGGTTTGGCTGACAGTGGCCTCACCAGAGGTGCGCGTTGACCGCTTGGTAAACGAGAAAGGCCTGTCGCGAGAGGAAGCAGAGGCTCGCGTCGCAGCCCAAACCAGTAATGAAGAGCACCTACGCCCGGCCCGTGTGGTAATCTCCACGGATTGCCCGCTAGAGGAGACCCGACGTATGGTGGACGAGGAATGGGCAAAGCTCCTGGCCCGCTTGCCTTCGGCTTCGATCAGAGATGGCGTGGCGAACATATAATGGGCTTCAGGATATAATGAAAGCACTGAGATATGGCGATTGAAGAGAGCTATCGACAATACGCAATAGAAGAGTACATCCTCCGGGATGAACCCTACTACCTGCCTGTGGCTGACGAAGTAGAGCTCTTCGCCGCGGCTTATGATCAAAAAATCCCTGTCCTCTTAAAAGGGCCAACCGGCTGCGGTAAGACGCGCTTCATCGAGTACATGGCCTTTCGCCTAGGGCGTCCTCTCAACATTATTAGGCATTCGGCCAAGAGCGACGTTAAGACGGGCTTGCCCTTGGTAACTGTAGGATGTCACGAGGACCTTACGGCCAGCGATCTAGTCGGTCGTTATCTTCTAGAAGGGCAGACCACCCGTTGGATCGATGGACCATTGACCCGCGCGGTTAAAGCCGGTGCCATCTGTTATCTAGACGAGGTGGTAGAAGCCCGCAAAGACACCACAGTCCTCATTCATCCTCTTACAGACCACCGCCGCATCCTGCCCATCGAAAAGCTGGGCCAAATTGTGGAGGCTCGGGACGGTTTCCTGTTAGTCATTTCTTACAACCCGGGCTACCAGAGTGCCCTAAAAGACCTCAAGCACAGCACTCGTCAACGGTTCATGGCTATCGAGTTTAACTATCCGCCCCGAGAACTAGAAGCGAAGGTCATTTCCCATGAGGCGGGAATATCAGCGGCGGTGGCAGCCAATTTAGCTAAACTAGGCGAGAAAGTAAGGCACCTAAAGGAACATGGCCTGGCGGAAGGGGTGAGCACCCGCCTCCTTATTTACGCGGGCAGGCTGATAGGCAAGGGCATCGCGCCCCGGCGGGCTTGCCAGGTGGCCATCGTTTGGGCCCTCACTGACGACCGCGATGTTCAGCGCAGCATCGAAGAAGTGGTGTCGTCCATCCTTGAGTAATACCGAGTACGGTCGTATATACAACCAGTTCGAAAAACTCTTAGCCCCTTATTCCACCGCCTTAGTTAGCGAGTTCCGTCGGGCGGCGGGGGAAGTCACTTACTTGCTCACGCCCGAGGAGGCGACCCAGTGGGCGGAGGAGGGATTAGAGCTGGCACGCCAATCGTGGCGTTCCTGGGAGGCGGCCAGCGAGTATTTCCGGGTCACGCCCCATATCCTACCCTTGCTGGGCTTTCCCACTTTCCTGAGCTGGGCTCAACATGGCCGCGATCTGGCGGAGATGTCATCCGGGCTGGCAGCATCCTACTATCGGGCTAGCCCCGGTACGCTTTCTCAAATCACTACTCCCCGCCTCGGCGAATGGGTGACCTTAGGCCGGCAACTATACAAAGGCACCTGGCGCTCTGCCTCTTTGGCCATGCAGTTTTTCGATGGCAGCCCCATCCTTTTCTCCCATCTCTCGTTGGAAGAGGCGCGCGTCTTAGTGCGCTTCGTAGACGCTCTCTGCGAGCGCTCATACGATTTGGCTGCCCACTGTCTGGGCATCGCCCCTCATGTGCTGACTCCGCTCAGTGGCGACGACCGGGCTGCTTTTCTTCGCTTCGCCGAAGCGCTCGCCGTCACCGGCTGGGCCGATACTAGATCTTACTTAGAAAAAGGCCCCAGCCTGTTGGCTCACGTATACCCATTGCAGCGAGTGCGCTTTCTAGGCTTGGCCCGTAATCTGGCCCGCCGCGAAGGACGTCAGGCCTTCGCTTACTTTGCCGAAGCCGCCCGCGCCCTGGGCCAGGTGGACCCTGAGCTCCACAGTCAGCTTCTGGCCTTGGCCGAACAATTGCTGGAACGTTCGCCTGTGGCTAGCTTCGAGTTCCTCAAGAGCACACCTGAGGTGGTCACCCGCATCCCTCTGGAGGTGCTTCCCCTCTGGCATACCGAGGGCACCCGCTTGCTTGAATCAAACCTCGAGGGCGGAGAGGCCTACTTCCGGATGGAATCGAATCGAAGCGAGGAGGTTCTGGAGTCACTTTCCGCCCGCATCGAGCTCCATCGGGTGGGAGAGATTTTGCGTATGTATTGTAAGGCGCTTACCGGCAGTGCGGTCGCCATCCATTCATCCGAGGCTTTGGCGGAGAAGGGGATCGGCTGGGTGGAGACAGAGGCCCCCTCCACAGAGGGCACTGCAATCTACTTGCCACCCTCCGTGGAAGAACACCGCGACAAAGCCGAAAATTTTGCCGTATATAAGGTGTATGGCACGCACCAAGCCGGCCATTTGGAGTTCGGCAGTTTCCTGTTCAACTTTGATGGCCAAGGCGCTATCTTCCCCACTTTACGACTCGCGCGGGAGCGGGAAGTGGCCCGTCAGAACGATGGCCAGAGGCAGCCCTTGACCGACATGGAGCGTTTCTTCGATTTGTTCCCTAAACGCCGCCTCGCCGCCGATCTATTCGTAATAGTGGAGGACGCCCGCATCGATGCTTGCATTGAACGTGAGTACGTTGGCATTTGTCCGGCTTATCGCCGCATACAACAAAGAGAGTTGGCAAAACGGCCGCCGGTAGAAGAGATGCCCCTGTTGCAGGCGATCCTAGAGAACCTGATCAGAGCTAGTTTGGGTGACAGTGACCATATTCGCTTTCCCGTGACGTTGCAAAACACGCTAGCGAAAGCCATTGCCGTCACGGAGGCGGTCCGCAATCCGGTAGCCACGGTAGAGGATTCAGCAGAAGCTACCCTACGCCTCTATCAGCTTCTCAGCGACGTGCCCAACCTTTTGTTGGAGCCACAAGAGGAGTGGCAGAGCATTGGTCGCGACGATGGGCAAGAATTTCAGCCTTGGACGGATGCTGCCTTGAACCAAGACGCGGATCATCCCTACCCCCAGAGCCAGGAGATGCCTTATCAAAGCCCCCAGTCGGTGGCATTCAGGGGCGAATTTAAGCCCGAACTTGTACAACTTTTAACCCGCCTGCGAGAGGAACGGGACCCTGAGCAGCCTGGGCTATCGTCGCTGTCTCCTGAGCAAGTGAAAGCTTTACTGGAAAAGAGCGTCGAGATCACTCTATCCGATGTGGCCGATGCTGACCTCCAGCAGTCGTCCAACCTGTTTGTCACCAACTTGCTGAAGGAACTAAGCGCCCAGGAACAGGAAGGAAAGCCCCAGCCCAAGCCCCAGCCCGCAAAAGAAGAGCAGCTAGTAGCAAGCACAAGTACGCCCGGCGACGAATATGAGTTGCCTAGCGAGCCTAAGTATTTCTACTACGACGAATGGGATTTTCGCGCCGGTGATTATAAGCCCCGTTGGTGCCGTGTAGTCGAATATTCCGTAGCGGAGGGGTTACCCCAGTTCTACGATCAGACCCTGAGCCGCTATTCCTCCTTAGCCAACCAGACCCGCCGCCAGTTCGAGCTATTGAGGCCCGAGCTTTTCCGCAAGATTAAGCGCCTCTTTGACGGCGAGGAGTTCGATTTGGATTCCGTGGTCGAGTTCCTGGTGGAAAAAGAGGCCGGACACGCGCCGCCGGGGAAAATCTACTGGCGCCGCAACAAGGTGGAACGCGATGTCTCTGTGGCCTTTCTGCTGGACATGAGCGCCTCAACAGATGAAGAGATCGCCCGGCACGAGCGTCGCTACGCTCAGCAGGGCTTCGATGACGATCCCCGCCGCTACTTCTCCTGGTGGATGGCCCGTCGCACCCAGGAGCTGCTTTCGCCGCCCAAGCGCATCATCGATTTGGAGAAAGAAAGCATCGTCCTCGTCATTCGCGCCTTAGAGACGATAGGCGATGCCTACGGCATTTACGGCTTCTCCGGTTACGGGCGGGAGAATGTGGAGTTTTACGTTGTCAAGGATATGAATGAACCGTTCTCGGAACGTATTAAGAAACGCATCGATAAGATCGCTCCGGTGCGCTCCACCCGCATGGGGCCGGCTATCCGCCACGCTACTTACAAGCTGGAGAGTCGCGAGTCTAAGGTGCGTATCCTTTTTCTCGTTTCCGATGGTCGCCCCCAGGACCACGGCTACGGCCGCGATCGTACCGAAAAGGAGTATGCCATCCACGACACGCACAGGGCGCTAGTGGACGCCAAACGCAAAGGTATCGTCCCCTTCTGCCTGACCGTAGATAGATACGGCCACGATTACCTGAAGCAGATGTGCGCCGACATCGGCTACGCCGTGGTTCCGGACATCGAATCCCTGCCCAGCAAGATCACCACGCTCTACCGCCGCCTCACGGAGTAGAGCGCCAAGCTGTAGACGCTGGACTCGTACACCGATACGTCCGCAGAAACCGCGACCAGCCCTGCAAGTCCACTCAAAATTGCGATAAATCATACTGCTCTCATGTCTGAGAGAGGCTTGATAAATACTGCCAGGCGATGGTATGCTCTCAAAAACGAGAGAGCAAATGCTGCTCTCAACCAAGAAAGGATAGGTTTTGTGATGTCTCAGGCCACAGTGGTGAATCAGGTTCGTAGTAAGGGCACGGATCCCTTGGCTAATATTCGAGAACTCGAGTTCACAGCATTCAAGAGCAGGAATCTCGACACTGAGTGTTACCGGGGAAGCGCACCATTGGCGGAACTGGCCATTATTGGCACCGCTGACGTCTTCGACCAGGATAACAACCGCGAAGGGCTTCAAAGAGACCTGTCGCCGAGCCATGCCGCTAGCGCATACGATTACGTCTCACGGCCAGCTGACAAGGATCACCCGAGGGCGTTTCCCGAAGTTGTGCTGAATGTTCGGGACCGCGATGTACTGCGCATCGAAAGGCTGGATGCAGACGATAACCGCGTTAAGCTCATATTTGATGTCGAGGCTATCCGGCGGGCGCGGTCAGTGAAAGTGAGCCGAGTTGATGGCAATCACCGGCTCTACTACGTTGCGGGAGATGAGCGGCGGCAGCCAGTTTATCTGGTCGCGCCATTTCAGATCCACATCGGGCTGAGCAAGGAGCAAGAAACAGGGCTCTTTGTCGACATGAACGCCAACCAGAAGGGGTTGAACACTTCCCACCTGTCGTGGCTGGTTAGTCGGCTCAGCAAGGAAGAAGTCCAGATGAAGGAGCATCCAGAGAGTTGGATTGCAATCAGGTTAGCGGAAGACTCCTCGGCGCCATGGTATGGGATCATTCACATGGGTGGGTCGAAGGTAGGCGCCCGCGAGCAGGGACTAGTTCGGCCAGTCAACCTGAAGTCGTTGGAGGGCGGAGTTAAGCGAACTCTGTCGAAGTCTGCATACATCCATGACATCACGGACATAAAGGCGCAATACATCCTGATCCGCAAGTTCTGGCAGGCCGTCAAGCAGGTTTTCGCTGAGGAATGGGCGAAGCCAAAGGAATATCTGATTCTTAGAAACCTCGGTGTAGTCAGCCTCTCAACCCTGGCTGGCACCATCATCGACCGGTGCCTGGCTCGCCAGAAGATCGAAGTGGACGATATCGCGCGCTACCTCAGACAGTGCAGAGGTACCTGGAATTGGCGCGCTGATGCTGTGGGCGATCGGTCTGTGTCGGGGATGTCAGGTAACAGGGCAGCGCTCATCGTTGCAGGGAAGATGGCCGAAGATCTCGCTGAAGATGATGGCGTCAACTTCGGTGACCTAACCCGGCAGCTGGTCGAGAGCGAGACTATAGTCTAGATACTTTCTTCTGTTCGGCGCCAACAGCGCCCGCCTCAATAATGCCGGCGCCGACCATCTTACGGGGCAGGCGGCTCCACACGAATGTCGAGGTTGTTCGCATCCCTGATCTCCACGCGAAAGGTCATCCGCGCCTGCTGATCGGCCTCTGCACCCAACGGCAAGCCGAACGCTTGCTCAAAAGTGGCTGCGTCGCCCGAAACATCCATATTCACTACCACCGGCCAGCCTCCCTCTTGGGCCAGCCAAAGATCGAAGGCATTAAAAGTCACGCCTTCCAATTCCGGCGGCAGGAAACCGATAGACCCCAATGCCGTAGCCGCTTCGCCCAAGGCGTATCGTACGGCAGCTATCCCGTTCACCGCATCGGGCTGGCCGTGCAACGAATCCAGATCCTCGAGGAAGTTAGAGCCTTCCCAGAAAACCGGCGATCCGGGGCAAAGACGCAGATCATCCACTACCTCGGGGTCGTCCGCGCGCATAGCGCGAAAGCCCGTGCCGCTGTCCAGCCAGGCTTCATTGCCTATCACTACCAGCTTATCCTCACCTATAGAAAGATTGCCCAGCGATCCGCTGATAGTACAGGCCAGGCGGTTTGGCGCCCGAAAGTCCCCTTCGGCGGCCAAAGCCAATCCCCCATCCGCCTGTATTGATACGTCCGCACGGAAGTGGAAACTCTCCAGCACATCTGAAGGCAACACGCCGGCCGTAGGGGCGGGAGTCTCAGTTGGGGTGGGCGTTGGTTCCGTCTCAGCTTCTCCCCGCAAAACTGCCAGGATGCGTTCGTCCAGCTCGCGGGCCAGAGCCGCAGCCTCCTCTTGCACATCCTGATCATCAAACCTGACGATGAATGTGGAGCCGATGATCCGTCCTTGTCGAAACCCTACTACCGTCCCGTGAAGGGTTAGCTCTGCGCCGGTCGCGGGGCTAAGGGTTAAGAATAGGCCAGCGGACTCGTCTCCAATCTTGCCGGGGTCAAACTCTTCCGCCGCTGCCAGCATTACTTCCTCACTGGTCGTCCCTACTTGGCGTTCCGTATCTGCCACTTCATCCTTGAGGTCACCTGAGGCTCCCTGCGCGTCTGCGTATAGGCTCACAGTGGTGCCGATAAGGAAGACTCCGTCTCCTCTGAAGAGCGATTCGAGGGAGGAGTAAGTTTCTCCATATCCATCGATGCGGCCAAACTGTTGGACGTCTTCGCCTTCGTCCCCTGGGTCGAAGGCGTTTTGAATAGCATCCTCATTGCTTTGGAACCCCGATTCGTCTTCGTCCAATTCGAAGTTTGCATAGTCCGAACCCAACTGTGGCAGAGATAGGGCCATTAGCCTTAGTTGTTCATCGGTGATATCGCCTAGGGTCAGGTCAGTTGAGCCAGGGCAGGCAACGGCAACGGCGGCTAGGGAAAGGAGCAGAGCGGCGGTGATGGAGAAGGGAACCAATCGGCGTGCCTTCATGGTGCGATCTGACCTCGCACTTTACGTCCACCTCCATGTCGTTGTCGTCGGCGATCCCCTGTGGTGCGAAGCAAGCATCATCTACCGGGTACTGGGCAGTCCACGTCGATTTCGATGGCGTTGTCGTCGGCGAGGTCTTGCAGCTTGGAGCAAGCATCTTCCAACCGCTGCCGGGCCTCGCTAAAGCCGAAGGTAGGCCCCGAGAACAGCGGTTCCAAGTCGGACTGCGTTTGGGCGCCTGCGGCGTGATCTGCCAAGGCTTCGAGGCTCTGATTTAAAGCCTCTGCGGCAGCCTCCAGCTCGTTGTGGGCCTCCCTGGCCTCCGCTGGTGGCCCGATGTCGTTCAGTTCACGAAGCAATTCTTTAGAGATTGCGCTGCTCCTACCGAAGAAGCTCCTCGTTGCAGCGATCCGTTCTTCCTCCGTCAAAGCCGGGTCGAAGAGTTTGTCGAAATCGGGATTCAATATCTTGAACTTCTGGTCGGCATTTTGGAACGGCGCTTGGACCTGCTGGAAGTACTTCTCCAGTGGGGAAAGTTCACCGCCTTTGCCGTCGCCGCCGCAGGCGAAGGCAACGGCAACGACAACAAAGAGGGCTGAAACGAACAACAGCCTTCGCATGGCATTAGGATACAAGCGTTGGAGGTTGGAGTCGACGCCTCAGCGGTTTTTAAGCAACGTCCGTCGCAGCAGGGCTAGCACTGCTAGGGCTGCTCGCTTTTTTGTGGCCGTTCGGCCCTGGTGGTAGATATAGCTTATCGATTGAGGCGATTTGCCATCGTGTACGGCAATATGGATAGTGCCGGGCGGCTTGCCTTCCAGGGGATCAGGCCCGGCCACACCGGTAACGCCAAGGCCAATATCGGCGCCGGCCCTCAGACGGGCGGCCCGTGCCATATCGACCGCCACTTCTGCGCTTACCACGCCGTGCTTCTCAATCAGATCGGGGTCGACGCCTAGAGCCACTTTAATCTCCGGGCTATAGGCCACGTAGCCGGCCAGGAAGTAGGCCGAGGAGCCAGCCGCATCGGTGATTGTGGACGCTAAGAGACCGCCGGTGCACGATTCCATGGTCGCCAAGGTGAGGCCCCGTTCTAGTAGCATCCGGCCGATAACCCCCTCAAGCGTATCATCGTCAGTGCCCCAAACGGCGGTTCCCAGGATGCGGCGCATCTCTGCCTCCACCGGCTCGATAAGCCGCCGGGCCTCTTCGGCGCTTCCGGCCTTGGCTGCGATCCGCAGATGGATGCCGTCTGTCTTGGCGTACACGCCGATGGTTGGGTTGGTGGATTTCAAAAGGTCAGAGACCATCTCATCAACATGCACTTCGCTTAAGGCGGCGGTCTTAAGGGTGCGGGTGATAAGGACGGCGCCCGTGGAGCGTTCGGTCAAGCGCGGCGTTACCTCCGCCTCCCACATGAGCTCCATCTCTGGTGGCACACCGGGCATGGCGACGATTATGTGGCCATCGCGCTCCACCCACCAGCCAGGGGCAGTGCCCCGTGGGTTGGCCAAGGGCTGAGCAGAAGGGATGAGCATAGCTTGCTTGATATTCCGCTCGGGGAAGGTTAGGCCGCGGGACGCGAAGAAGGACCGTAGGGCTTGCTCGCTTGCCGGATCAATGAAGAGCTTTTCGTCCAGGGCGGCGGCGATGGCTTCGCGGGTAAGGTCATCCTCGGTGGGACCCAGGCCGCCCGTCATTATGATGAGATCGGATCGCTGCCAGGCGTGGTTAACGGTTTCGGTCAGGCGACCTAAGTTATCGCCAACCTTGGACATGAAGTAAAGATCGATGCCCAGAGCCGGGAGACGGGAGGCGATGTGTTGGGCGTTGGTGTCGAGGATTTCTCCCAGGAGGAGCTCGGTGCCTACGGAGATGATCTCGGCCTTCACGGGGCCAGAATAGCGACGGCCTATTCGGGGGTCAAGCAAGGACGAGACACCAATCAGCCCCGGCCTTTTGAAGATGAGGCACAACGTTATAGGCGTCTAAGCGGGCGCAAAAAGTCACATCCTCGCCCAAGCCTAGGGAGATCAGGTTGCAGGCGTGATCAGTAGAAGCTATCGTTTTGGCCAAGCGACGGCGATAGGCGCGGAAGGCGCCGAGGGCAGCCCGCGCCCCATCCGTTAGCTGCAAAGCACGGCGGCGACGGCAAGCGGCGTCGACGATGGCGCCCGCCCCTATCGCATCCTCCAAAGTAAAGCTGTGACCGCCGTCGGCGCCGGCGCAGATTATTGTCAGATTAAGCTCCCGGCTGCTGGCAATAGCGAAGGCGGAAGCGGCCACGGCGCTTCTGTTTAGGAGACAGCCCACGAGGACGACTGGCGCCTTGGTTACTTGACGGAGGGTGCGGGTGCCGTTTGAGGTGGCCAGGATGACGAGACGGCCGGCCAAGGCTAGACCCTGGAATTCGACGGGAGAGTTGCCGTAAGCGAAACCTGAGGGCGGCAGGCTGTTTTCCTCGCCGCAGAGGAGGGCTCCCCTTCGGCCGTGGGCGGCCTTTCGCGCCTGCTCAATACTGGCGGCAGGGAGGACAGCGCGGGCTCCGCGCTCCAGGAGGACCACAATTGTGGAGGAGGCCCGTAGGACGTCTACAACAATGCAGACGGAGCGCGATATATCATAGTGCTGGATGGGAACGAGGGCGACGTCGATGAGCATTTTGCGCTTGACCGCCATGATTCGCGCCTATATTATGCCGAGACAGGAGGGTGCGCTAGCGGATATAGCCCCGCCCCGTAGGTGAGCGATTCTCGTGTTTAGCGAAAAGCTGCGGGCGGCCCAGGAGCGCAATCATAGCTTCCTCTGCATCGGGCTGGATCCCGATCCTGCTAAAATCCCCGCAGCCGATGTAGCAACTTTCCTTCGAGAGATCATCGACGCTACCGCCGACCTCGTGGGGGCGTACAAACCCAACCTTGCTTTCTTTGAGGCGCTTGGAACTGAAGGCCACGATATCCTTAGGCGAACGTTAGAAGCCATCCCCAAAGGCATCCCAACCATTGGTGACGGCAAACGAGGAGATATCGGCGATACGATGCGCTTCTATGCGAAAGCCCTCTTCGATCAATACGATTTCGATGCGGTCACCGTCAACGCCTATGGCGGCCATGATGCTCTTGAGCCTTTGCTTTCTCGAAAGGACCGCGGAGTCCTCATTTGGTGCCGTAGCTCTAACCTCGGCGCCCAGGACATCCAGGATCGATCATTGACGGATGGGCGCGCCCTCTATGAGGTCATCGCTGAGCTGGCCAAGTCTTGGAATGAAAACGGTAATGTCGGCCTCGTGGTTGGGGCCACCTGGCCTGAGCAGCTCAGGCGCGTGCGCCAGCTCTGCCCCGATATGTTCATTTTGGTGCCGGGTGTGGGCGCTCAGGAAGGCGATCTCGAGGCGGCGGTACGTGCCGCCTTGGATCGCCAAGGTAGTGGATTTATCATTAACGCGTCCCGCCAGGTCTTGTACGCGAGCAAAGGAAAAGATTTCGCCCTCGACGCTCGGCGAGTGGCGCAGGTTCTGCGTACACGAATCAACCAGGCGATAGAGGCGGCCTTAACCCAGCCGTCCCAAGAAGGGGCACATTAAACATTGGTGATGGAGATTCGCATGGGCGACCTGGTGCGGCTGCGGAAGCCACACCCCTGTGGCGGCTACGAATGGCGGGTCGTCCGCCTGGGTGCCGATATTGGCATACGCTGCCAGACGTGCGGTCGGCGGGTTTTATTGGTGCGACGGGAATTTGAGAAAAGGGTGAAAGCTATAATTGAACGTGGCGAAGCAGAACCCGAAATGAGCACGCCCGAGACGATATGAGAGACTTGCAGGACACCCCACTTTCAGCGGAAGCCGCTTTGGGACGGCCGCTCCTGACAGACCGCTCCTTCGCCAGGTTGTGGCTGATTCAAGGTCTATCCCAGACCGCTCAAAACGCGCTTCTTTTCTCTTTGCTGATCATTGTGTTGCAGAACACCGCTTCCAGCACCCACACCAGCCTTTTGATCTTGTCCTTTATCCTGCCTTCCATTCCGTTGGGCATGGCTATTGGCGTTTTGTTGGATCGCTGGCGAAAAGGACAGGTCCTCGTCATCACCAGCATTCTACGGGCGGCGGCCTGCGTGTTGTACCTATTCTTCCACGAAGACGTGTGGGCAATATACGCGATAAGCCTTGGCTTCGCTACAGCCGGGCTGTTCTTCAATCCGGCTGTAGTGGCATTAATACCTTCCATCGTGCGTCGTGAACGGCTAGTAGATGCTAACAGCCTATATAACTTCACTTTAACCGGCTCTCAGCTTATAGGCATGGTTTTCCTGGCCCCTGCCATCCTTAAGACCTTTGGAGAGGAGGCCATGTTTATCTTTGGGGGCGCAATTTTCGCGGCTTCGGCGGCCCTGGCCACAACCCTGCACGATGACAGTCCCCCTGAGGCGGCGCCGCTCCCTCAATGGCGTCTGCTCGCCAACATTCGCAGGGGATTTCGCGAGACCTGGCGGGCTCTTCGCGCTGATGTCGCCTCCTTCTTGGCTATGACCCAGCTAATTATTGCCAGCAGCCTGGTGCTCCTTTTCGCTATCCTGATCCCCCGCTACATGGACGACGTTCTCCATATCTCACCCAACAACGCCGCCTTCGTTTTTGCCCCTACTGGGGTCGGGGCCATTGTGGGCTTACGTTTCCTCCCTTGGGCGACTCGCCGGCTGGGAAAGAATCGTGTCGTAGTTATAGGGCTCCTCGGCCTTGCTGTCAGTCTGGTCGCCTTCGCCTTAGTACAACCCCTGGCGGAGGGCTTGCGGCGGACCGGCCCTTTGAACCCTGAGGAACACCTGGCGGGCCTCTCGTTGTTGCAAGCGCTGGCCATGACCTTCGCCGGGCCCCTGGGCTTCGCGTACGCTTTTTTGAATGCGCCTGCTCAAACGGTCCTCCACGAGAGGGCGCCGGCGGAAATGCGGGGTCGCATTTTTACCACCCAGGTAGTATCCGCCAACTTCCTCTCCTTGCTGCCAGTATTATTTGTCGGCGGCCTCATCGACTTACTTGATGGCCTGGCTGACCTTCCAGGCATTACCATTGTCCTTTTCCTCATCGCCGTGGTAGTGGCTGCCATGGCCGTAGCTAGCAGTGTGGTGGGGGGTGTGGCCGAGCGCGAGGAGGCCCTAGCTGCCGAACAGGAGCTTGGACCTCCGCACATATCCACTCCGGTTGACACGAGAAGCAGGGGTTAGTTAGAATTCGGGTGCATCGACCCGATGCAAGAGGAGAGGGAAGATGATCGAGCTGTCTATCGAGAGTATCCGCGTGAGCCTTATGAACTATCAGCGGGTAGTCATTCTGAAGGAGAAAGACGCCGATCGCTATCTTCCTATTTGGATTGGGCCGGCCGAAGCAGATGCAATAGCGGTACGTCTCCAGGAAGTATCGGTGGCACGCCCCCTTACCCACGATCTCCTCCGCGCCATCGTTGAGGCTTTAGGTGCGAGCGTAAGCCACATAGTGGTCAACGACCTCGCCAACGATACCTTCTTTGCCCGCATCTACTTGGAAGTCGATGGTCGTGTATTGGAGATAGACTCGCGCCCCAGCGATGCCATCGCGTTGGCTGTTCGGGCTCAAGTACCAATTTATGCCGAAGAGACGGTATTGGAAAAGGCAGGCGTACGTCTTGATCAAGAAGGGCAATCGTTAGAAGGGGCCGAAGGGGCGCCGGAGTCTACTAAGGAGGTAACTGCCGACGAGCTGGAAAAGCTATCGCCCTTCCGTGATGTCATTGAGGGTTTAGATATGGAGGACTTCGACAAGAAGTCAAATTGAGAGCAGATGAACGCGGGCAGAGCCCCAGGCAAAAGCCTGGGGCTTAATGATGAGCCTCAAAGCGTTGGACGCTGCTAGGTGGTTGTGATATAGTGCGCAAATGGACGGAGCAGGCCAGGCGACTTTCCCGGACATACGGTAGTAAAGAAGGTTCTCCGAACAGGCTGCCAAAGGCTCTGCGTCTTTTAGGCATCGGCTGGTACATAGCTTTCTGCATTGTTGCGGGCATCGTTATTGGGGTGTTTGTGGACGAGGCGCTGGATAAGAAGCCGCTTTTCACCATGCTGGGGCTCTTCGCGGGGTTGTTGGCTACCTTCGCAGGTGTATACGCATTAGTGAGGGATGCCCTAAGCATAAGCCGACCACCTAGCCGGAAGGATGGCTGATGAGGGGCATAAGGCGACGCTGGATCATCCTCGGCGCTATCATCGTATCCCTCTTCGGCTTCATCTTCCTGCGCGGCCCTACTCCCGACATTAAGGTGAAGCCCGAGACCCTCTTCTCCCTCGACCTCGGACCCATCGTTTTCAACGTCACCAACACAATTCTCACCACCTGGATCGTCGTTATCCTCATGGTCGTCTTGGCCTTTCTGGCCACTCGCCGCTGGGAGCTCATCCCCCGCGGCGTTCAGAACGTAGTTGAAGCCGTAATCGAGGGTTTTTACAACCTCGTCATCAACGTAGCAGGCGAGAAGAATGGTCGCCGCTTCTTCCCCGTGGTGGCCACCATCTTCCTGTTCATACTGTTCGCCAACTGGTTCTCCCTCCTGCCCATCTTTAACGTCATCGGCTTGGCCGAAGAGAAAGTGCCCGACGCTACGGTGCAAGAGGAAGAGGGTGAGAAGCTGCGCGGTAAGTTCTTTGTAATGGAAAAGGTGGACGTGGGGCCACTGCCTATCGCTTGGGTCAAGCCTTCAAACTTTAGCCAACTAAAGGGTGAAAGTATCGATGAAGACGACCCTGAGGCGGCGGCTAAGGTACAAGCGGAATTGGATCAGGGTAAATTCGTTGGGGAGATTAAGCCCTTGCTGCGGGGAGTGAATACAGACCTCAACACCACCCTGGCCCTGGCGATAGTCTCCGCCATCTTTGTGGAGTACTGGGGCGTTTCTTCCCTGGGCTTTCGCACTTATGGCCGCAAGTTTTTCAACTTCGGCGGCATGGTGAAGGGGCTGCTGCGCTTGAGATTCGGGCAAGCCTTCCAGGGGGCTATCGATGCCTTCGTGGGGATTCTAGAGTTCATCTCGGAGACGGTGCGGCTCATAAGCTTCAGCTTCCGTCTGTTCGGCAACATGTTCGCCGGCGAGGTGGTGATCCTCATCTTCACCTTCTTGACGCCCCTCGTGCTGACGTTGTTGGTCTACGGCCTGGAGCTTTTTGTCGGCCTTGTTCAGGCGTTCATCTTCGCTGTGCTAACGCTGGTGTTTGGGATCATGGCCGTCACTCATGCCGAGGCGGCCCACGCAGCCGGGGCTCATGAGGGGCGCGAGTCCCATTCCGCCGAACGAGTGCAGAAGAGCGAAACTTAGCCAGCCAAAGGAGGTAAATAGATGGAGCTGCTGCTGGCCATCGTTCCACCTATAGTTGAGACCGTTCGACAGGTGGCCCAGGAGGGCACGACGGTTTCAATAACCGATAAGGGCATGGTGTCCATCGGCGCCGGCATCGCTATAGGCCTGGGCTCCTTCGGGCCGGCCATAGCCATCGGCATCCTGGTGGGCCGGGCCATGGAGGCCCTAGGCCGCAATCCGGAGGCCCAGCCCGTCATCCAGACCAACATGATATTGGGGCTGGCCTTCGCTGAAGCAATCGGTATTTATGCTCTTATCACAGCTGTCGCCATTGGCTTCGTCTTCTAGCCGTGGCTGGCTAGACAAGCCTTAGCGAAGAGACTCAGCGAATGATTGTGCCACTTTTCCTGGCAGGTTTTGTTGACGGGTTGAAGGCTTTGGGCATTAATTTGCCCAGCTTGCTGGCCCAGCTCATTAACTTTTTCCTTCTCCTCGGCCTTCTTTACCTCGTGGCCTATAAGCCAGTGATGCGTATGCTGGACGAACGGCGGCGTCGCATTCAGGAAGGCATTCAGGCTTCGGAAGAGGCCAAGGAGCGCCTAGCTCAGACCGAGAAGGAGGTACAGGCGCAGCTGGAGAAGGCGCGGCAAGAAGGCCAGGCCTTCATCGCCCAGGCTCAGCAAATATCGGGGCGCATCCAAGAGGAATCGCGCCAGCAAGCCCGCCAGGAGGCGGAACAACTCCTTGGGCGGGCCCGCAACGAGATCCAGCTGGAACGGGACAGCGCCATCGCTGAGTTGCGGAAGGAATTCGCCGACCTTACCGTACGCGCTGCCGAGCGCGTTATTCGGCGTTCCCTGGACCGCGAGGACCATCGTCGCCTTATAGAGGAGGTGCTGGCCGAGGCACCGATAACGCCTGCCCAAGGGGGGCACACTTCAAGCGGAAGCGGTACAGAAGATGGTGCTGAGAAGGACGGAGCGTAAGGATGATCCGTCAGCTAGCGGCCAAGCGCTACGCCGAGGCAGCCTACCAGCTCGCCCGCGAGAGGGGCACCGTAGAGGCTTGGTCAACGGCTCTGGACCTGATGGTCGCCGCTTTCGCCGATCCCCAGATGGCAGCGGCCATGGACAGCGCTCGCCTTCCTGCCGCCGCCAAGCTGGGACTCGTTGAACGGGCGCTGGAAGGTATTGACCCTTTTGCCCTGAACTTGGCTAGCCTTTTAGTCGCGAAAGGTCGAACAGCTCTTATCCCTCAGATTGCTGAGGCGTTCCAAGAACGGGTGGACGAGGAACTGGGCGTAGCGCATGCCTTAGCGATGACAGTGGTGCCCTTAAGCGACGCCGAAAAGGAGGCGATCAGCGCTAAGCTGGAGGAGATCACTGGCAAGCGTATTGTTTTGGAGACCCAGGTAGATGAGAGCATTGTCGGCGGCCTGGTGGTTCGAATCGGCGACCGTCTGATCGACGGTAGCACTAAAAGCCAGCTTCTGGCCTTGAAGAAACAGCTCCAGGAGGCACGGGTATGACGGCAGAAGGTCTGACTAAAGCTGAGCTGCAACGGCGGGCCATCGAGGCTTGGCAGGCTCTGAAAGAGGAGGTGGAATCGCTCTCCGACTCTGACTTGCAACAGCCCGGGGTGACTGGCGACTGGTCTACGAAGGATTTGATGGGCCATCTAGCCTTTTGGACGCAACTATTGGCAGAGAACCTGAGACTAATCGCCATGGGGAAGGGGGATGAGATGAAGTGGTATGGGGATGAAAAGACCATGGATGAATGGAACGAACGGGAGTGGCGCCTGCGCAGGGAGCGGCCTCTATCCGCTATTCGAGAAGAGCTGTCGGACAGCTGGGTGACGGCGCTCCAGCCGCTGGCTGATCTCCCTGACGCGAAGCTCCAGGAAGAGGTAAAGGGAGCGTCGGCGGCGCAGTGGTTCGCCCTCGACACGTATGAACACTGCCAGGAGCACTTGGATCAGATACGGGCCTGGCGACGGGAACTAGAGACCACGGAGGTATAGGAGGGGAGCAACATGGCGGTTCGTCCGGAAGAGATAGCGTCCATTATCCGCCAGCAGATCGAGCAGTTTGGTACGGCCGTCACCGCCGTCGACGTAGGCACTGTCGTCGAGGCGGGGGACGGGATCGCCCGCGTGCATGGCCTGCGTGGCTGTCTGTACAGCGAACTTTTGGAGTTCCCTAACGGCGTGATGGGAATGGCCCTGAACCTGGAAGAGGACACGGTAGGGGCTATCATTCTGGGCGATCACACCGGTATCAGGGAAGGGGACGAGGTCCGCTCAACCGGCCGTATCGTTCAGGTGCCGGTCGGTGAGGGTCTACTGGGCCGCGTGGTCGACCCCTTGGGCCGACCTTTGGACGGCAAAGGCCCTATCAAATTCGAAAAGACGCGGCCCGTGGAGCGCATCGCCCCAAACGTAGTGATGCGCCAGGGGGTAGACACTCCAGTCCATACCGGCATCAAGGCAATCGACGCAATGAT
>Ga0187892_10004341_pt1 | contig 23988 bp, 19 predicted proteins | sample MA1701073metaG_FD_139345 | JGI IMG/M metagenome (GOLD analysis project Ga0187892, IMG submission 139345) | Bio-ooze microbial communities from a basaltic lava cave in the Kipuka Kanohina Cave System on the Island of Hawaii, USA - MA170107-3 metaG ... | reverse complement strand
GTAAAAACCTGTGTGGAGCAGCGAACGTTCGATCCCGGGGAAGGTCCTGTTCCGCACATTCCGAACTTCCGCATATTCGCGGAGTCGGTTCTTGGGTGGAGCTTCTCGTCCAAAGGCTACGCTGGCGCTGCAGAGAATCCAATCCCGCCTGAACTGGAAGTAGTGCTCCCCGAGTACGGAGAAATGCTGCGCCCCGACTACGCCGTGCGAGAGCTCGATTCCAAGGACGACGGTGCATCCAACTGGCAGCTCCTCGTGCGAGTTCTCGAGCCCAACGAGGACTTCGACCGCGTAGCACGCGAAGGTGGCGGACTTGAGGCTTCAGCCCACGGACGTATTGAGCGGCTTCTGCGCCAGACTGGCGTGTCTGCGGGCCTGCTCTTCAATGGTCGCGCGCTGCGTCTCCTCTCAGCGCCGCGTGGCGAAAGCTCCGGCTGGCTCGACTTCCGAGTTGCGGACATGGTCCAAACTGCGGGTCGGCCAATCTCGACTGCACTGCGCCTGCTCCTGGGGCAGCCGCGCCTCCTCAGCCTGCCGCGACCGCAGCGCCTCTCCGCACTACTCGAGGACAGTCGAAAGTTCCAGAATGAGGTGAGCGAGCGCCTGGCTCAACAGGTCCTGCATGCGCTCTACGAGTTCCTGCGTGGATTCCAAGCAGCGCACGATGCCTCAAAAGGTGAGCTGCTGCGGGAGCCGCTCGCCGAACAACCAGACGAGGTCTATCGCGCGCTGCTCACTGTTATCCTGCGGCTGGTGTTCCTGCTCTACGCCGAGGAGCGGGATATGCTTCCCGAGGATGAAACGTTCCTTCGCTACTACTCGCTCGAAGGCCTCCATGAGCGACTGCGCGAAGACGCAGCGCTATTCCCGGACACAATGGACCAACGCTACGGCGCATGGGCGCAACTCCTCGTCCTCTTTCGTTTGATTAATGACGGCGCCGAGTCGGGCGCCATGCACCTTCCGAAGCGACACGGCGTCCTATTCGATCCCGATCGTTTCAAGTTCCTAGAGGGTAGAAGGTCGGGCGAAGCGCGGCAGATCCACGACAGGATCGAACCACCCCTTGTCTCCGATGGCACCATCTACCGTGCGCTCGAGAAGCTTCTCGTCCTCGACAGCGAGCGCATCTCGTACCGCGCGCTCGACGTGGAGCAGATCGGCTCGGTGTATGAGACGATGATGGGGTTCCGGCTCGAGACCGTCACCGGGCGGTCCGCGGCGATCAGGTCGCAGAAGAGACAAGGCGCACCGACTGCCGTGGACCTCGACGCGCTGCTTGCGGAGTCCGGTGCAAAACGCGACAAGTGGCTCCAGGACCGAACCGATCGCAAGCTCACGGACAGGGTGAAGAAGGCCGTGGCAGCGGCGGCGACGCTGGAGGACCTGCATGCGGCGCTCCTGCCTGTGATCGACCAGGCCGCGACGCCGGACCTCGTGCCGAGGGGGGCGATGGTGCTCCAGCCGAGCGAGGAGCGCCGCCGCTCTGGCTCGCACTACACACCTCGTGAACTGACCGAGCCGATCGTGCGGACGACGCTCGATCCGATCCTCGCCCGACTGCGGGGGAAGGACGGCAGTCCGCCGCGTCCCGAGGCGATCCTTGAACTCAAGGTCTGCGATCCCGCGATGGGCTCGGGCGCGTTCCTGGTCGAAGCCTGCCGCTACCTCGGCGACGCACTCGTCGAGTCGTGGCGCGCGCACGACGCGCGGCCGGCGATCCCGCCCGACCAGGACGAGGTGGTGTTAGCACGTCGGCTCGTTGCGCAGCGCTGCCTCTACGGCGTGGACCGCAATCCCGTGGCCGTGGACCTCGCCAAGATGTCGCTCTGGCTTGTGACGCTCGCGAGGGATCACGCGCTCACTTTCGTGGACCACGCGCTACGTCACGGCGACTCGCTGGTTGGTCTCTCGCGACTGCAGATCGAGGTGTTCCACTGGGATACTCAGAAGACCTGGGAGAGCCCATTCCGCAACCGGATGCGCGAACACCTGAAGAAGGTCAGCAAGCTCCGCAGCCAGATTCGCGAGGCAGACGAGAGTGTCTCCGATCGGGAGCTGCGCGAGCTGTGGGACGAAGCTCAGTTCGAGCTGGGTCAGATTCGACTCTTCGGTGATCTTGTTGTCGCGGCTTACTTCGAAGGAGACAAGCCGAGCAAGCGCGAAGCCAGACGAATCGAGTTCGTGAGCGCTGTCGTTGGCGGCGAGGCCGAGCAGTATCGCGGCTGGCTCGAAGAGCGCCGCTACGAAGATCCGCCGCTCGCGCCGTTCCATTGGGAAATCGAGTTCCCAGAGGTGTTCGAGCGCGAGAATCCCGGGTTCGATGCGTTTGTGGGGAATCCGCCGTTTGCGGGAAAGAACTCCGTCGTTGGCGGGAACGTGACTGGTTATCCCGACTGGCTGAAGGAGCTTCACGCGGAGAGCCATGGCAACGCCGACCTCGTCGCCCACTTCTTCCGGCGCGCCTTCCATCTACTCCGCCCGAGCGGCGCGTTCGGCCTCATTGCGACGAACACGATCGCCCAGGGCGACACACGAGGGAGTGGCTTGCGCTGGATCTGCACGCACGGCGGCGAGATCTTCGCGGTGCGGCGGCGCGTCAAGTGGCCGGGAATGGCCGCGGTCGTTGTGAGCGTCGTGCAAGTGATGAAAGGTCCCTGCGAAGAGGCGAGACACCTCGACAACCGCGAGGTCCATACGATCACCGCCTTCCTCTTCCACCGCGGCGGTCACGACGATCCAGTACGCCTCGCCGCCAATGCCGGAAAGAGCTTCCAGGGGAGCATCGTGCTGGGCATGGGATTCACCTTCGACGAGACGGACACAAAGGGCGTGGCCACGCCGATCGCGGAGATGGAGCGGATCCTTGCGGAGCATCCGGCGTGCGACGAGGTGATCTTCCCCTACATCGGAGGCGAGGAGGTGAACACAAGCCCCACACATGCGCACCACCGCTATGTAATCAACTTCGGCGAGCGCAGCGAGGAGGAGTGCCGGAGGCGCTGGCCGGAGCTGATGGCGATCGTCGAGGCGAAAGTGAAGCCGAAGCGCTTGACCGACAACCGTGAGGCATATCGGCGGAATTGGTGGCAATACGCTGAGAAGCGGGCCGACCTCCACGCCGCCATCGCGGGGCTGGAGCGGGTGCTGTTTCACGGTTTTACCTGCCAGCACGTTCAGTTCGCGTTCCTCCCAAAGGGGATGGTCTATGCTGGGCCGCATAACGTTTTCTCTCTTCCCACCCACGCCAACTTCTGCGCGCTCCAGGCCCGCCCCCACGAGATCTGGGCGCGCTTCTTCGGCTCGTCGATGAAGGATGACCTCCGCTACACCCCCTCCGACTGCTTCGAGACCTTCCCGTTCCCCGAGAACTGGGAGACCCACCCTGTACTCGAGGCAGCAGGCAAGGCCTACTACGACTTCCGCGGCGCGCTCATGATCCGAAACAACGAAGGGTTGACCAAGACCTACAACCGCTTCCACGATCCCCACGAGCGCGACCCGGACATCCTGAGGCTCCGCGAGCTGCACGCCGCGATGGACCGGGCCGTCCTCGACGCCTACGGCTGGCGCGACCTCGCCCCGATCTGCGAGTTCCTCCTCGATTACGAGATCGACGAGGAGGAGCGGGGCGACCGGAAGAAGCCGTACCGCTACCGCTGGCCCGATGAGGTCCGCGACGAAGTTCTGGCCCGGCTCCTCGAGCTCAACACCGAGCGCGCGAAGGAGGAAGCTCGCAGTGGTGTCACCTCTATGAAGAAAACTTATCGGAAGCCAGCTGGAAGGCGTGTCCTTGAGACAGATAATAAGGAGGGTCTGTTCTTATGAGTCCCGCTGTCTCCCCTTCCCGCCAAATTGACGCAAGAGGACGCACGGTCCGCGAGCTGTTAGCCGGCCGCAAGTATTCTATTGATTACTACCAACGCGAATACAAGTGGCAACAGAAGCAGGTCAGGGAACTTCTTGACGATCTCGCTGCAAAGTTCTTGGAGAGCCACGAGGAGGGAAACGAGAGAAGCGCCGTGGCAAATTACGCCCACTATTTTTTGGGTTCTACCATCATAAGCGATAAAGATGGGAACAAGTTCATTATCGATGGCCAGCAAAGGCTTACGACGCTCACACTGTTGCTGATTTTTCTCCAGCATCAGCTCGAGGATGTCGAGCAGAAAGGTCAGATCGCGGACCTCATCTTCTCGCAGAAGTACGGCGAGAGATCGTTCAACCTGGACATTGCAGAACGCACTGCCTGCATGGAGGCGCTCTATAAAGGTAAGGAATTCTCTGACGCGACTGCTGAAGCGCAGGAGTCAGTCGCAAATATCCTCGCCCGTTATAGTGACATCGAGGAGCTGTTCCCCGAAGAGCTTCAGGGACCCGCGTTGCCTTACTTCGTGGACTGGCTGGTGGAGAACGTTCAGCTCGTCGAGATCACCGCCTATTCCGACGAAGACGCTTACACGATCTTCGAGACGATGAACGACCGCGGACTCTCGCTTACTCCAGCGGACATGCTTAAGGGTACCTTCTTACGAACATCCTGGACGCCGCGCAGCGCACTCGCGCAAGTCGCGTCTGGAAGGAGATTATTCAGGCCCTTACCGAGCTCGGCAAGGACGAGGATGCTGACGGGATCAAGGCTTGGCTGCGAAGCCGGTACGCTGAGAGCATCCGCGAGCGCAAACGTGGCGCAAGTCCCCAGGACTTCGATCTTATTGGCACTGAGTTTCACCGCTGGGTGCGCAATAACGAGAACCACCTCGGCCTTGGAATGACCGTGGATTTCGCGCGCTTTATTGATGAGCGTGATTTTTCGTTCTACGGACGCTGGTACGAGCGACTCCGCGGCGCAGCTGAAACCTTGACCCCCGGCCTTGAGTCCGTCCTCTTTAATGCACAGCATAACTTCACGCTTCAGTACCCGGTCCTGCTTGCACCGTTGGTCGTGGAAGACGACGAGGCGCTGGCGCTGCGTAAACTCAGCGTGGTTGGGGCGTATCTCGACATCCTAATCAATCGGCGAATCTGGAACTCGCGTGCCATCGATTACTCGACGATGCAGTATGCCATGTTCCTCGTAATGCGTGAGATTCGTGGCAAGTCGCCGTTGGAACTAGCAGAGATACTCCACAAGCGACTCGCGGCGGAGACCGAAACCTTTGCAAGCAACGGCCGGTTCAGTCTGCATGGAATGAACGGCCCACAAATCCACCGACTCCTGGCCCGCATGACTGATTATGTGGAGACTCATTCAGGTCAATCCTCACGATACGTCGAGTACGCTCAACGCGGGCGTAGGGGTTACGAGATCGAGCATATTTGGGCTAGTCATCCAGAGCGTCACTCAGACGAATTCACGCATCCGAGCGACTTTCAGGAATATCGTAATCGCATCGGAGGCCTTCTTCTCTTACCCAAGAGCTTCAATGCGAGCTATGGAGATCTGCCTTATGATCAGAAGCTCAAGCATTATGTAAAAGAGAATCTGCTTGCCCAGAGTCTCCACGAACTGGCCTACGAACGTAATCCCGGTTTCCAGCGCTTCATTCGTGAGAGCTGTCTCCCGTTTAAGGCGCACGGGCAGTTCAAGAAAGCCGATCTCGACGCGCGACAGCTGCTGTACCAACAACTTGCAGATCAGATCTGGAATCCGGAGCGACTGGTCAAGGAGCTCTCTTTGTAAGCCATTTGAAACGGGAGCACGATAACGTGGACGTCGAGAAACCAAGCAACAGAAGAGCCGCCGCTGTTGCAGCTGTTACCTCTTTAGAGGTGCGCGAGCGCTTGGTGGAAGCCCTCAGACTCGATCTCGTAGGGCCGTCAAATCAGCACGCTCTAGCCGAGGAGCGACTGCCTGGTCGAATCCGGCCCTCAAATTGGTACCTCACCGGGTTCCTTATCCCTTCGGGCACACCCCCAGAAAAAAGCACCGACGCTGACGAAGACGATGACTTCAACGAGATTTCGGAGTCAGCGGGTCTAGCAGAGGAGTCGAACGAAGAGCGGAAGGCGGCCAAGAAGGGCTTCTTTCCTTCGTCCATGGGTTTGAGCTTTCTCGTGCCGCAGGCGACGACAGAGCTGATCGTAACTGTGCGCTGGGGTGATTACACGAAGGCGGAAGTCGAGGGATCGGACGGTAAGTTGGTTCCGATTTGGCAGCGGCAGCCGCGCGAGGAGGTCGTTCGTGTAGCCATAACTGGGGCTGAGGACGTGGTGGTGCATGACGTGGCTGGCTCTGCTGGCGTCCAACTTCACGTCGTCGAGCGTGGAATTCATGCGGAGCATCTCAAGGAGCATATCCCGCACGGCACGCGCTCAGTTTCCGTTTTCCTTGTAAACCACCGGCCCTCAGTCAAAGAAGACCCTGACCTCGCCTACGTTTTCCAGTCCGAGATCGAAGTCCAAAGCGAGCGGTCCTTCACACCCCGTCCGAATTTACGAGGGGCTCGGGCCGCGGAGTGGGACGAGCAGGTAGCAGATCTGCATTACGCCGACGCACCCGAGTACGCGACGGGACATGGCGTCTCGGCCGAGTGGGAAATTGCGGACCGAGCATGCCATCTGCTCCGCACCACATGGATCCCAACCACTGAGGTAGAGAAAACCTCTACTGTAGACGTGCCTGACGTAGAACTGTCGATGGAGGCGCTAGGAGCTCTCCCCGACGGCTGCTCCGCCTCTGCAGCTCTGCATTCGCTCGTCACTAGCTACCGCCGTTGGATCGAGGATAGACGTGCGGATATTAGCGCTCTCACAGGGACGCGCCGTGAAACTTCGGAGGAACTGGTCCGCCTAGCAGGCGTTGCCGCTGACCGAATTGAACTCGGCATCTGGCTCCTGGCCGAGGACGCAGATGCGCTGGATGCCTTCCGCGTCGCCAATCGGGCTGTCGCCCGAGCGCTCCGAAAGAGGCTTGCGATCGAAACGCCACGGTGGCGGGCGTTCCAGCTCGCATTCATCTTGCTAAACCTTCCAGGCCTTGCCGAACCGCGCGATCCGCAGCGGGAGATGGTAGATTTACTCTTCTTCCCAACTGGTGGTGGAAAGACCGAGGCTTACCTCGGGCTGGCGGCCTTCACCATGGTGCTAAGGCGGTTGCGCCATCCCGGCGAAAAGAGACTCACTGGCGCCGGGGTAAGCGTGATAATGCGATACACGCTTCGGCTCCTTACACTCGATCAGCTGCAGCGCGCAGCTGGGCTCGTATGCGCCTTGGAGCTCGAACGCGAGAGGGATTCTGAGCGCTATGGTGAATGGCCCTTCGAGATCGGTCTCTGGGTGGGAAAGGCCGCGACGCCAAACATCCTCGGGCACAAGGGAGACGGGCGATCGGATTCAGCACGTACCAAGGTTCGGCAGTTCAAGGCCGATCCAAAGGGCAAACCCTCGCCTGTACCACTCGAAAACTGTCCTTGGTGCGGGACTCGCTTCGGGCCTGACTCGTTCGCGCTGTTGCCCAATGACGACCAGCCCAGCGAGCTTCGCATTGTGTGCACGAACTTCGAGTGCGACTTTACGCGCGAGCGAGCTCTACCCATAGTGGCGGTGGACGAGCCGATCTACCGGCGTCTCCCGGCCTTTCTGATTGCGACCGTCGACAAATGGGCTTCACTCCCATGGGTCGGCCAGACCGGAGCGCTCTTGGGCGGAGCTGACCGGCATGATGCTAAGGGCTTCTACGGTGCCGCCGAGCCAGGCAAGGGTAGTCGCCTCCAAGCGCCGCTCCCCCCTCCCGACCTCGTGATCCAAGACGAGTTGCATCTGATAGCAGGCCCACTTGGCACAATGACTGGTCTCTACGAGGCGGCTATCGAGGCACTCTGCACACAAAAGATTGACGGCCGCTGTGTAAAACCCAAAATCGTAGCCTCTACTGCAACGGTGCGCCGCGCCCAAGATCAAATACAAGCATTGTTTGCGAGGCCTTTGACGCAAGTGTTCCCGCCTCCAGGACCCGATCGCAGGGACTCCTTCTTCGCTCAAACCGTGCCGGCGTCGGAAGTGCCGGCCCGGCTTTACTTGGGTATCGCCGCCCAAGGGAGGAACCCCAAGGTAGTGATGCGCAAAGCATTGCTCGCCATCATGGGTGCCGCCGAGCGCGCTTATCGCGAAGCTGGAGGGCATAAAAACAAGCGGAACCCGGCCGACCCTTACATGACGGTACTCGGGTACTTCAATAGCCTGCGCGAGCTGGGAGGCGCCCGCCGGATTCTTGAAGAGGAAGTCCAGAATACGATCAAGGGGTATGGGACGCGGAAGCGCATCGGTGAAGAGACGGGGCTCTTCCGAGATCGAAAAACGTTCTCAGAGGTGGTGGAGCTAACCTCGCGCGTCTCCACGGATAAAGTGGCAGAAGCGCGGCGTCGTCTCGAATGTGAATTTCACGAACCCCAGCGAGTGGATTGCGCCATAGCAACGAATATGATCTCTGTAGGTCTCGACATTCCACGACTCGGTCTGATGGTTGTGCTCGGTCAACCCAAGACGCACGCTGAGTACATTCAGGCAACCAGCCGGGTGGGACGAACCGATGATCGACCGGGACTCGTTGTTACCCTCCTCAACCTCCACAAGCCACGGGATCGCTCCCATTACGAACGCTTCCGTCACTACCACGACACCTTCTATCGTTCAGTTGAAGTGGGCAGCGTCACTCCGTTTTCGGCACGTGCTCTAGACCGAGGCTTCGCTGGTGCTCTTGTGGGACTGGCGCGTCACTCACAGTCTGAGTTGACACCACCGCAAGGGCTCGAGCACATCGCGGATATTCGGGCGGCCCTCGAACGCCGACTGCTCGATGACTTCCTCGAGCGAGTTCGCCAGCAGCCGCTTGGGGACGAGGAAGAGCGGGCTGAGAGACTCCGTAGTGTTCAGAATCGGGTTGTCGACTTACTCGACTCCTGGCGCAAGATTTATGAGGACTACCATGCCGCGGGCGTCTCGATGCAGTATCAAAAGTATGAGCTGAACCAGCCCCGACCGCTACTGCGAGAGATGCTCGACAAAGATTTTGAGTCTGAACACCATCGGAAATTCCGTGCCAACCGATCGCTGCGCGATGTGGAGCCCGAGGTAAATCTGTTTCTAAAGGACCTGACCGGCATCCAGGTGGAGGACCCCACATGAGCCGTAGAGCCCATGGGCAAATCCGTCGGAGCCAGGTAATAACGACCTATGGCCCTGGTGCCCTCATCGACCTGCCCAAGCATTCAGCCATCGTCGGTGGACTCGACACGTGGCCAAAGACCAGCGACTTGGATGAAGTCAGCGAGCCAAGACTTGCTCGCAAGCTCCAGACCATGACCAATGTTGTAGCACCGCGGCTTTACGCGCCCCCGGCGGATTCGAACGATCCGCGCGAGCCGGTTAGGGGCATTGGCGCGTGGCGCTTTCCGGAATGGCTTGTCGTGCAAGAGGTTCCCACCAGTGAGGACCGAGAGCGATCCCGCCGGCTAGTCCATCGTAAGGCGCTCGCCGACAAAGGCCGCTTCGATGGCCGGCAGGTCGTGGCAACTCGCTTCGTGCGTGCCTGCCCTAAGGGACATGTGGACGATCTCAACTGGCAGAAATTCGTGCACGGACCAGGGGATAACTGTCGGAGGCAACTCTGGCTAGATGAGCGCGGCACCAGCGGGGACTTGGCCGATCTCGTTGTCCGGTGCGAATGCGGGAAAACGCCACGCAGCCTATACGAGGCAACACTCCTGGAACTAAATCCGCTGGATACCTGCAGCGGTGCGCGGCCATGGCTAGGCCGAAACTCTAACGAGGATTGCAACCTTCCAAGTAGACTTCTCATCCGCACCGCCTCCAATGCTTACTTTCCCCAGGTCGTGAGCGTGCTTTCGCTACCAGAGCGAGGGTCGGCGGTGGAGACAATCGTAATCGAACTTTGGGACGACTTGCAGATTGTTGAGAGTGCAAGCGACCTCGCATTCCTGAAGAAGAAGCCAAAAATTGCAGAGAAACTCGCACCATTCGCCGATGAGGAGGTACTCACGGCCATTCGCGAGGTTAAAAGCGGCGGCGCGAGCGAACGTCCGGTTAAGCAGGTGGAGCTCGACGCACTGCTTGCGGTGGCCGAGGGATTTGGCGACGACGTTCCCGTTGATCCGAACTTCCATGCACGCCGGTTACCCGAACGAGCGTGGCACCGCTCGGCGCAATACGATGACATCGAAGCCGTCATTCAGCTTCATCGGCTACGGGAGGTTTTGACCCTGGTCGGATTCACACGCTTTGAAGCCATCACGCCAGACATAGACGGGGAGTACGATACGGACGTGAAGCGCGCTCAGATCGCTTTAGAACCCCAGTGGTTTCCCGCAGTTGAGAACCGGGGGGAAGGAGTGTTCATTCAGCTTAGTGCGGAGGCGATAAAAGGCTGGCTGGAACGGCTTCCGGTAAGGCAGCGCCTCGATCACCTCGCAACTGGTCATCAGCGTTGGGCGAAGGACCGCAAGTCCCAGCGTCCGTTTCCTGGTGGCCCGTACCTGTTATTGCACACACTTTCGCACCTTTTGATCCAATCGCTTGCTATGCGCTGCGGCTATCCGGCCAGCTCGATCCGTGAACGGATCTATGTTGATAACGAAGCTGGGCGGTTCGGATTTCTTCTGTACACAGCGAGCCCTGACGCTGAAGGGACACTCGGCGGGCTTGTCCAGCAGGCACGGCACCTCGAAGACCATCTTACTCATGCTCTGCGAATGAGCGCTTTGTGTTCTAACGATCCGATCTGCGCCCAGCACGCACCTGGCGAGAGCATGGAAAGCCGCTGGCTTCACGGTGCCGCATGCCACGGCTGCACGCTGGTTGCGGAGACCTCATGCGAAATGCGAAATGACTACCTCGACCGGGCGCTTGTAGTGCCAGTCATCGGTGTCCCGGATGCGGCTTTCTTAAAGGGGGTGCCATGATCCAGGCACTTCTTAACTTGCCTCCGCATATCAGAAATCGGCTCGTCAGCGCGCTTGATTCGGGGCTTCTTGTTGCCCCGTGTACGGCGCTCTCGCTACGCTCTGTTCTTGGCACTCCGGAAGTTGGCCCAGACATCGTCGCAGGTTTGCACGAGCTCGAGCGAATCGGGATCTTTGGGCCGGCTGCAGCAGCTTGGATCCGGACCGTTGACGAGGCTACTACACGCAAACCAAAGCCTGATCTCGTCTGGTCAGGTCCTGAGGTAAAAGGTCTTCACGCACGTGACACGCGCCGCGTCTATGAGGAGCTTCTCAGTTGCGCTGAGCGCTCAATCTGGGTCAGCAGTTATGTCTTCTTCGACGGACCAAAGGCCTTCGACGTGATGGCCCGGCGCCTGGATTCGACATCCGATCTCCGTGTAAATCTTCTGCTAAATATTCAACGCAAGCGGGGCGATACGACAGCTACGGAACATCTTGTCCGGAGCTTTGCAGATCGTTTCTGGGCAGTAGACTGGCCGGGCTCAACTCGGCCGAGCGTTTATTTTGACCCCCGCGCTCTCGATGTCGAGCGGCCCGCCGGCGTGCTGCATGCAAAGGCCATCGTTGCCGACGACGAGTCGGTGTTTGTGACCTCCGCAAACCTAACCGAGGCCGCCTTTGACCGAAACATCGAGGTTGGTCTCTTAGTTCGCGATCGCGCGCTTGCCATGAGCCTGGTGTGCCACTTTCGAAGCCTGATCGACTTGGGACTACTACATGCATTACCAATGGCGTAACAGCTCTTATGGGCCGTATGGGTGTAAACGATGCAGAATCGCTTTTTGAGACCCTTCTTCTTCGGATTTTGCGTCCTGATTTCTTTAGAGACTTGGCGGCATTTTTGAATACCTTGAAAACGGCGCCACGCTTCGGAATTGGTATCTCATGACCCTTAACCGGTCTTTTGGGTAGGTCTTACTTTTGTCATACAAATACGACCCTCCATTAACTGCCGATCAACGCATCGATCTTATTCGAGTGAGAACTGCACGGGCCCACCAACACATCCAAGACTTGGATAGGGAAATCCGAGAGTTCTTGAATGGTGAGCCGTACAAGGTTGCTATCAAGCCAGATCCTCAATTTCCCCACGTCCCGCAATTGCGCAAGCATTATCTCGTCAGCGTCCGGCCTATGACCACAGTTATTCCGCTGTTTGCTGGAGAAGCTATCCACAATATTAGAATCGCTCTTGACTACCTCGTTAACGACTTGGTTGACATCGGATGCACCGCGCAAAACATCACGCTTTCGAAGACGGAGCGTAGGCAGATCGCTTTTCCCATAATCGATACCGATAGCCCCAAGGAATACCAAATCTCGCGGAAACGAAAAGTAAAAGGAATGATGCAAGCGGCGATAGATGCAATCGATGCGACCAAACCGTACAAGGGAGGGAACGATCTGCTATGGAAACTGAGCCAGCTTAACAACATCGATAAGCACCGCTTCCTGATAACAGTCGGTTCCCAGATCGCCAGCTTCAATGCCCCTCGGTGGATCAGGCGCGGGATGGCCAGACACATCCTTGAAGAAAAAGGAGTTAACGTGCCCCCTGATGTTGACTTGAGTCAGATTCTCAACTTCAGCATTATTCCTGACGACCGGAAGTGCCCGCTCAATGAAGGCGACGAACTGGTTGCTGGGTTTAGCGAGATCCTCGATCACGACGAGAAAATGCGCTTTACCTTTGACATAGTCTTCTACGAGTTGGGGGTTGCTGAGTGTGAACCAATCCTTCCATTGCTCATGCAATTCCTCAATTACGTTAATGACCTGATTCTGAGTTTTCGCCGTTACCTTATCTAATATTTGATTTCCCACCAATGTTCCTCCGTGGGGTTATCTGCTCATGATGAGCCCGACCATACAATTGATCTCGCTGCCAAGTTCTTGGAGAGCCACGAGGAAGGCAACGAGCGCAGCACCGTGGCAGATTACGGGCACATTTTTTGGCCCCACCATCGTCACCAACAAGGGTGGGAACAAGTTCATTATCGACGGCCAACAGCGGCTGAGGGGCCGTCACAGCCACTGCTAACTTCCGCTCGGTGTCAGGCATTAGACGGGCGGGATTAACTATCGTCGATGCTCGACCGACCAGAACAGTCGCTGTCGTTGTGGACAACTTAACCGGCCGACTGTAAGCCCCCGGGTATACTGGGGTTTAGAAACCCAGGAGACACCGATGACCTATTCATATTTTGGCCCCCCAGATTTCCGCACCAGAGCAGATTATGAAAAGCGGAAACCGAAAAAGAACCCTGAAAAGATCACGGTGATCAAACTGACGACCAGACGCCGGAAAAAGCGAATGCCTCAACTTATTCCCTGCTCATTTCCCGGATGCACAGCTAAGTTAAGAGTGGGAAACACTAGGCATTTCAAAAAGGTCCATGGGAAAGAGCCACCAATTATGACATCTGCTCCTGCAAGTGTCAGCGGAAAGCAGCTTGGTGATAGAACATCGAAACCCCAAGGTCAGAACCAGCAGGTAAAACAGCATAGCGCCAGAAGTCTTTGCGAAGGACGTCGAACGATACGTGCCAGAAATCGTTATGCAACTTGCCTATGATGCAGGTTTCAAAGTCGAAAAACTGGATGACGAGATTCCTGCTGAAGGGGCTGCGACGATTCTCTTTAAGCGGCTGAGCCGCAGGGCAGTATACCGCTACCCCTAAGTTGCTCGCGGCCTGCCTGACGACTCGCGGGAGCTATCGAACTTCCCAGAGGGTGGGAGGAATATGTCAAGCCACTGTTACCAAAGGCAAGAACAGGGGATGTCCGCCGTCTCAGAGGGTTGAGAGGAGAACGTCAAAGCACTCGTGGCGAAAACAGTGGGTGCAAGCACGTACCGGCGGAGCTATATTATTGGCCGATTCAACCGCCATTTTTCACCGCGCTGTCACACTCTCCTGTCAGATGCCACCTGAAGTGTCGCGTCGATCGTTAGAACCGTACCGACGCCCACTGCTCATAATCCAGCTCGAGCAATCGCTGTTTCGCTTTCCGCCAGTGCCCGGGTGGTTGGCGAGCTCCCCGGATGCGGGTTGCCCCCGGCGCAAGGAGCGTCCTTGGGTACCCCAAGTAACTGGTCAAATGGAAAGACCCGCGCGAGCTCTGCAAGGAGAATCACTGTAGCCGTCACGTACAGCTGGCAGGCTCTAGCTCGCCGAATGGCGAGACTTGATAACATGGTTAGCTGTCAGAATTCTCATTCTAATCCTCATTTAGCCAGTTCAAAAACGTGATGAGGAAGGGCACATGTTTGGAACATTCCTCCAAAAAGGCTATGAATGCTCCACAGCCAATCACGGCGGCTACCATAATGAGATAAGAGAGGCCACTACTTGGATCGTTGCTAAGTGGGGGTAGGTGCGCGAGCCCGACCAAGAAAATACCGCAGAGGCCAAGAATGAAGAAAGCAATAATGATCCCGATGGCGAGCTTGAGGATTCTCATTTATAACATTCGAGTTGGGCTAGTTTGCTGTCCCGGCGGGGTGGGTCCGCTGTTCGGTCCCGGTCTGTTCTTCCTGGTTGAGCGTCAGCACGTGGCCCAAAGCGCTCACCGTGCTCTCGCGGGACACCTGATTCCTGATCGTCGTAACACAATTGAAGCTCTCTAAGCTCCTGAGCTAGGATCAAGCCCAATTAAACGCAGCAGCCAGACTATGACGAAGCCAGCTAAGAGCGGCCACCAAACATAAAGGTAAAACGAGGCTATTGCAGCTCCGAAGAAACGCGAAGCCCAGCAAGCAACAGACCAACGTGTCTTGACGCTAAGAACGCTGAAAAAAGACTTAACCCCATTAATGCGAAGAGACCATCTGCAATAAACAAGAGGATCTTCACGTCACACACTAAATTAATACTGATATAACCGTGATGATGAGGGCACTCGTCACGCTCGTTGGACGGCTCTGTGCGCTCTGATATGCTATTTGCTCTTGCTATTCGTTCTATGACAGCGATGCGTAAGGTCTCTCTACATAGATGACGACCGTCGCTCAGGAGCCCGAGAAAAGGCTTCCGGCGACTAGAGCACCTAAAAGGATACTAAGGGTATTTACCCTTAGTGGCAAGCTGAATTTTCTACCTGTCCCATCGGGAGGTGAGTCCTGATGGGAAGAGGTTCGCGGCAAAGGCCTCGCGGCCTTGCCAGAAAGCTGCGTCAAATTCGGAGCGTGCTTGGCCTTTCGCAAAACGGCGTTATTGTGGAGCTAGGACTTAGCGGAGAAATTTATCAGGACTACATATCAGCGTATGAGCGTGGCGTTCGCGAGCCACCGCTGCCAGTTCTGCTGAGGTATGCGCGATTGGCAGGTATTTGCGTTGATGTGCTGATCGATGATGAGCTTGACTTGCCAAGGAGATTGCCCTCTGTGCCGAAGCATCAGGGGGTTAGAGGTTCCAGTAAACATGCCTAGCGCGCTCAAGTGAAAGAAAAGGGAGATCAGGCAAGAAGGCCCAAGCAGCGAAGTCAAGAGATGTGAGGTCTACGGTAGTGAGCTTCAAAGCGAGGCAAGATGTTGGGTGTGCAAATCGATAAGTCCCTGAGTCCGAAGAGATTGTGATCTGCGGTCCGAATGAGTGGGAGACTGAACAAAGTAAAATTACCTTTGATAAAGTTTTGATGAAAGGTGAGTCAGTTACTGCTCGATCAAGGTCACGCCATGTCAATCTAAATGATGCTATCTAACGGGCCTTCTATGCCCTCGCTCATCTGAAATCGAATCATAGGCACTGAGTAGGGCACGCTCCATCACGCACCTACACGATTCAAAGGTTTCAACACATTACGTTCTCGACTAAAAGCCTCACGGATGCCCTGGCATTCAAGCTTGTTTTGATCCAAAATAGCTGCGCATTGCTCCATGCTCGGCGACTGCACCCGGTCGCATATCAGCCGACTTAGTGTTTTTCTTCAACGGAGAATTGGTGTTCTCCCCTAAATAGATTTCTTGAGGTGCGGTCAGGTAAGTGATTGCAAGCATCGCTCTCGCAATCTGAGAGAATTGCGGGCAAGAGACGCAGAGAGGGTTATCGGGAAGGCCAAGTGACTGCACCGACCACGCCAACGCGCCTAAATGAGGGACTCAAGGCCGCGCGGCTGTTTATGGTCATGAGCAGCATATCGCCACTCTGCATCCTATGGGCCATCCGCGGGAACAGCCTGATTTCCGACCAGTACTTTGTGGGGGCCTGCGCACTGATGGTGATCGGGCCCAACTTCTTTCTCTGGTTGCGTATCCGTACTGCTAAGAAGCAAAACGACAAGCGCGCCGTCACGGTTGGCACGGCGGACGACCACCGAGATCACATTCTCGTCTATCTTTTCGCGATGCTACTGCCGTTCTATTCCCAGAACATAAGCGCCTGGCGTGACTTCGGAGCGACGCTCGCTGCATTGGGCTTTATCGTATTCCTCTTCTGGCACCTAAACCTCCATTACATGAACCTGCTGTTTGCTCTTCGCGGCTTCCGGGTCTTCACTGTGTATCCGCCGGCCAACGGTAATCCACTTACAGGCAAAACACGTCACGCGGTCATCACTCGCCGAGTCAGTCTTGCCCCAGGTGACGTGATCGTCGCACTCCGGCTGAGTGATACGGTGTACTTGGAGGACGACACATGAAGCTGGTCTTTAATCTCGACAAGGTCAAGGTCACGGAGTTTGGTGTTGGCCGTGAGGATGCGACCGGGCAGAGCTTTGTCCTGCTGCCAGTAGATTTTGGTGTGCAATCTGCATTGCGTGAAATGGTCGAAGCGACGTGGAACGCTATGCAGAGCGATGGCGGTAAGCCCGCACCATACCAGCCATCGGAGAAACATGCCGCCACCGAGTACCTCTACCTTCCGCTAAAAGACGAACTAGCCACGACTTTGAGAGATTTGCACCAGGCAGCAAACCTCGAGATCCATGTTAATGCGCTGGACGAACCCGCCGACGTGTTCTGTTACTTCGCGCGATTAAGGGATGATAAACAGCGTTACCTGACTGCTTTGCGACGCGCCACCCAGTTTAAGGGCACACTAAAGAAAAAGAACCGCCTCGTCCGAATGCTGGACGACACCCTACAGATCATCGAAGACAAAGTGTTCAAGCTCGACAACGACTTCGATCTGCTCGTTGACTCGACTTTTCTCCACATCCTCCGGCCGAGTGGCTTCGAGTTTGCAGGCAGGCTTCAGCAGGCAATTCTTGATGCCGTGCCTGGTAACATCGAGGTAGTCCAACAAGACATTGTGTTCGTAGATTTCGACAGCATCCAAGAGTACGCCCTCAAGCATCCGCGCGCTGCGCGGTATTTGGCGTCCATTCGCGGGCAGGCCGAGACTAAAAACATCGACAGAAATGCACTGAGGCGGCTGTGCAAGAGCACAGGTGTCGAAATCACAAATGTTAATGGCAAGATCACTATCGCAGCCGGCCACGAGATGGGTTTTTTGGAAGTGCTGGATCGCAGGCGTTACGAGCTGGAGCTTGTGAAGGGCCAACCAGAACGCTTCAAGGCTTCAAGTCGAACAAAGCTGACTTAATAACCAGGAACCGTCATCGAAAAGGTGGTTTTTGCTTGCAACACGTCGGTTTGCATGTGTGGATTAAGTGAAGGAATGCGCCACGGTCCTTGGGCATTTCGTCCCAGGTGCGGCCTTCCAGAGTTCTGCCGTGCCGCTTTTTTACTGCTCCACCCCACTGCTTAAAGAAGAACGGAACGCGATACCGGACACATTGATCTCGAATTGAGGTGACCCAATCCTGCTCCATGGGTCGAGCTCCCGGTCCAGACTCGCCACCAACAATTACCCAGTCCATCCCTTCGAGTATAAGCTGATCGAGTGGGCCCAGAAGCGGTTCAAGAGATAGAAACTTAACGGCGGCGCCAGTGCCGCGTAGGTCGTCGATTCGGTTGGTATATAGCTCATTTTCAACACTCACACCCATCCAAATGTTTTCGGACCACTCTAAGTGCTCACTCAGGCCTTTCAGTCGCTCTGAGCGTTTCGTTAAGACTTGAAAACGATGCCAACTTGCGCGCCGCATTACGTCAAATACCCTGAAAATGAACTTGTCAGGGACGTCAGGATGAAACATGTCACTCATGGAGTTAACAAAGATCGTCTGTGCCTTTTTCCAACGCAGCGGCAATTCCAGCGCTGTTTCATGTAGGGTCAGAGTGAAACCATTCGCATAGTTCGGCTGGCCCATCGCCTGTAGCCGTAACGCCATTCTCTCGGCATAGCAATGCTTGCAACCCGGGCTAATCTTTGTACAGCCGGTTAATGGATTCCAGGTAGACTCGGTCCATTCAATCGACGATTTCAATCCCATTTATCGACCTCCCTTCTGACGATATTTCTTGAAGATGTCACTCACAATTCGTGACCCTGTTTGGTTCGGGGAAGCGAAGTACAAATAGTAGACAATGCTGCCCGATTCGTTCCTCATCTCCATTGGCGCTGGAACGTATGTGAATCCAGCAACCTTCTGCAGCCGTTCTCTAAACGCTTTGGCGATGGTTTCATTATCCGCTTTGTATTCCATGTCAGCGAACAGCCCGCGCCCCTTTGGATATGCGATGTCTCGCCAGGAATGATCGCCCCATACCTTGTCCATGCGGCCGCTTTGCGTTTTCGAAACACGATCCGGATTGCGAAAGAAAATGTTCATATTTGCATCCATGATCATGAAATTGTAGAAAATCTCGATTGAACGCATCCCGCCAGCGACTTGGATTACACTCCAATCCACCGTCAAAGCATATGGGTCAAGCAGGCAGAGTGCGCGATGAAAGTCTTCGTAGCGGCAGCGGGGAAAGACCTTTTCGATTAGGATCTTGTTCGCGTCCCCCTTGTAGACATTCACATCGCTGCGCTCACCTACGACACGGCGGAGTTCCGCGGTCTTATCTCCACGGAGGTCAATCAGATGAAATTCGGCAAATGGTGGCTGGATGAGAAGCGCGTTGAGAGGGCTTCCTAAGACGAACTCGCCGGTTTGCTTTGATATATGCTGCCCGGCTCCTGCAAAAGCGTCGACGTAGATGTACCTCTTAATGGACGTCTGCCGGTTCATTATCCTTGAGTAGGCGCTGGCATACTCGCGGATGATTTCCAGCTTCACTTGAGACCAGGGTCCGATGACGTCGTACTTGGCCGTTTTCTATTCACCTTTTCTGAGTTTTGAACGCTGCGTCGCATTGCCCTTCCGCTTCCGAGGGCGACCGGGCTTCCGATTACGAACCAGCTTCAGATCGGTCTCGTTAATGAGGTAGTCACGCCCCTTTTTTTCTGCGGGCAACCGATGTTCCCTAATCAACTGATGCACACGTGCCACAGTTACCCGAAGCCTGCCCGCAACCTCTGAGGTTGTTAAAAACATTCTGGCCCCTTATACGCCGGGGCAAAACTCTACGTCAAGAGGAAGGTTTTTGGTTTGATAAAACCCTATCACATGGTGTAGTATTAATGTTCGGAAAAAAGATGTGCTCAGGAGCAAGTGGTGCCAACGAAAACGGGCTGACAAGCATTTACCTTTGGATCTAGAAATGCCGGCCGGCCCTACACATCAACGTTTCTACCAGCTGCAAAGTCAGATGAGAAATATCATGCGTAATTCCAGTGTTACCACGTCGGTTTGTCCCAAGTATTATGGCACCGGCACTGAAGTTTTGCCCGGAGGCGCTCGTCGGTGCAGCTGCCAGCACCAGGGGAGAGTGATCGAACTCGTGCTTATCTTAATGCGCGCCAAAACATGAACCAACAGCGGCGGAACCACAGGCGCGAGTGAACGGGAGAAGAACAATGTCCTCGGCTGAAAGATTGAAATCAAGAGGGGTCAAATAACTGCGACCGGCTGCATGCAACAAACTGGGCGACATTCGGTCGCGTAAACGCAATGCGGAGATGAAAGCGGAGAGAGCATGCAAAAAGTGGTACCCGCGGCAGGATTTGAACCTGCGACCTTTCGCTCCGGAGGCGAACGCTCTAATCCACTGAGCTACGCGGGCAGCTGATTGAGTGGGGAAAAGATAACACAGCTCGCAACTGCGCCGCCAGAAAGGTGACACCCGTATGGCTGCGATAGGTTCAAGCCTCAAAGTCGAGTTCTACAAGGCTCAAAAGTCAGAGTTCCAGTTGACAATTTGCAGGTAGGGAAGGGGGCAAGACCTTTAGCGCTTGCCCCCTTCCTGACTGCAAATGTGCCAGCTTGAGTTGTTACCATCAAGCTTGAGGGTAGTCGAGCGGCGCACTGCTCGCCCACAGCTCTAAAATCACCGCCCCATCTGAAACTCTCAACAGCTCAGCACTCTGGAGCTTCCGTTCACTACGCACCTTCATTAACGGGAAGGCCAGTGCCAGGCAGGGAGCTTGAGTTCATCCTGATCCATAATCTTCGTTTCGCCAAACTCCTTCTCTAACCTTACCGAGTTGCATTGACGTTTCTTTTCAAGAGCCGCGATCAGTTGCGGTGCATGGGTTACAACCAGAACCTGGGATTCTTTTGCTGCGTTCGCTATCAACCTCCCTAAAGCCGGCAGTAAGTCAGGATGAAGACTGGTTTCCGGTTCGTTGAGTACCAAGAGCCCTGGCGGTCTCGGCGTAAGCAGCGCAGCAATCCACAATAAATATCGAATCGTTCCATCTGAGAGTTCGGCAGCTTTTAGAGATCGAAGTAAGCCATGCTGATTCATGGCGAGCTCAAATCTGCCCTCGATATTCAAAATGGAAATCCTTGATCCAGGAAACGCATCCGCTACCGCATGATCCAGCTGCTCCGGATTGCCAATCTCTCGAATCGTCTGTAGGGCAGCAGCCAGGTCCGCGCCATCATTACTGAGTATCGGTGTGTGCGTGCCAATCTGCGGCAAGCGAGCAGGAGCCTCAGCATCCGTGCGAAAGTGGTCATAGAATCGCCAGGAGCGAATCTGCTCTCTAAGAGCCAACATTTCCGGGGCGTTCCGGGGATCCGCAAATTGGGTCATCATGCTGTCGAAGCTTGAGAGTTGGTACGAAAGGGTCGCCCAATCGCCATCATCAGTTTTGACCCGCACCACTGAACCTCGACGGTCAACGAGCATCGCCGCTGGACGCAAAAATGGTCCATTCCAGATAACTTCGCGCTTTATTTCCGGATCAAGTGCGAATGCTGAAGAGCTGGGTGAAGGCAGGCCGAGATCTATGCAATAACCAAAATCGTCTCCGGCAAAGCCCAGACGCAGGTTGATAGGGTCTTTCCGAGTAGTGCCCTCAACTGGATGCTCACCTCGCTTTACCGAACGCCCGAGTCTTTCCGGACCCGCCCAAAGTGTTGATTGCAGTCCTCCTTCGCGAGCCAGCGAAGGAATCACACCACCCTGCGCAGTTTCCGCTAGCAGCCGCAGCGCGCGGTAAACGCTCGATTTTCCACTTCCATTTGGACCGGTTATTAAGTTCAGCCGCCGCAGCGGAATGATCAGATTGCGCAGCGATCGATAGTTGGAAATGGCCAAAGTCGTAAGCATCGGTCAGATGAGCTTACGAGCCCGAGCAAGCTGGCTGCAAGGCCTTCTCCAATATCTGGCTGCAATGTAACAGTTCGAATCAACAAATTTGCAGGTGTGGAAGGGGCAGCTTTAGCGCACGCGCCCGCTCAACTCTAAACTCACGCAGGCGAATGTAGCGGCTCCTCGAGAGTCGTTTGACCGCCAACTACGACCAGGACTGAGTAATGAGCTGAGGTGACGTCAGTTAGCCAATCGATGGATGATCAGGACGATCCAGAATGAAAGGGCGGCAATCGTTGCCGCAGCGGGAATGGTTAGAATCCAGGCCCAAACAATGCGTCCGGCAACTCCCCACTTTACGGCAGAGAAGCGCTTCGTTGAGCCGACGCCAACGATAGCGCCTGTAATCGTGTGAGTAGTAGATACGGGCGTTCCCGTAACGGTAACGTAAGCTAGTGTGATCGCGGCTCCGGTCTCCGCGCAAAAACCTCCAACAGGCTTCAGCTTAGTTATTCTCGAGCCCATGGTGTGAACAATTCGCCAGCCTCCCGAGAGGGTTCCCAGGGCAATCGCCGCGTGCGCAGCCAGGACTACTGAAAGCGGGATCGCTGGTAGCGAACCATTTGGTCCGTATTGCATTCCCCAGATGCCGCCAGCAGTTAAGACCGCAGTGATGATGCCCATAGTCTTCTGGGCATCGTTCCCGCCATGGCCGAGGGAGAAAGCGGCAGCGGAAAACAGTTGTCCACGGCGAAAAATATTATCAACGCGACTCGGAGATGCCCTGCGAAAGATCCAGTGGACCAGAACCATTAGCGTGAACCCCAGCAACATCCCAACCATGGGGGACAAAACGATGAACTTGATAGTGCGCAGCCACACCTCAGTTTTGAGCAAACCGCTGACCCCACCAAAGGCTGCTATGCCGGCGCCCGCATAGCCTCCCAAGAGGGCGTGTGAACTGGAGGTGGGCAAACCGAGATACCAGGTTATCAGGTTCCAAATTATTGCCCCGAGAAGAGCGGCTAACAGCACGTAAAGACGAAGGTCCGGCTCAATCAGGTTCATCTTTACTCCGTCGCCGATCGACTTGGCAACGCGTGTGCCAAAGACCGCAAAGGCTATGAAGTTAAAGAAGGCTGCCCAGATGACTGCCAAACCCGGTGAGAGAACCCGCGTTGAAACAATTGTCGCAATCGAGTTTGCAGCGTCATGAAAGCCATTGATGTAGTCAAAGACAAGCGCAAGAAAAACGAGAAAAATGATGAAGGCCAATGTTACCGTCATGGTGCAGTCTCGTGGTTGATGGTTTCCTGCTGTGTTTGTGCAGCCTGGTTTCGAGTCTCAGTCAAGGCTAGAGCTCAGACGTGAGGTTGTAGTGACTCGTCTTACGTATGTTTTATGATTACGCTTTCAATAATGTTAGCTACGTTTTCGCAGCGGTCTACAGCAGCCTCAAGCTTCTCGTAAATATCTTTCCATTTGAGCACGGTTAAGGGATCGTGAGAATCGTGGAAGAGTTCCGCGATCGCCGCATGGAAAATGTCATCGGCTTCGTTCTCCAGCCGGTGAATTTCGACCAGGCGGGGAGTGATGTTTTTGGGGCGCTGTAAGGTCCGGATAATTTCATTGAGTTGCTCTGCCATTCGCTCAATTACGTCGGAAAGATCCCGCGCATGATCGGTTATCTCCTGAACGTCGAAAATGATGATCGCTCGGGAGGCGTCGTCGATCAGATCAACGATATCGTCCAGGGCGCCCGACATCATGTAGATGTCTTCGCGGTCAAAGGGTGTGACAAATGATCGGTTGAGACGGGTAACAATGCTGTGAGTGAGCTCGTCGCAGGCATGCTCCAGACCTTTGATGCGCTGTGCGTACTCGTTATATTCGCGGTTTTTGTCGAGAAGCATCTCCCGAAGCTCGCGGGCGGCATCGGAGATGTAAAGGGTCATCTGAGAAAAAAGGTCGAAATATTGCTCTTCCTTTGGCAAAAAGTTCAGCCGGCCCATGATTTTTTTCCTTTTGGCAAGATTCGAGCATTCAGCCCGTAATTCGAGCGAAATCGCACTATATTCGAGAAAGCAGGAAGCTGTCTATCGTGAATTTCGTCTTAATTCTATCTGAATTTTATCTTAAGTATTTTGAGGCAAAACGCCCCATGGCGGGCTGTTACAGGGAAAAGGCAATTTGGGAGTGTGGTCTTTACAGACCCCGTGTGGGAGCGCACGCGGTTAGGTTTGCGCTTTCGCAACCCTGGGGAACCGAAAGAGACCTAACGCTTTTCAGCGTTACAAAACTGGCGCCGCTGGGATCTCAAAATTTCAGCTTGAACCTTTCGCAGCCAAGCGGGGGCGCGCGCTGCCGCGCTTGCCCCCTTCCTGACTGCAAATTTGCCGAATAGAACTCTGACTTTTGAAATTTGATTCTGTTGTAGCCAAGCGGGGGCGCGCGCTGACGCGCTTGCCCCCTTCCTGACTGCAAATTTGCCGAATAGAACTCTGACTTTTGAAATTTGATTCTGTTGTAGCCAAGCGG
>Ga0187892_10004340_pt1 | contig 23991 bp, 20 predicted proteins | sample MA1701073metaG_FD_139345 | JGI IMG/M metagenome (GOLD analysis project Ga0187892, IMG submission 139345) | Bio-ooze microbial communities from a basaltic lava cave in the Kipuka Kanohina Cave System on the Island of Hawaii, USA - MA170107-3 metaG ... | reverse complement strand
CGGCCGCCGTGGTGGTCATCGCGTTCAAGGTGACGATCTCACCGGCGGTCGAGCGCGGGCTCGAGCTGGCGGTGGCCGTGCTCTTGATCCTGCTCGGCGCTCATGTGCTGCTGCGCTGCGTTGCCGGCGCGAGCGTGCATCGCCACGACCATGTCCACGATGGCCACCGCCACCGCCACCTGCATCTCCACGGCGACGGCGGGCAGTCCGGCGAGGCGCACGGGTCGCACGGGCATCGGCACCTGCTGAGCCTCGGCAGCCGACCGTTCCTGGTCGGACTCCTTCACGGCATGGCGGGCAGCGCAGCGCTGATGCTGCTGGTGCTCGCCACGATTCCCTCGGCCCTCGGCGGGCTGCTCTACGTGCTCATCTTCGGGGTTGGCTCCACGGCGGGAATGCTCCTGCTGAGCGGCCTGATCGGGATCCCGTTCGCCGTCACGGCGGGACGATCGCGGGCGGCGCTGATGGCCGTGCAGGCCCTGGCCGGCGCCGCGAGCCTGCTCCTCGGCTGCTGGCTGGTGTGGGATCTGCGCGGCGGGTGAGGAGCCCGCGGGCTACTCGGGGCTCGCGCGCCGGACGACGCGCTTGGCCTTCAGCTCGTAACGCGGCAGGCTCTGCGCCGGCGCCGGCAGCACCTCGACCCGGATCCCGAGATCGACGCGCAGCGCCTCGCGCACCGCGGCCACCACGTGCGGCGCGCCCCCGCCCACCTCCAGCAGCAGCCGCACCTCGTCCATCTCCGAGCGCCGGAAGACCTCGATCATGAACTCGTCGACGGCGGCGAACCGGCGCACGATGCCTTCGATGGCCGATGGGAACACGTTCACGCCGCGGACCACGAGCATGTCGTCCACCCGCCCGCGGATCCCGCCCTCGAGTCGCGCGAACGTCCGGCCGCAGTCACACGGGCTCGAGGCGAGCCGCACGCGATCGCCGGTGCGATAGCGGACGAGCGGGCATCCCGCGCGACCCAGATTGGTGAGGACGAGCTCGCCCTCGCTGGCGGCGGCGCCGGTCGCGGGGTCGATCACCTCGGCGATGAATTCGGACTCGTTCACGTGCAGGCCGGCTTGCGCCGCACACTCGAAGCCGTACGCGCCCATCTCCGTCATGCCCGCGTGATCGAACGCCCGCGCGCCCCAGGCCTCCTCGATCCGGGCTCGCACCGCGGGAATCCCGGCCCCGGGCTCCCCGGCGTGCACTGTCGTCCTGATGCCGAGCTTCCTTAGCCGCATGCCGCGCACCCGCGCCACCTCGGCGAGGTGCAACGCGTACGACGGGGTGCAGCACAGCGCCGTGGCGCCGAGGGCCTCGATCGCCGCCAGCCGCTGGGCCGAGTCCTGGCCGCCGCCGGGAATCACCATGGCGCCGAGTGCGCGCGCGCCCTCGAACCCCGCCCAGAACCCGACGAAGAGACCGAACGAGAACGGGAAGAACACGCGATCGCCCGGACCGATGCCGGCGCCACGGAACACGAACCCCCAGCAGCGCGCCCACCAGTCCCACGAGTCCTGCGTATCCAGCCACCGGAGTGGGGCACCGGTCGTACCGGACGTCTGGTGAACCCGGACGTAGCGATCGAGCGGGAACGTGAGGTTGGTGCCGAAGGGCGGATGCGCGGCTTGATCCTCGACGATCTCGGCCTTGACGATCAGCGGCAGCCGCGCGAAATCCGCCCAGCTGCGCAGCTCGGCCGCGCTCGTCAGGCCCACGCTCTCCCACTTGCGGCGGAGGAACGGATTGCCGTGGTGGACCGCGCGCGCGAGCGCGGTCAGGCGGACCCACTGATGCGCGCGCAACGCCTCGGGGCCCAGGGTCTCGAGGCCCCGATCGAACAACGCCGTCATGCGCGCAGCTTGAATCGCTGGATCTTCCCCGTCGCGGTCTTCGGCAGGTCGGACACGAACTCGATCCAGCGCGGGTACTTGTACGGCGCGATCTTGTCCTTCACGAAGGCCTTGAGGTCGGCCTCGAGCACCGGCGAGCCGGAATGTCCGTCGTTCAGGACGACGAAGGCCTTCGGCTTGACGAGCTTGTCCGTGTCCTCGAGGCCCACCACGGCCGCCTCGAGCACGGCGGGGTGCGCGATCAGCGTCGCTTCCACCTCCACCGGCGAGACCCAGATCCCGCCCACCTTCAGCATGTCGTCGGCGCGTCCGCAGTACCAGAAATAGCCGTCCGCGTCCTGGTAGTACTTGTCGCCGGTCTGGATCCAGTGGCCGAACAGCGTGTCCTTCGTCTTCTCGTGCTGGTTCCAGTAGTACGCCATCGTCGAGTCGCCCTTCACGCGCAGGTTGCCGATTTCCCCTTGCGGCATCGGGCGACCTTCGTCGTCGACGATCGCGCACTCGTACCCCGGCACCGGCAGCCCTGACGAGCCGGGCCGGATGCGGCCCGGGCGGTTCGACAGGAAGATGTGCAGGATCTCCGTCGTGCCGATGCCATCCAGCACCTCGACGCCGAACCGCTCGCGCCAGCGACGATAGAGCTCCTCGGGCAGCGCCTCCCCCGCCGAGACACAGAGGCGGAGCGAGGACAGATCGTAGCGCTTCTCGGCGGCCTTCACCTGGAGCATGGCCGCGTAGAGCGTCGGCACCCCGAAGAACAGCGTGGGGCGCCGGCGGTCGATCAGCTCGAACATACCCTCGGGAGTCGGCCGGTGCGGAAAGAGCACGCCCTGCGCGCCGACACGCATCGGGAAGTACATGTTGTTGCCGAGGCCATAGGCGAAGAAGAGCTTGGCCGCCGACACGATGCGGTCGTGCTCGGTCATCTCGAGGACCTGGAGCGCGTACGTGTCGGAACAGAACAGCATGTCGTGCTGCAGGTGCACCGCGCCCTTCGGACGGCCGGTCGAGCCCGACGAGTAGAGCCAGAACGCTACATCGTCCTTCGAGGTGTCGGCCGCCTCCAGCCGCGAGGAGGCGCGGTCGATCCAGGCGTCGAAGCCGATCTGGGCGCCGGAGGCCTGGCCCGCCACCACCACGTGGCGGAGGTGCGTCGCCTGGGAGAGGATCGGACCGGCCTCGGCCAGCAGCGGCTCGGAGATGATCGCGACCGGCGCGCGGCTGTCGTTCAGGAAGTAGAGATAGTCCTGGCCGCGCATCATGGTGTTGATCGGGATCGGCACCGCGCCGATCTTGATCGCGCCCCAGAACGCCGCCAGGAACGCGGGCGAGTCCAGCAGCAGGCACAGCACGCGCTGCTCGCGCCGCACACCGAGCTCCAGCAGCGCGTTGCCGGCCCGGTTCACCAGCTCCTGGAGCTGGGCATAGGTCAGCGAGGTGTCCTCGTAGAAGAACGCCGGCTTGCTGCCCCGCCCCTCCTGGTTCTGACGGTCCACGAAGAAGCCGGCGGCGTTGAACTGCGCGGGAACCGCGAAGGGCACGCTGGACATGGTCAGGGTCGATCCTCCGTGTCCGATGCCCGGTGATCAGCGACGCCGGCGCGCGCCCCGCTTGCGGGCCGAGGACCGGGCCCGGCGACCGCGCGCGGCGGCGCCGGTCGTGGCGCGGCCCGGCTTGGACCTCACGGCCATGGCCTCGATCTCGACGAGGAGCTCGGGCCGGACCAGACGCGAGACCACCAGCAACGTGTTGGGCGGATACACGCCGTTCGGGAAGTATTGCGGAAACATCTCGCGGCGCGCCTGCATGAAGCCATCGATGTCCGCGGCCGAGGTGAGGAAGGTCTGGAACCGCACGACATCGCCCATCGTGCACCCGGCCGCTTCGACGACGGTGCGCACGTTCTCGAGCGCCTGCTTGGTCTGGGCGATCGCGTCGCCGCCGGCGACGCGGCCGTCCGGATCGTTGCCGACCTGCCCGGCCACGACGACGATCTCCCCGCCCGGCGCGACCATCCCGTGCGAGTACATGCCCAGCGGAGCCCCGAACTTCCTCGGCGTGACGGCTCTGACGCTCATGGTTTCTCGGCCTCCCTTTTCACGCGAGTCGGACGTACTCGAAGTCGACCGGCTGCCCGTTGATGCCGCGGGCGGGCGGCGCGATCCAGCCGGCGAACGTCCCCGGCTCGTACACCGGCTGCATCAAGCCGGCCACGTGCGCCTTGTCCGCCTCGGTGGGCAGCCACTCGTGCTTGCGGGCATCCCACTCGGCCTCGCTGATGATACGGCCGTCCGGCGAGACGCGCACCTCCGAGAAGACGCCGACCGCGCGATGGAAGCCCCGGTGCGGGAGCTTCAGCTCGACATCGATCCCGCGCTTCTTGATGACGTCGTTCCAGCGGTTGACGCCGCGCTGGCAATCCGCCAGGTAGTCCTCGCGCAGCCGCTCGTTCAGCGTGATGAGCGCCGGCTCCTCCTTGGTCACGATCCGATCACCCTGGACCGCGGGCACCGGGTGCAGCACGTCCTTGAGCTGATGGTCGTCGGCGCGCTTGGTCTCCTCGAAGCGGCCCTTGAGGCTGGCCGTGTAGAAGTTGGCCGCGTTCGTGGAGATCTCCGAGCCGAACAGATCCAGCGAGACCGAGCAGTGGAAGTTGAGATACCGCTGGATGGCGGCCAGGTCGATGCCCCCGTGCTTCCCGACGTCGTCGGTGCCGTGCTCCCGCATCAGCTCGCAGGTGCGCTGGACGACGCGCATCATCCCGGTCTCCCCGATGAACATGTGATGCGCTTCCTCGGTGAGCATGAACCGACACGTCCGCGAGAGCGGGTCGAAGCCGCTCTCGCAGAGCGCGGCCAGCTGGTACTTGCCGTCCCGATCGGTGAAGTAGCAGAACATGAAGTAGGAGAGCCAGTCGGGGGTCTGCTCGTTGAACGCGCCGAGAATGCGGGGCTTGTCCCGGTCCCCGGACCGCCGCTCGAGCAGCGCCTCCGCCTCCTCGCGCCCGTCGCGGCCGAAGTAGGCGTCGAGCAGATACACCATCGCCCACAGGTGCCGGCCTTCCTCCACGTTGACCTGGAAGATATTGCGCAGATCGTACAGCGACGGACACGTGCCACCGAGGTGCCGCTGCTGCTCCACCGAGGCCGGTTCGGTGTCGCCCTGGGTGACGATCAGCCGACGCAGCGTGCCCCGGTACTCGCCCGGCACTTCCTGCCAGGCCGGCTGCCCCTTGTGATCCCCGAAGGGCACCACGCGGCCGGGCTCCGGCTCGGCCAGGAAGATGCCCCAGCGATACTCCGGCATCTTGACGTAATCGAACTGCGCCCAGCCGTTCTTGTCTACGCTGATCGCCGTCCGCAGATACACGTCCTTGGCCTGGAAACCGTCCGGGCCCATCTCCTTCCACCAGTCCAGGAACTTCGGCTGCCAGTCCTCGAGGGCGCGCAGGAGCCGCCGGTCTTCCCGCAGATCGACGTTGTTGGGAATGCGCTCGATGTAGTCGATGCCGGCCATCACACTCTCCTCCGGTCGAATTCGCTGCGCTGCCCCGTGCCGTGCACCTGCAGCGCACCCTTCGGCCCCACCGCATTGGCGCGCTGGAAGATCCAGTTCTGCCACGCCGAGAGCCTCGCGAAGATCTTGCTCTCCAGCGTCTCCGGTCCGCCGAACCGAAGCGATGCCTCCATGCCGGTCAGCGCGTCGGGCGAGAAGGCGGCCCGCTCCTCGAGCGTGACGCGCACCTCGTCGTCCCAGTCGATGTCGTCCGGCGTGAAGGTGACCAGCCCCGCCTCCGCGGCCGCCCCGGCCTCGAGCTCCTGCCCGATTCGCCCCTTGAGGTCGTCGACTCGCCCAGGCTGACCGAGGAAGCGGCTCTGGAGCCGCGTCAGCCCGTTGACCATCGGATACTGGCCGAAGTTCATCGTGGTGAGCTTCACCGACGGCGCCGGCCGGTCGTCGCCCTCGCGCGAGCCGAGCAGCATGTAGGAGCGGTCGGCGGCCAGCGCCAGCTCCAGCAGCGTGCCCGTGAAACAGGAGCCGGGCTCGATCAGCGCGACCAGCGAGCGCGAGGTCACGTCGAGCCGCTTGAGCGTGCGCTTCAGGTACAGGCGGATCTCGCGCGCGAGCCAGTCGCCCTGCTCCTGCGTGAGCAGGCGATCGTAGGCCTCGACCAGCTCGGCCTTGCCGTCGGTCCTGAACGCCCACAGCCCGATCTCCTCCTCGTTGGTCCTGAGATGCAGGACGAGGTCGTCCAGCTCGCGCGCCAGCGCCAGCGGCCAGAAGCGGCAGCCGAGCGCGTGGATGCCGTGCGCGTCGGAAGGCGGCGCCTCGGCGGGAGCGCTCACCGTGATCTCGGCCAGCGCGCGGCGCCGGTCGATCGCGCACACCACGTGGTGGTACTCGATGCGGTCGCCCTCGAGCCGGCGCTCCAGCGGCGTGAGCACGATCCCGGCGGCATCGGCCGGTCGATCGCTGAGCGCCGCGCGCTCGCGGGCGCGCTCCAGGGCCACCTCCTCGAGGCGGGAGCGGGGCACCAGCTCGTCGACCAGCCCCCAGTCCACCGCGCGCGACCCCTTGACCCCCTCCTCGGTCGTGCAGAAGAAATCCGCCCGATCGCGGCGCACGCCGCGCTTGTCCACGATACGGGTCAGACCGCCGGTGCCCGGCAGCACGGCCAGCAGCGGCAGCTCGGGCAGCGACACCGAGGTGTTGGCGTCATCGGCCATGATGATCCAGTCCGTCGCCAGCGCCAGCTCGTAGCCGCCGCCGGCGCACGGGCCGTTCACCGCGCAGAGGTACACCTGCCCGGAGTGCGCGCTGGCGTCCTCGATCCCGTTGCGTGTCTCGTTGGTGAACTTGCAGAAGTTCACCTTCCAGCCATGGCTCGACTGGCCGAGCATGCGGATGTTGGCCCCGGCGCAGAACACGCGGTCCTTGCCCGAGGTCACGATCACCGCGCCGACGTCCGGATGCTCGAAGCGTAGCCGCTGGACGGCGTCGTACAGCTCGATGTCCACGCCGAGATCGTACGAGTTGAGCTTGAGCTCGTACCCGGGCCGGAGCCCGCCCGCCTCGTCCACGTCCATGGCGAGCCTGGCCACGCGGCCCTCGACGCTGAGCTTCCAGTGCTTGTACTTCGCCGGCTCGGTCCTGAAATCCACCAGCGCGCGTTCCGTGTCGGCCATATGCGTGTCCGCCCTCGAGAGCTATCCGAGAATGACCCAGAGCGCCTTCGCGGTGCGGTAGCCCAGGTTCTGCCAGCCGTGCGGCGTGCCGCCATCGAGGTAGGCGCTGTCGCCGGCCTCCAGCACGTGGCTGTCTCCGTTGTACTGGAGCGCCACCTTGCCCTCGACCACGTAGAACAGCTTCATCTGCCCGGGCTCGAGGATCACCTTGTCGGTCTTGACCCCCTTCGCGCGCGGCCCCAGCGTCGAGACCACCGCCCGGATCTTGCCCTGAAAGAGGCCGGCCCCCACGACGTGCCACTTCTCCGAGGTGCCGTCGAACGAGACCACCGGGTACTCGGATTTGCGGGTCACGTGCACGCGGCCGTTGGGCGCCGACTCGAAGAGGGACGCGATCGGCATCCCGAGCGCCCCGGCCAGCTTGCCGAGCGTGGGCAGCGAGGGCGTCAGCCGCCCGGACTCGATCTGCGACAGCAGGCTCGGCGTGAGGCCGGCCTTCTCCGCGAGCTGGCGCTGCTGGAGCTGGCGCTCGGCGCGCAGGCTCTTGATCCGCTGTCCCAGGGCCGTCATGACCGTTCCGCCAGCTGTCGCAACGCGCGGGCGACATAGACACGGGTCATCTTCTTCCGGTACGGATGGGTGAGATCCGTGTTGTCGAGCGGCTTCGAGGGCCGGGCGGCCACGTCGGCGACGCGCTCGATGAGCTCGGGAGTGAGCCGCGCGCCGACCAGGAGCCGGCCCGCCTCGACGGCCTCGCGCGGCAAGGAAGCGACGGCCCCCAGCACGATGCGCGCATGGTTGACCGTGTCACCCTGCATGGCCAGGGCCACCGCCACGCCGAGGATCGGGAAGTCGAAGGAACCGCGGCGTCGCAGCTTCAGATACGCGGAGCGGACCCCGTCGGCCGGAGGCAGCGTGATCTCGGTCAGGATCTCCTCGGGGCGCTTGGCGAGGTACTCGATCCCGTCGTCGCGATACAGGGTGGAAATCGGGAGCGTCCGCTCCCCCTCGGGCCCGACGAGGCGCACCGTCGCGCTCAGGCTCCACAGGACCGGCGCCGTGTCGGACGAGGACACCGCCCAGCAGCGCGAGCTGCCCGGCGCGACCAGGCAGATGTCGCCGTCCTTCTTCATGCAGAAGTTGACCGCCTTCCGCCACTGGTAGGACTGGTTGTAGTAGTTGCAGCGCGTGTCCACGCACACGTTGCCGCCGAGCGTCCCCATGTTCCTGAGCTGTGGCGTCGAGACCAGCCCGGCCGCCGTCGCCAGCGCGGGGTAGTGCGCCGCCACCTCCTGGTGACGGGAGGTCGCGGTGAGCGTGGTGCCGGCGCCGATCGCGAGCCCCCTGGCCGCGCTCCCGCGGACGCCGACCAGCTCTCGAATCCCGCGCAGCCCCACCAGCACCTTGGGCTCGAACTGACGCCGCTTCATGTTCGGGTACAGATCGGTGCCGCCGGCGACCAGCATGGCGTCCTGGCCGTGGTCGGTCATCAGCTTCACCGCGTCGGTGACGGAGACCGGCGCCAGATAGCTGAAGGGCGGCAGGCGCATCATGACGAGAAGGGCCTCTCGGCGACGGTGTCGGCGGGCTGGCCGAAGGCCGACTCGATGACCTTGGGCGCCGGGAAGGTGAAGAGCGGCAGCCGCTCGGGGCCGACCCGCGGCGTCTTGCCCTGGCGCTTGAGCTCGAGCGCCTTCAGCACCTTCTCGGGCGAGATGGGGATCTCGTCGATCCTGACGCCCACCGCGCTGGCGATCGCGTTGACCACCGCGGGGATGACCGGCAGCAGCGGGCCCTGGCCGGCCTCCTTGGCGCCGAACGGTCCCTCGGGGTCGTCGCCCTCGACCAGGATCGTGTGGATCTCGGGCGTCTCGAGCGTGGTCGGGCTCTTGTACTCGAGCATCGAGGGGATCTTGTGTACGCCCTTGCGGAACACCTGCTCCTCCATCAGCACCTCGCCGAGGCCCATGTAGATCGAGCCTTCCACCTGCCCTTCCACGAGCAGCGGGTTCAGCGCGCGGCCGACGTCGTGGGCGATCCAGATCTCGGCCGGCTTGACCTCGCCGGTCTCCTGGTCCACGTCCACCTCGACGACGCACGCCGAGTACGAGTAGCACGGCGAGGGGCCGACGCCGCCCCCCTTGTACTTGCCGGCTCGCCGGGGCGGCGCGTACGACCCCGGGAACGCGAGCACACCGAGCTGGCTCTCGGCCAGCACCACGGCCTGGGCGAACGCCATGCCGCGGTCCTGGTCGCCCTCGACGAACACGCGCCGATCGCGCATCACCAGCCGCTCGGTCGGCACCTCGAGCTTCGTCGCCGCGGCGTCCAGAATCTTCGCGCGCAGCCGTTCGGCCGCCTGGATCACGGCGTTGCCCGCCATCAAGGTGACGCGCGAGGAATAGGAGCCGAGGTCCACCGGCGTGAGATCGGTATCCGCCGGATGCACGCGGATGTCCTTGGGGTCGATGCCGAGGACCTCCGCCACCAGGTACGCCAGGATCGAATCCGAGCCCTGGCCGATGTCGGTCGCGCCGCACAGCACGGCCACCAGCCCGCTGCGGTCCGCGCGCACGACCACACCCGAATGCGGCATGTCGTTCCAGTAGATGGCGAGCCCCGCGCCGGTGAGGTACGAGGAGCACCCGATGCCGATGCCCTTGCCGGGCGGCAGCTGCCCGAACTTCCGGCGCCATCCCGAGGCCTCCACGACGCGGTCGATGCACTCGCCGAGCCCGATCGTGGTCACCGTGAGGTGATTCGCCGTCTTCGTGAACGGCTCGACGAGGTTCCGCCGGCGCATGTCCGCGGGATCGAGCCCGAGCTGCTCCGCGGCCTTGTCGATCTGGCACTCCATCGCGAAGCGCGGCTGGGGCGTGCCGTGGCCGCGCTTGGGGCCGCAGGGCGGCTTGTTCGTGAACACGCGCGCGCCCTCGAACTTGTAGGCCGGGATCTTGTACGTCACGGTCTGGAGCGCGCCGGTATAAAAGGTCGAGGCGACGCCGTAGGACCCGTACGCCCCGCCGTCGAGCCACGACCGGAAGTGCATGCCGGTGATGCTGCCGTCGCGCTTGAAGCCGGTCTTCACCCACATGAGCACCGGATGCCGGCCCCGGTGCACGTAGAAGACCTCCTCGCGCGTGAGCGTGATCTTGACCGGGCGGCCGGTGAGCTGCGAGAGCTTGCAGGCGGCGATCTCGTGCGCGAACGGATCGAGCTTGCCGCCGAAGCCGCCGCCCACGGGCGCCGCGATCACCCGGATGTGCGGCTGCGGCACGTCCAGGATCTTGGCCAGCAGCCGGTGCACGTAATGCGGCGTCTGGGTCGAGGACCAGAGCGTGAGCTTGCCGTCGGCGCCCCACTGGGCCACCGCCGCGTGCTGCTCCATCGGCAGATGCGTGTTGCCCTCGAAGTAGAACGCGTCCTCCCGGACGAGATCGGCCTCGGCGAAGGCCGCCTCCACGTCGCCGAACTCGAGCGAGACCGCCTTGTGCACGTTCGGGCCGTCGCCGTACTCGTGGATCCGCACCTCAGGGTGCGCGAGCGTCTCCTCGATCGACATGAGCGGGCGGAGCGGCTCGTACTCGACCTCGATCAGCTCGGTCGCCCGCTCGGCCGTCTCCTCGTCGATCGCCGCCACCGCGGCGAGCGCATCGCCCACCATCCGCACCTTCTCGACGCAGAGCGCCTCCTCGTCCTGGGAGACGGGCAGGATGCCGAACTTCACCCGCGGCAGGTCGTGGCCGGTGATCACGGCGTAGACGCCCGGCAGCGCCCTGGCCCGCGCGGTGTCGATGCGCTTGATGCGCGCGTGGGGCTGCGAGCTGCGGAGGAGCTTGCCGTGCGCCATGCGCGGCAGCACGAGGTCGTCCGCGTAGCGGGTCTCGCCGACCACCTTGGCCCACGCGTCGATCTTGGGAAGGCTCTGGCCGACGACGGAGAATCGCTTCATCGGTGGGCGACGCCGGCGGGCGCGGTCGAGACCGGTCGCGGCGCTTTCATCCGCAGCGCGGCCAGCTCGACGGCGTCGAGGATCTTGGTGTAGCCGGTGCAGCGGCAGAGATTGCCCGCCAGCGCGTGGCGGATCTCGTCGCGCGTGGGAACGGGCGTCGTCTCCAGCAGCGCCTGAGCGGTCAGGAGGATCCCCGGTGTGCAGTAGCCGCACTGGGCGGCGCCGAGCTCGGCAAAGGCCTGCTGCAGCGGGTGGAGCTCGCTCCCCCGCGCCATGCCCTCGACCGTCGTGACCTCGCGCCCCTGGCACTCGATCGGCAGGGCGAGGCAGGAGAGCACCGGCTCGCCGTCCACCAGCACCGTGCAGGTGCCGCACTCGCCGAGCTCGCAGCCGTGCTTGGTCCCGGTGAGGTTCAGGTCCTCGCGCAGCACCTCGAGCAAGGTCCGGTGCACGGGGACGACGACCTCGCGTTGCTCCCCGTTCACGGTCAGGGTCAGCAGCGTCTTCACAACGCGGGCTCCTCCTCGATGGTGGTGAGCGATTGTCGGAGAACGAAAGTCCAGTTAAGTAGTACTGAACCGGGAGGACGGCTGTCAAGCGGAACTTCCACGCCCCTGTGACGCAGCCCATAACCTTGCCGCGCCGGCAGCCTCATGCTTCGAATCGGCAACGGCAAATCCATGCTTCCAGACCTTATTTCGGGTTCGACGATCTGAGCATTGCGGTGAAATCGACTGTGTTCGCACGTGAGACCCGTTTACGATTCGAGTCGCTCTGGCGACGCGGTGAAGCCGCGCGGCTGGGGAGCGCCGCCCATCACTAAGTCCCGTCGGAGCTATTGGCTACTGCGGCGACTGCCACTGCGCGGGCTGCGCCTGTTGCGTGGTCGGAGCAATGCCGGGTGTCAGGCTGGGGCGCGCAGGAAGGCCGCATTTCAACTCGGGCTGCGCGGCCAGAGAGCGGGAGCAGAGTTTGTCCGTCCTATGCGCCTACGAAGTACGGACAGGAGAAAGGGGAGCGGCAAGTCCGGCCTGAGGGCGCGGCCCTGCGGGCCTGGAAGGGACCTGACGCGAGGAGCGGCAGCCGACGACCCTAGCGTTCGTTCCAACTTGGCTCCTGATGGAGGCCATCGCGGGCGGCGTCGGCACCATCATCGGAGCGGGATGCTCTCCTTCTTCCCCGTCGGCGCGCTCTCCATCGCTGCCGCCGTCGGATTGCTATAATCCGCCGGAGTGTCATCCGGAGGAGAGCGGAATGCCGAGAGCTCGCGAACTGCGCATCCTCGTGGCAACGGACGGATCGCCGCCCGCCCGGGCGGCGGTGGCGACGACGAGAGATCTTCCCTGGGTGGGGACGCCGCGCGTCGCTATCGTCGTCGCGCCCTTCACCAGCCCGGCCTCGACCCGTCGGGGTGAGGTGCGCGGGGCGCTGAGCCGAGCCTTCGAGCGCGTCGCGGTTGCCGCGCGGCGGGCGCTCCGGACGCGCTGGGCTGACACGGAGGCGGCGGTGGTGAGCGGCGGGGTCGCGGACGTCATCTTGGGTCGCGCCCGCGGGTTCCGGGCCGGGCTCATCGTCGTCGGTTGGCGGGGGCACGGAACGTTTCGTCGTCTCCTCGGCGGCAGCGTGTCGCGTTCGGTGATCCGCGGCGCCGCCTGCCCTGTGCTCGTCGTCAAGCGCCGTGCGCGCCGGCTTCGGCGGGTCGTCATCGGCATCGACGGATCTGCGAACGCCCGCCGCGCGGCGGCCTTCCTCGCCGAAGCGTTCACGCCATCCGCGGGCGCGGCGGTCACTCTCGTCCAGGCGGTCGAGCCCGTGAACGTCCCCTCGCTCGGCCTCATGCCGGCGGGCGTCCGGGCCGTCTTGAGACGTGAGGCGGCCGCGCTGGAGCGTGAGCGACGCGCGCGGGCCGGCCGGCAGCTCCAGCGCTTGGCGACGAGGTTGCGGCGCGCAGGGTGGCGAGTCGTCGTGCGGGTCACGCCGGGCGCACCGTTGAGCGAGCTGCTCAGCACGGTCAATGCCGAGCGCGCGGACCTGCTCGTCGTGGGGGCGCGCGGGGCAGGGGGGCTGAAACGCCTGCTCCTCGGCAGCGTGGCCGAGGGCGCCGTGAACCGCTGCCCGGTGCCGGTCCTCGTCGTGCGCTAACCCTACCTGACACGGGCTGCGGTGAGGCCGCCAGCGCCTGGTTGGGCGTTGCGGTTGTGGTCATGTGTTCGACGAGGTTCTAGAGCTGGCGAGCCCGCGCCGAACCCGATGCAGGTGACGACGATCCCGACGCCGACGATGACCCAGCGTAGAAGAGCTTGATCGCCTCAGCCCGCGATGGGCTGCAGGAGCTGGATCAGGTTGCCCTCGGGGTCCTTCAGGGTCGCGATCCGGAGCTGGCCATAGTCCGTCGGGCGCTCGACGAACTCCACGCCGGCGGCCTCGAGCCGCTTCCAATCGGCGTCGACGTCGTCGCTGCCGAGGCCCACCATGTGCCGCGCGGGGTCCGCGTTGCGGCCGCGTACCTCGCTGTGGGTGCCCAGCGCGAGCGCCGGCGCGCCCCGCTCGCCGAGCACCACGAACCCCGGAATCTGGATCGCGACCGGCAGGCCCAGCAGGTCGCGATAGAACGGCAGCAGGTTGTTCAGGTCCTCGCTCCAGGTCGTCGCGCCGCGCAGGCCCTTGATCATCGCCCCTCCCCTTCAGTGGCCGACCGTCTTCCGGATGCTGCCGAAGTGCTCGTCGATGTGGCCGAGCAGGCCGCGAGAGATGACCTCCTCGACGGTCATCGGCGGCGCGCCCGGCACGAGCGCCCCGCTCCTCGCTAGGTCCGCGTCACTCAGCTCACGGATCGTCGCGGCGGCCACGGCCGCGCCCTCCCGGAGCAGCTCGACCGTCTCCGCCTTGGTGCAGTTGGCGTGGTCCCTCGCGTGCCTGACGTTCCTCTCGTCGAGCGTGTCCAGCCGGAAGCGGTCCAGCGACTGCCCGGCGGCCATCGCCTTGACCATGATGGAGACCGGCTCGAGCGCGGCGGCCAGGTGGTGGGCGGTCACTCCCACCGACCACTTCTCCGCCTCCGTCACCTTCCTCCAGTCCCCGCCGCTGAGTCGTTCGAGCGCGACCATCGCTTCTTGAGCCTTCACCTCGAGCTGCCTCGCGAGCGCCTCGCTCCTGGGTGCCACGTAGATCATCCACGACACGCCGAAGCGGTCGGCGACCATGCCGAAGCGCGGGGAAAAGAAGGTCCTGGTGAGCGGCATCTGCACCTGCCCGCCGTCGCCCAGCGCCGCGAACAGCCGCTCGGCCTCGGTCTCGCTGGGCACCGTGAGCGACAGCGAGAACCCCTGGAAGCTCGGCCGCCCTTCGCATCGGCCGTCGGACGCCAGCACCGTCGTCTCGCCGATGCGGAAGCTCGCATGCATCACCTTGCCCTCGGCACCCGGCGGGACCATGTCGGGGTCGGGGCTGTCCTTGAAGCGCATGAGCATCGTCACCTCGGCGTCAAGGGCGCTACGGTAGAACTCGACCGCCTCCTCGCAGCGGCCTTCAAAGAACACGTAGGGCTGGACCTGCATCGCGAATGGCATCGTCATGTCTCCTTCCGGTCTCGGGTTGGGAGCCGGGCGTTCCGGGCCGCCTCGGCCGGCTGCACCCTGGCTCCACCTACTGGTCGAACGACGGGCAGCGAGATCGACAGCCGCGATCTCTCGACTTGACACCCTCGCCGGGCCGCTGATAGCTTTTAGCCCCTCTCGTCGTGGGGGGTCGTGTCCAACATTTACCTGGAGGGTGACGAACATGCCTAGCTACTACACCAGCGAGGATCTTCCCCGGTTCGGCGAGGTTGGCAAGGCAGCACCCGAGCACTGGGACCTTTTCAACAAGTGGTACGGCAAGGTCATGGAAGGGGGGGCCCTCGACGCCAAGACGAAGAAGCTCATCGCGTTCGCGGTGGCGCATGCCATCCAGTGCGCGTACTGCATCGACGCCTACGCGGCGGCGGGTGCGGCCGACGGCTGCACGCCCGAGCAGATGACAGAAGCGGTGCACGTGGCCGCTGCCATCCGAGCCGGATCGAGCCTCGTGCACAACGTGCAGGCCATCAACACCTGGCAACGTGACTGATCGCCAGCAGGGGTGAGCGGGATGAAGGCGAAGCGGCGGCTGGCGATCATCGGCGCCGGGCCGCTCGGTCTGGAAGCCGCACTCCGTGGTGTTCGGCGTGGGTGGGACGTCACCGTGTACGAGAAGGGCCAGGTCGGCAACCATTGCCTTCAGTGGGGCCACGTACAGCTCTTCACCCAGCTCCGGGACAACGTCGGGCCCTTCACGACGGAGATATTGCCCGAGCTTCCGGAGCTTTCCGCCGTCCTAACCGGACGGCAGTTCGTGGAGCGCGTGCTCGGACCGCTGGCCGATTCTCCTCTCCTCAAGGGCGCAGTGCAGGAGAACACCGAGGTTCTGGCGGTCGCCCGGCGACGCACACGGAAGATGGAGTTGCCGGGCCACCCCCTGCGGATGGATCGTCCATTCCAGTTGCTCGTGCGCTCGGCGGAGGGCGAGCGGATCGTCGAAGCGGACGCGGTGCTCGACGCCAGCGGCGTCTACGGCACGCCCAACTGGACGGGGGAGTCGGGCATTCCGTGCGCTGGCGAGCGCGAAGCCGGTCCCGCCGTCGTTCGGCACATTCCTGACATCTCCGGGACGCATCGCTCGGAGTGGGCCGGCAAGGACATCCTCGTCGTCGGCAATGGCCATTCAGCGGCAACGGTCATCGTCTGGCTCGAGGAGGTGCGCCGCGACAACGGAGCGACGCGGGTGCACTGGGTGGTGAACACGGACCGGGCACGACCCTGCGTGGAGGTTTCCAACGATCCGCTGCCGTCGCGGCAGTCAACGGTCCGGGCGGCCAACGACCTCGCCGAACGCCCGCCGGACGGGTGGCGCGTGTATCGCCGGAGCTCGTTGCTGACTCTCCGGGGTCTCGCCGGCGGCGCATCGGAAGCTGTCGTTGGACGGCCAGAGACCCCGCATCGCTGCCGGGTCCACCGCGTAGTTTCGCTGACCGGCTACCGGCCCGACATGTCGATCCTCGAGGAATTGCAGCTCAACGTGTCCCCGGTGACCGGGGGCGCCGGCGGGCTGGCGCGGTCGCTCATGGACATCAAGGACTGCCTGTCACCGGTGGTGGTCTCGCCCGAGAGCCTCGCGTCCGGGGAGAAGAATTTCTTCGTCATCGGACACAAGAGCTATGGGCGGCTCAACAACTTCCTGATGCGCACCGGTCGCGAGCAACTCGACACGATCTTCACATTGCTCAGCTAGGCTCGCGGCCCGCCCGCGCGCCGTCACTTCCGGCTCCGGCGGCGCGTCGGTCAGCGATCTCCGCGAGGTCTATGCCGCCAGGCGCGGGCGGTCGCCCCGAGAGGCGTGCCTGTACGCCGCGCCCTCCGACTACCCGACCGTCGTTACCCCACGGTCTTACGGATGCTGCCGATATGCTCGTCGAGGTGGTGGTGACTGCGCACAAGTTGATTCAGGGCTCCTGATGCCTTTGAAGTGATTCCCATGAGCATGCACTCCTCTCGATTGAGTCTTTGCCTCACGGCCCTCGCCCGCCCGCGGGCCCGGCGCCACGCTCACGGCCGATCCTCGGAAAGCGAATCCTTCCGGATACCGAGCAGGCGAGCGGCCATCCGGATGAGCGCGTGGCCCAGCATGCCCCGCAGCGGACGGGACGCGGGCCTGGTGCAGCGGCGCGGCGACGAAACAGCCAGGCGGCAAGGATGAGGGCAGCGAGTGGGCGTTCCATCCTGGCGACGACCCTCCCGGCGGCGGCGGCCATCCTCGTCTTCGGAACTCTCTATGGCGCCGGTGCACGGCCGGTGCTGGGCGTGGCGCTGACCATCGCCTCGTCGCTGTTCATCTTCTCCGGCGCCCTGCAGTTTGCGCTCGTGGGATTGGTGACGGCGGGGGCATCGGCACCCGCCTTGTTGCTGACCGCCGGCACGCTGAACCTTCGCCACCTTGTCCTGGGCGCCATGTTGCGTCCCCGCATCGGCGGATCCCGACTGCGGCGGGCGGCGCTGGCCTTCTTCCTGGTAGACGAAACCTTCGGATTCGCCGTCGCGGCGGGAGACTCCGCGGACCGTGATGGGCGGCCTGCGGCCGCCGGCGGCCGAGCGGACGCTGTTGGTTTCAGGCGTGGCCTGCTACCTCGCCTGGCAGGTGGGCACGCTGATCGGCGTGCTGGCAGCGGGCCTCCCCGGCATCGAGGGCGTGGCCGGCGCGATCTTCCCCGTACTCTTCATCGGGCTGGCCTCTCTGGCGTGCAGAACGCGCTCGCACGTCGTCCGCGCGCTGGGCGCGGCGGCTCTAACTAACGGTCGCGTGGGCGTTCGCGTTGCCCGACCTGCGCGCGCTGGCGCCCGTCGTCGCCGGCGTGGTCGTGGCCCTTCCGGGGGGTGACGGGTGAGTGCCGTGGTGCTGGTCGTGGTCGCCTTGATCAGCTACGCGAGCCGCGTGGCCACACTGGTCTTCCTCCCACGACCCAGCGGTCGCTTCGAGGCGGTGCTCGGACGCATGCCCGCGCCGATCTTCACGAGCCTCGCGATGCTGACGCTGGTCACCGGTGATCGCTCGGTGGCCGGCGGTCCCATCCTATACGCTGCGCTCGGCGCGGCGATCATGAGCCCGCGGCGGTCACTTCCCCTTTGCCTGATCGGCGGCGTTGCCGGCTACGCGCTGGGAAAGCTGCTCTCCTGACGGATCCTCGAAGGAGAAGCCGCGCCCGTCCCTGCGGGTGTTGATCTGCCCGTCGGCGCGGCTGTGAAGCTGCCTCCGCGCATTGTTCAAGGCGCGGCCGCGCTTCGACGCGCGACTCACGGTCCGAAACGATGCATCTGGCGGCCGCGCGCACGCCGCCCGTGCGCTGAAAAGGCGCGTGCTCCTCCGCACGGTGCCGCCCGCCAAGCCCGATTCTAGGCCGGCTTGGCCGCCGCTTCTCGTCACTCGCGCTGCCATAAATTGGCGCGAAATCGGAGGTTTGCGACGCGTGCTGCAGCGCGCCGCCGTCAGCTGTCGCGTCCATGTAGCGAACACGGTGTTTCGGTTTTCGACGCTGTCGCGAGCCCGTTCGCGTGCGTTGAACACCGTCCGGCCGTTCCCGCCTGACGGGCTAACTAGGCATCAGCCCAGTCCAATTCACGCGTGCCGTGCGCGCGGCGTGCGTGCATCACATGCGCTGGCACCTCGCTTGCGTCCTGTGACCGCCGTGCAGCAGTCGATCCATGAAGCGCGCACTCACACGGGGGAATGGATATGAGACGGGCCGCGGTAGTCGTGTTCGGGCTGCTCCTGGTGTTCGGCTTTCATCATGGCATCGGGTCAGCCCAAGAAGCGGGGTCGATCTCCAAGTCCCCGGTCCAGCACGACGAGACGCAAGGCGGTGTGGAGGAAACGCACGAGGGTGAGCTCGAAGTCCTGCACGAGGACGGCGTCAACTCCAGCCGCTACTCCTATTTCCTGAATCAGGCGGGAGGCAAACGTCTCGAGCTCACGTTCGCCAACGAGGAACCGGCGTTCCAGAGCGGAGACTTCGTGCGCGCGAAGGGGAAACGACAGAACAGCGAGACGCTCGCCGTGGGAACAGCCACTGCTAACGTCACGGTGCTCGCCGCCGCGGCTCTGCCGAACACCTTCGGTGTGCAACATACGCTCGTCATTCTGGTCAGATTCCAGGACAAGCCGACAGCCACCCTGGTCACTGCTGCGCAGGCGGCCTCGATCATGTTCCAGACGACCAACCCCGGGTCGGTCACCAACTTCTATCGCGAAAATTCGTATCAGCAAACCTCGCTCACTGGCGACGTGTTCGGCCCCTTCGTGATCCCGCTGAACAGCACCGCGTGCGACTACATGGGCATCGCCAGCGCCGCCAAGGCGGCGGCCAGCGCGGCGGGTGCGAACCTCGCGAGCTACTCGCGCTATGTGTACACGTTTCCCCCGAACGCGTGCGGCTGGTGGGGACTCGGGACGGTTGGCGGGAACCCCTCGCAGGCCTGGATCAATGGTACCTTCGAAAACGGCGTGACATCGCACGAGCTCGGGCACAACTTCGGGCTCTATCATTCCCATGCGCTGGAATGCGGCAGCGTGCCCATCGGTGGAACCTGCAGCAACCTGGAGTACGGCGACTCCCTCGATGTCATGGGCTCGTCTACGCCGCCGCGCCACTTCAATGCCGTGCAGAAGGAACGCCTTGGGTGGTTGAACTACGGCAGCTCGCCTCCGATCACCACCGTGCAAAGCAGCGGCGTCTACCTGATCGATCCGTACGAGCCGGTCGGCTCCAATCCGAAGGCGCTGAAGGTCAGGACCCAGGTGGGGGACTGGTACTACGTGGAGTTCCGCCAGCCGACCGGTTTTGACGCCGGCGTGTCCAGCAACGTCTCAGGCGGCGTGGTGATGCACTACTGGTCCGGGCTGAGTGCGAACGGTATCTACCTGCTCGACATGACGCCGGCCACGGTGGCCTGGTCGGATCCCGCCCTCGTGGTCGGGCAGAGCTTCACCGACTCTGGCGCAGGAATCACGATTAGCCCCATCTCGGTCGGCGCCAGCGGGGCCGCGGTGAACGTCACGGTCGGCTCCGCGTGCGTCCGTCGGAACCCGACGGTGACGGTGTCGCCGGCGAGTCAGCAGGCCTCGGCCGGCGCGATGGCAAGCTATACCGTGTCGGTCGCGAACAATGACGACGCCGACTGCGGCGCCTCCGGGTATAGCGCGCAGGCGACGACGCCGGCAGGATGGACCCGCACGTTCAGCTCGTCAACCCTCACCATCAACCCCGGGACCACGCTGTCAACGACCTTGCAGGTGACCTCCCCGTCTGGGGTCAGCCCAGGCAGCTACACGATCGCGCCGGCCGCGTCCAACATGGCGCAGCCGAGCTTCACCGCGGTGACCAGCGCCACCTATACGGTCGCTGTCACGTGCGTGCGCCAGAACCCGACGGTGGCGGTCTCGCCCGCCAGCCAGCAGGCCGCCGCGGGCACCCCGGTTGCCTACACGGTGTCGGTGACGAACAGGGACTCCGGCTGCCCAGCGTCTGCGTTCAACGCGCAGGCCACCGCGCCCGCCGGCTGGACGGCCAGCGTCGCCACGCCGTCGCTCACGATCAACCCCGGAGCCACCGCCGCGACCACGGTGCAGGTGACCTCGTCTTCCTCGGCTCAGCCCGGGAGCTACACGATCACGCTCGCAGCAACGAACAGCTCGCAGCCGACGTACACCGGGTCGACGACCGCGACCGACATCGTGCCGGTCCCAGGTGGTGGTGGTGGCGGCGGGACACCCGGCAGCGGTGGGGCGGGAACCTTCAGCGACAGCTTCACCCGCGCGGATGCTGTCGAACTCGGCAATGGTTGGGCGCAGGACGGCAACCTCTCGGTCAGGAACCAGCAGGCCTACAGCGCCGCGACGCCCGGCCTGCAGCTGGGGGTGCGGGCCGAGCTGACCGGCTCGTCTCAGGTCGTCGGCATGAGCTTCACGTCCACGACCCACGACAGGGGGCCGCGGTTCGGAGTGATCGTTCGGTATCAAGACTCGCGGAACTACTACGTCTGCTACCGGCAGACCGGGGGCACGAGCCAGCTCCGGATCTCGCGCGTGGTGAACGGAGTAGAAAAAATTCTGAAGGTGGCGAAGGTCTCGAACCCCACGAAGAACGTCCCGTTCGCGCTCGGCTGTGACGCGCAAGGCGACAAGATCTCGCTCACCTTCGCCGGAGTCATCAAGGCGTCGGTGACGGATTCCACCTTCGTCACCGGCAGCGTGGGATTCCTCATGGGCCATCTCGCCACGGCCAGTCGGCCCAGCTCGCACATCGCCGACGACTTCAGCGCGAACGTCCAGTAAACGTCGCTCTGCGCGCGGCTTCAAGGCGCGCAGGAGGCCGGGACGTGGGGAGGGGGGCCCTGCGTGCCGGCCTCTTACATTGGCACGTTCTCAGACGGCGGACGGCGTCTGGGAGTCCTGCTCGTGTTCGCACAGTCCTCCGCGATCGCGCCCTTCATCTCACGCTGTTCTGAGCAGCGCCGTTCCGAGCTGCCAACCGCGCTGGCGCTCAGTGGTCCACGTCGATATGACCGCGGTCATACACAACGCGGCCGTCGAACTCGATGACCGCGTCCTTGAAGATCACGTCGACGTGCAATGGGGCCTTGACCCGTCCGCCGATCGCGTAGCTCGAGCCGATGCCGATATGGCCGTTGCCGAGCCGTCCCTCATCTTCGAGGAAGCTCGCGTAGAGGCGCGCTGACGGATTCAGTCCCATCGCGAACTCCGCCACGTTGAACGCGGTTCGATCTTTCCACACCTCGAGGAGATCCCAGAAGGCCTGGGCCTGCCGCCCGGCGTGGACACTGCGCACCTCGCCATCTTCGAGCTGCACGGTCACGGGTTCCTCGAGGACACCAACCGGGCCGAGCCGCACGTCCACCACGATCGTGCCTTCTGCGGTGCCCTCGATCGGCGAGATGTTGATCTCGCTGTCCGGCAGGGCGGCGTACTGGCCCGGCTCGCGAAACAGGCCGGTCTCGTACACGACCCGGCGGCCCTTCACCTGACCGCGCACATCCGTGCCGCGGTCGGTCCGGATCCGCACACTCTCGGTCTTCTCCAGCAGACGGCCGATCCGGCGCCCCACACGATCGCACTCCTCGTAGTCCGCCAGGATTCCCCCGGTGATCAGCAGATCCTCGGTCACCTGCGGCATGGTCGTTCCCCGCGAGCCGGCCGCCAGCGCCTGGATCCTCGCTTCCGTGTGCTGCAGGTTGTAGGTCGTCGCCAGGATATAGACGTTCGACTCCTTCAATGCGGCCACCAGGGGGCTTGGGGGCTGGACGCCGTGCGCGCCCGTCGGCAGGATCATGACGATGATCGGGACTGCGCCCTCGCCGACCGCAGCGGCCGCCAGAACCTCCGCGATCCGGATCTTGTTCGGGTCGGTGGCGATGACGACCTTTTCTCCCGGTTTCACCGCCGCGCACTGTCGCATCACCTTGGTGGCCCCACGCATCATCTCGATGAACGAGGTCGTACCAGGTGTGTGGTGGAAGTAGGGGGTGTGCCAGTCAGGTCCCATGCGGGTGGGTCTCCTTTCGATCGGAATCGGGGGCGTCCTTGTGGAGGGCGCGGGGTGATGGGGTGCCGGACACTCCCGCGGCACCGGGCTTCAGCCCCGATCCCGTGTTCACGACGACGATTACGTCGGATGCCCGCAGCCATCCGTCGTCCGCGAGCGAGCGCAGTGCCGCGACGGCTGCGGCACCTTCCAGGCCGACCGACAGGCCTTCCACCTGATACAGCGTCTGCTGGACCTCGAGGATCGCCGAGTCCGGGACGGCCACGGCCGACCCGGACGTACGCTCGACCATCTCCAACAGCAAGACATCAGCGGAGGTCTCCGGCACCCGGATGCCCTTGGCAATGGTGTTCGGGTGCCGCCAGGGCTGCGCCTGCTGCGCGCCTTGCTGGAAGGCCTGGACGAGCGGGGCGCAGCCGGCCGCCTGCGCCAGCACCACGCGCGGATGCCGCGGCGGGACCCAGCCGAGCGACATCAGTTCCCGGAACCCTTTGGCCAGCCCCAGCGGCCCGATGCCGCCGCCCGTCGGGAACAGCACGACATCCGGAAGCGTCCACCCGAGCGCCTCGGCCAGCTCGAACGCCAGCGTCTTCTTGCCTTCGAGACGGCATGGTTCGCGGAACGCATCGGCGTCGTACCAGCCGTACCGGCTGATCTCTTCCTGGATCGCCACCCCGGCCTCGACGATCGTTCCGGGAACCAGCTGGATGTGCGCGCCGAAGCGCTCGGCCTCATCACGCACCTCGCTCGGCGTGTCGGCAGGCATGGCGAGATGGAGAGTGAGCTGGGCTCTCGCGCAGTATGCCGCCCATGCGGTCCCCGCACTGCCGGTGGTGGAGAGCCCGACATCGCGATAGCCGAGAGCTTTCGCCATCGAGACGCCCAGCGAAGCGCCTCGGGCCTTGAACGTGAGCGTCGGCTGGAGTCCCTCGTCCTTCGTGAAGAGGGTCTCGAGGCCTAGCCTCCTCCCGAGTTCCGGCAGCGCGAGGAGCGGCGATGCCCCTTCCCCGAGAGTCACGGGCTCAGCGGACTCGACCAAAGGCAGGAGCTCGCGATAGCGCCACATCCCGGGTGGCCGGTCGGCCCAGGTCTTCGTTGAGGCACTCGCCGCAACCCGGTGCAGATCGTAGCGCACGAGCAACGGACCGCCGCACGGACAGATCCGCGTGCGCATGTCGGCGGAGAATGACCGCTGACAACGCGCGCAGTCGAGCCCGTTCACCGTGGACATGGGTGCCTACGCCCTCCGACCCGGCGCCGCGACGACGCCGCGGCGCGTGACGAGAGCCACCTGTGGCAAGATGTCGTGACCGTGAGTGCTCCCCCGCCTGGCACGCCTGCCGATGGACGTGCGCGCGCGCTCCTGACACCAACTGTCCTCGTGAGTTGTGCCGGCGCATTCCTGTGTTCGCTGGACTCGGCGCTCAATGTGGCCTTCCCTGAATTGGCTCGGCAATTTCACCTCCTCCCCCACGACCTCACGCTCCTCGTCGTGCTGTACCACATCCCGATCGCGATCATGACCATGGTCGGAGGCACCGTCGGTGATCGTCTGACCCACGCCCGGGTGTTCACCGCCGGCGTCGTGCTCACCACGATCGCCCTACCCGTCTGCGCTCTCGCCCCGAACCAGGCGGCGCTGCTCGGGGCTCGGGTGCTCCAGGGCATCGGGGCCGGCCTGGTCTTCGGCACCGCGCCGGCCCTGATCACGCTGGGAGTGCCCACCCGATATCGAGCGCGGGGCCTCGGCCTTCTGAACGTCGCGGCCGGACTGGCTCTCGCCGTGGCGCCCGCGGCGGCCGGCGTCGCGATCGATCTGGCGGGCTGGCGATCGGTGTTCTGGTTCCGGGTTCCCATCGCGCTCGCGCTCCTGCCCCT
>Ga0187892_10004339_pt1 | contig 24002 bp, 23 predicted proteins | sample MA1701073metaG_FD_139345 | JGI IMG/M metagenome (GOLD analysis project Ga0187892, IMG submission 139345) | Bio-ooze microbial communities from a basaltic lava cave in the Kipuka Kanohina Cave System on the Island of Hawaii, USA - MA170107-3 metaG ... | reverse complement strand
GCCCGCCCCGGATCATCCCTGGAGGCGGACGTATGCAGAAGCTAAACGAAGAAAAGCCCTGCGGGAGGCAGGGGTGACATTTTCACTGAACAGATAACATGACAGAATCACTGAACGCCGACATGGCTCGGTGCCTCACCACACGGGAGAGGAACCGCCGCGCCCCTCTTGGAAACTCGCCTCGTGCCTCAAGTCATCGCTGGGTTGATCCTTGCGGCGGCGGCCGCGGCAGTCGCGCGCCTCGGTGGGTTACTCACGATCGGCGGGGCGCTGACCGCAGTGGTGATAGGAACGGCGGTCTTTGCTGGCGGCGGCTGGGGGCTGGCACTTACCCTCTTCGCAGCCTTCTGGCTCACCGGTGTGGTGACGGTCTACCGCCGGGGGGAGAAGATCCAGCCCGAGCACCGGCGGGGACGGTCGGCGAGTCAGGTCTTGGCCAACGGCCTCATCCCGGCGGGGCTTGCCGTCGCGTATGTGGCTTTCGACCTGCCCTGGGCCATCACCGGCGCGATGGGGGCGATCGCCGCCTCCGCAGCGGACACGCTGGCCACCGAAATTGGCCTGCTCAGCCCTTCCCTGCCGCGCCTCATCACTACCGGGCAGAGGGTCGCCCGCGAGCGGTCGGGAGGGATCACCGCCGTTGGGACGATCAGCGGCGTGGGTGGCGCCATCTTCGTCGGCCTCTTCGGGTTGGAACAGGGGTGGGCGCCGGTGGCGGTCGGAGGGATCGCGGGCATGGTCATCGACAGCCTGCTCGGCGCGACCGCGCAGGCCCGCTATCGCTGCCCGTCCTGCGGCGAAGAGGGCGAGTCCAGGGAATGCGCGTGCGGAGGCGCGAGGATGCCGGCGGGTGGCATCGCCTGGATGACCAACGACGCCGTCAATCTCCTCATGGCCGCCGCGGGCGCGGCGGTCGCGGCGCTGTTGGCGAGTTAGGGTCGCGAGAAACTAGGGCGCGTACCTCGCCGCGTACGTCCCGACGACGGGGATAGAGAACATCTTCCCGTTATACGCCTGCACCGCGTAGTAGATGGTCAGGATGATCCAGGCCAGCCAGGCCAGGGGGATGATGAACCCGAAGAAGGCGAAGGCCAGGGAGATCTGCGTGAGGATGCCGATGAGGATGCTCGCCCCGCCGAAGACGACGATGGCGGCGACGACGAAGAGCAGTGCCTGGACGGCGTGGTACTTCATGAACCGGTTGTTCTTCATGTCCGTGAGCAACACGATGATCGCGATGATCCCGAAGGGATACCCCAGGGCCGCCAGGAGCCTGTTCTCATTGCTGGGCTGCATCGGCTGCATACTTGGTTGCTGCATCCTCCCGCCTCCTCGCTAAAGTGCCTTCTCCAGCCTCCTTTGATTCGCCAGTCGCGGCGTTTTCCTGCTTCCGGCCTAGCCCGCGGGCGGGCTCGCCGGGGCCGCGGAAGGCGCGGGAGCGGCCAGCTGCTTCGCCCGGAAGGGAGAGGCGGCCAGCGCCCGCCGCAGCAGCACGAGGTAGACTCCGATCCCGATCGCGGCGACCAGCATCGCGAAGACGAAGTACCATGTCAGGTCAATGAACCAGAACGACCGCACGTTCTGCACGAATACCCCCTGGAACCACCAGGAGAGATTCCAGGAGGTGTGGATGAGCGTCGCCAGCAGGATGCCCCAGAGGACCACCCGCCCGGGACGCTTGCCGATCATGTGCTGGCCCAGGAAGTAGCCGACGATCCCCGAGTACGTAACGTGCCCGACGGTGTTGAAGATCGCCCGGAATACCGCCACCTGCCCGAACGCAAAGGCAAACGCGGTGCGGGCGGACGCGTCCTCCAGTCCTCCCACGTAGGCCCGCACGATGTAGAAGAAGTTCTCGCCGCCGGCGAAGCCCAAAGCGGCCGCGCTGATGTAGATCATGCCGTCGACGACTTCGTTGAAGTTGGGGTTGGCGTGCACGCTGTTTGTCGTGACCAGGTACTTCATGGTCTCCTCGTTGAGGGCGGCGAGGACGACCATGATGACGAGCAGGCTGACGGCGAGGGGGATCAGACCGGCCTTCCCGGCCCCCTCGATGGAGGGACCGAGAATGCCCCGGAGCAGATCGTTCAGCCCGGCCGCCCAGGGGCCCGCGAGGAGGCCCCAAAAGAACAGCTTGATGATCAGCGTCTTGGGCTCGCGCTCGTAGCGGTCGCGACTATAGAAGAACCAGAGCCAGAGGATGGCCGGGATGAAGGCGGCCAGGATGGCGAGGACCGGGATCATCGATCGATCTCCCTTCGCGCGCTAGGGCTTCTTCTGATGCTTGCGGTGGTCGACGACGGCCTTGCCGATCTTGAGGGCGATCGCCCCGCCGGGGACGACCAGGTTGACCGCCTCCCCGCCCACGTCGAAGAGGACGTCGCGGTTGAAGATGCGGCGCATCTGCTGCTGGAAGGCCCGGCCGTCGGTGTTCACCTTGCCGGTGACGGCGTCGAACTCCACGACCGCCTTCTTGCTCCGCGCCTCCCAGAGGTACTCGAAGGCGTAGACGGGGTGGTAGAGCATGTGCAGCCCCTCGATCTCGATCCCTTCCTCGAAGACCTGGTCGGCCTCGTAGGGCGTCATCAGCTGTGTGACGATCCGCTGGATCACCGTAGAGGCTTTCACCTCGGGCGGCACCACGATCGCGTCTGCCGGGGCGAAGGTAGAGAGGTCGGTGATCTCTTCGCGCGGCGCGGCGGTGACCTCGGGCGCGGTCACCTCTTCGCCGCTGAGCCCGTCGACCAGGCGCTCCAGCCGGACGTCGTCCTCGCAGTGCTCCATCCCCCGGACGATGAAATGGCGCGGCGGACCGGCGGCGGCGGGATAATCGGCGCCCGCCACCGTCACCGCCTGGACCGTGGCGTCGCCGACCGGCACGCGGTATTCACGCCCGCGGTCGAAGACGATGCGCTTGTGTGCCTTGACCTCCCAGAGCGGCTCGAAGCGCTTCTCGATCGAGGCGACCTTGATCTCGTCGGCCTTGGGGCGGAGCAGCAGCCGCGACATCGTGCCGAAGGCGGCCATCTTCTGATCCCACGCCTTCTCGCGGGCGGATTCGAACGGGACCTGCGGCGCGATCAGGAAGACCTTCTGGTCAGAAACGGTGATCTCCATGACTACCCTCCTGCGACCGCCGAGAGCGCGGTTTGCTCGAGCCGGCGGAGATGCTGGTGGAGCCACCAGGTGGCGAGCCGGTCGGGCCGTCCCTCCGCCCGCCGGGCGATTTCGCCGGCGACCCGGCGGCCGCTGGACACGGCTCCCTCCATGAACCCCTGGACGGCGTCGGTGTGCTCGCCGGCGAAGTGGAGACGTCCCTCCGGCAGCGCAATCACGGGCCCAAAGGCGGTCATCGTGCCGGGCTTGTAGTGAGAGTAACTCCCCCGCGTAAACTGCTGGTCGTTCCAGTAAGTGCTGGTCCCCTGCAGGAAGAGACGCCGCGATCCCGGATAGATCCGCTCGACCTGAGCCAGCGCCGAGGCGATGCGGTCCGCTGGACTCATCGTACCCAATCGTTCCGCCTCGCGACCGCCGAGGAAGCACGTGAGGACGCCGCGGCGACCGGGCTGGTTGCCGGTGGTATCCCAGGTACAGTGGATCGGGAGATCGGTGATCGTGAACCCGCTGAACCCCCGGCGCAGCCAAAACCGGTTGCGGTACTGCAGCAGGACCTTGGCCAGCCCACCGTAGGCCATCCCATCCACAGCCTCCCGCTTCTGCGGGGAAAACGCGGGCCGGACGACGATTTGGCGAAGGATGGTCGTGGGAATCGCCAACACGGCGTAGTCCCCTTCCGCGACTTGCGTCTGTCCGCCTCGACGGTAGCGCACGCGCACCCCGGCGGGGTCGTGCTCCACCGCCTCGACCACCGCCCCTAACTCCACACTGCCGCCCAAACGCGCGCCGATCGCCGCGGCCAGGGCGTCCGAACCGCCGCCGATGCGGAAGGCGAGGAAGCCTTCCTCCGGCACGTGCTCGACCAGCTTGATGTCGCGGGCGTACATCAACAGCGAGAGGTCGGACAGATCGGTCGCGTAGCAGCCGGACAGCCAGGCGCTGTAGTACGCCTTGACGAAGGGGACGAGGTCGAGCCGGTCCATCCACTCATCCAGGCTGAAGCGGTCCAGCCGGGCAGGATCGGGACCGCGCCAGGGGCGGCGCGGGTCGGGAATCTGCGTCCCCAGCCAGGCGGACTGGCTGTCGAAGCGGTCGACGTCCTCTTCGACGCCCGGGCCGTAGGCGCCGATGTCATCGGCGTCGCGAAACCGGCCGTTGAAGTACAGTGCCTCGCGGCCCTTGGGGACGCGGGGGGCGGGGATGCCGAACTCTTTCATGTAGGCGAGCATCGTCGTGTGATTGGTGTCCACGTACTCGCCGCCGAGCTCGGCGTACTGTCCCCCGGCGAAGTAGCCACGGAGGGTGTGCGTGCGGCCGCCCAGACGGTCCCGGGCTTCCAGGACCGTGACGGCCATGCCGCGCCGCCGCAGCTCCCAGGCCGCGGCGAGCCCGGCCAGCCCCCCACCGACGACCACCACCCGGCGCGCGGCGGCCGCTTGCGCCGCCAGGGGATGCCGCATCCCGGCCAGCACCCCCTGGACCGCATCCGGAAGGAGCGCTCCGCCGCCGGCGGCCAGCAGGCCTGTGAGGAATTCGCGGCGGGAGAGCACTGCTCGCTACTTCAGGGTGACGGCCATGACCAGCAGCGTCATGGCGATGATGGTCGAGCCCAAGACCACGGCGATGGCCATGTTGCCATTCTTCAACTCCGCCATCTCGTCGATGCCCGGCGTCATGCGGTTGAAGACGCGCATCGCGATGGGGACCACGATGGCGAAGGCGATCGCGGAGACCACAGCCCAGAGGATGAGGAAGCCCATATTCATGAGAATGCGGCCAAAGTCCGGAGCCCCCTGAGGAATCCCGATCGGCAACTGCTGGGCGATGGGCACGAACAGCATTGACATCGTCACGCCTCCTCTACTTGTTGGTGAAGTTCTTGTTCACGAAGTCCTTCGCGTCGACGTACTGGCCCTTCTCCAGGTCGAAGACCGCGATGGTGAACCGGCCGAGCACACCGTCGACCGCCTTCTTGCGATCGTCGTCGGTCTTGGCCGCCTCCCAGGCGCCCAGGAAGGCCCGCACCTTGTCGTTCGATTGATGCATTTCGATGACGTACTTGGTCCAGACCTGGCCGCCGATCAACACGGCTTTCTCGTTCCCGATCACCCCGCTGATGCCGATCCAGACGTTCAGGCCCTGCTCGAGGACGTTGGTGGCGGTCAGCGCGGCGTACTTCGCCGCGGTCAGCGCGATCCAGAGGGTTGGGTCGCTCCCTTTCTGCGCCCGGAATCCGACGTCTTCCACCTTGTAGCCCAGCTTCTCCAGCGCCGCCTTCACCTGAGGGCCGCGCGGATCCGCCCCCGGCTTCCCGAGCCAGATCACCTGCGCGGAGACGAGGGACGGGGTCGCCAGCGCCACGACGACGGCAAGGGCGGGTGGGACCCACCAGCGCGCGTTCAGCCTGATCACCGGGTCACCTCCTCGGTTGATCTGACCTTCTCGATCTCTTTCTCTTTGGCTTTGATCTCGTCGGCGAGCTGATCCGCGTCGCGGCAGAGGGCGGCGACCTCGGCGGGCAGCTGCGTTCCGGCCTCATAGAGATCGTACGCCTTCGCCCCGATCGCCTCCAGCGCCTCCTCCATCTTGCCGTTGAGAGTGCGAATCTCCAGTTTCAGCTTGCCGACGGCGGCCATCTCCCCCGCCTCTTCCGCCGCCCGCTCCATCCCCTGCTTGACCTTGTCCAACCACCCCATCGCCGTCCTCCTTTCAGGATCACTCCACGATGAACGTCCCCTCGATCGCCGGGGCGCCGTTGAAAGAGAGAGCCAGCCGGTAGGATCCCGCCGGCGCTCCCTGCTCGAAAGTGATGGAGAACCACAGGTGGCCCTTCTCCCGTGGGGAGCCCTTGAAGAGATCGTCCATCTTCACCTGCTGCTCGAGGATCTTCTCGTTGCCGCGGTACCAGGTGGCCCCGACGACGTGCTCAGGCTTGAGCCCCTGGTAGTTGAAGAAGGCGTAGATCGCCTTGATTCCCTGGGGGAACCGGTCGCCGCGCCCGACCGGCTGGGTGTTCGACTCGCCTCGCGCGAAGAGGATGGGACCAAACGGATTGACCCCACTGGGGGTCGCCAGCCCCGCGTCAGGTGTGGCCACCGGGCCCGCCGCCTGGCCGCTGATAACGACGTTGCCGGTCTGCACCACCGTGCCCTTGAGGCTCAGTTGGAGGCTCAGCGTCCCCGCCCTGGCGCCGTTCGAAAAGGTGATGGAGAACCAGAGATGGCCGCGGCGGGGAGGCGTCCGGCCGCTGAAGATCTCCGCGAGCGTCGTCTTTTGCTCCAGCAGCTTCTGGCCATCCTTCGTCCAGACGGCCTCGACCGCGTCATTGGGCTCGAGGTCGGCAAAGTTGAAGAAGGCGTAGATCGCGGCCGCGCCTTCCTCAAACTGATTCGTCGGTTGGACCGGGTCGTTGTCGGACTGTCCCCGGGCGAAGAGGATCGCGCCGAGACGAGCGGGCGGACCGGAGGCGGGCGCCGGACCCACCGCGGGGATCAGCGCCTCAGGTCTGGCCGAAACGCCCTCGACCCGGAAGCGGGCGGTGTGGGCGAGCGTCTCGACGATGTAGATCTCCACGCGGTAGCTGCCGGTGGGCCAGGGGTCGTTGCGGCGGAAGTTGAAGTTCCCCGACGTCACGCCGCTGACGACCGTCAGCGTGACCTCTTCCATCTTCTCGTTGGGCTGGAGCCCTTGCGCCGCTTCGGCGATCAAGATCGACTTCATCACCGTATTCGCGGGCACGTCGACGATGGTAAAGAAGACGAAGACGCGCGGGGTATCGGGGTGGAAGACGGTCTTCTCCGCCTTGGTCGCCTCGTCGTCGCTCACCACGGCGGACGCGACACGAGGGGTCTTCGCCGACCCACCGCCGCAGCCGGCCGCCAGCATCGCGATGGCGAGGATTGCCGCAATCCGTACCTTCATCTCGGTCACCTCAGGGAGCAGATTTTACGCAACCGTATCACAGACCCACCTGAAAGGACTTGTACGGACAAGAATGATGACACAACGTCGCTGTGTGAAGGAGGTGGAGGCCAATTTAAGGCGGCGGGGGGCCATGCTCGGCCCTATCCACAGAACGCAGCAACTCCTGCAGGTTGCCGGCGATGAGCGCCTGCCGTTCCTCTTCGGAGAGATCGTATCCTGTGAGCGCCTCCGCGGGAGACTGCAGCAGCCTCTCCCGAAATCTGTAGTCCTCCATGGCGCGGGCGAGGATCTCCTCTAGTGCGGCACGGCTCATGGTGTCAGCCTACGGCGGGAACCTCAACAAAACCTGGACAGGCTGGACTTGTCGCTAGACCGGGGGAGCTACCCCTGGGCGTCGAATCCCCCGGCAGATCCTTCAGGATCGGCTCACATGGATGCTCGACTGCCAGCGAAGCCACCACCTCGCGCCGCGACCCGGGCCAAAGAGCCTCCGACCGCGTTTCCCGCCCGGGCGGGCCCGCTCATCGGCCGGGAGGAAGACGTCCGCGACGTCAGCGGGCTGCTCCTCCGCGACGACGTCCGTCTCGTCACGCTGACGGGCCCACCCGGCATCGGCAAGACGCGGGTCGCCCTCGCGGTGGCCGGTGCGCTCCGGGATGCGTTTGACAGGGCCGCCTTCGTCGACCTCTCGACCGTCCTCGACCCCGCAGAGGTAATCCCTGCGATCGTCCAGGCGGTGCGTGTCAAGCGGAGGCGTGAGCGGTCGCGGCTGGACGCCCTAGCCGAGGCCCTCCGCGGGCGGCGGTGGCTGCTGATCCTCGACAACTTCGAGCAGGTGTCGCCGGCCGCCCCGCAGGTGGCGGTTCTCCTGGAGCGACGCCCCGATCTGAAAATCCTGGCGACGAGCCGTGCCCGCCTGCGCCTCACCTGGGAGCATGAGTTCCCGTTGCCCCCGCTGGCTCTGCCCGATCTTCAAAAGGCGTCGGATCCGGGGGCCGTTGCAGGCTCCCCCGCGGCTGCCCTCTTCCTGCAGCGGGCCCGGTCGGTCAACGCGGACTTTCACATCACTGCTGAGAACGCCCAAAGCGTCGCGCTGATTTGTCACCGGCTGGATGGCCTCCCGCTGGCGATCGAACTGGCCGCTCCGCGGATCAAACTTCTCTCACCGCAGACCATGCTTTCCCGGCTGCGCCACCGCCTCAGCCTGCTCACCGGCGGAGGGCGCGACCTACCTCTCCGCCATCAAACCGTGCGGGCAGCAGTGGCGTGGAGTTACGCGCTGCTCGAGCCGGCCCCGCAGGCCATCTTCCGCCGCCTAGCCGTCTTCGTCGGCGGGTGCTCGCTCGCCGCGGCAGAGGGGGTCTGCGCCGACCCGGAGGGAACCGAGAGTATCCTTGACGCGCTCTCCGCCCTGGTGGACAATAGCCTGCTTCGTCGGGAGGAGCAGGCTGAGGGCGAGATACGGTTCTCCATGCTGGAGACGATCCGCGACTACGCGCTGGAACAGCTGACGGCGACGCCGGAGATGGAAGCGGTGCTCCGCCGCCACGCGCTGCACTATCTGACGCTGGCCGAGACGGCCGAACCTGCCCTCGCAGGCCCGGAACAGGAAGAGTGGCTGGAGCGCCTGGAACGGGAGCACGACAATCTCCGGGCCGCGCTGCGCTGGTCGCACCAGTCGGGTGAGATCGCCCTGGGCTTGCGCCTGGCCGGCGCGCTGGCGCAGTTCTGGGAGCGGCACGGGTACACGAAGGAAGGCCGCGCCTGGCTGGACGCGCTCCTCGCCGCGGAAGAGGAAGGGGAGACACCTCCCCCGGTGCGGGCGCGGGCGCTCAACGTCACCGGCAACCTCGCCCGCGTGGAGGGCGACTACGAGGAGGCGGTGGCGAGATACCGTGAGAGCATGGCGCTGCGTCGGGCCGTCGGCGACGTACGCGGGATTGCGGTCGCCCTGAACAACCTCGGAGTGGCGGCCAAGGATCAGGGCGATTACGCGGCGGCGCGGGCCCATCTCGAGGAGAGCCTCTCGCTGAAGCGGGACCTGGGCGACCGGCGCAGCATCGCGGTCACGCTCAACAACCTGGGGCTCACCGCCAATGGACAGCGCGACCACCCGGCGGCCCGTGGATTTCTCGAGGAAGCCCTCGAGCACTTTCGCGAGTTGGGAGACAAGTGGGGGATTGCCCTCGCCCTCAACAACCTGGGGACCACCGCGGCGCTCGCCGGGGACACTGAGCAGGCCGCGGCGCTGCATCGATCCAGCCTCGCGCTGCGCCGCGGGCTGAAGGACAAGTGGGGAGTCGCGGAGGGGCTGGAGGGGCTGGCCAAGATCAGTGCCTCCGGCGGGGAACCCGGGCGCGCGGCGGAGCTGTTTGGGGCCGCGGAGGCGCTGCGCGATCAGTTTGGCTTTCCGCTCCCGCCTGACGAGCGGGCTGACTACGATCGCGTGGTCGCCCTTATCCGCAGCGAACTCGGGGATGCTGCGTTCACGGCGGCGTGGGCAGCGGGACGCGCCCTCACTCCCGACCAGGCGCTGGATGCCGCCCTCCTCCCCGACACGCCGACCCCCCCTCCGCCGGCAGAGGGGCGCCCTCAACTGGAAATCCGTCTACTTGGTCATTTCCGCCTCGTGGCGGGCGGCCAGGAGATCCCGGATGCCCATTGGGGTCGACCCCAGGCAATCGCGATCTTGCAGTACCTGCTGATGAACCGGCAACGGTACGTCTCCGCGGACGAACTCGTGGAAGTCTTTTGGCCGGAAGCGGGACGCGTCGAAGCCACCGCCCTCTATACCGCCCTCTCACGGATCCGCAAGGGCCTGGAGCAGCTGCCGGGTGCGGCGGCGGTACGCCTCACCCGAGAACGCGCCGGGTACCGGCTCGTCTTGCCTGCTGGCACACCGGTAGATGTCGAGGCATTTTCCGAAGCCATCCGTCTCTCCCGCGCGGCCGTCACCGAAGACCCCGCGCGGACGACGGAGCGCCTGCGCGAGGCGCTGAGCCTCTACGGGGGCCATCTCCTGGCCGATGCCGCCTACCGCGATTGGGCCGCCGGAGAGCGAGAGGCGCTGCGGCTGCAGTTCGTCGAGGGCACACACTTACTCGGCCGACTGCACGAGGCGGCCGGCCGTTGGGAGGAGGCGATCCGCCTGTACGGTGAGACGCTCCAGCACGAGCAGTCGTTTGAGGAGGCGCACCGCGGGTTGATGCGCTGCTACGCCAAGACGGGCCGCCGCGACCAGGCGCTCAAGCAGTACCAGACCTGCCGTCGCATCCTCCTCGAAGAGGTCGACGCGGCCCCATCGGAGGAAACCGAAGAACTGCATCAATCCATCCGGCGGGGCGAGCCGGTGCGGGCAGTCTCGGGCGTGTGAGCCAGGCCATTGGAGGAAGAATGAGCCCCCGAGTTTTAACTTTGGCCCTGGCAGCGGCTCTGCCCTTGGCGCTGCCTCACTATGCATTTTCGGCTCCCAAGCCTCTCTCGGCGCAACTGGGGTTCATTGTCTTGTGTCGTACGACGATGAGCGAGGTGACCTCGCGTCTCGGCCCTGGAACGCTCATCCGCCACGACAACGAGTTTGTGGCGAGCGAGTATGTCACGCGCGTCTGGCATAATCCCGCTCGTGGTATCTATCTCATCGTCGACTGGCCGGCCCCCGAAGCTTACAAACGGCGCGGTCTAGCCGGGGGTCCCCCCGTGGTGTCGTTGACGATCACCGCCGAGACCCACAAGGAGCCCACATCCCCAGTCAAAGTTTTCGGCAGGCCGATCAAGACGCTGGGCCGCCCCCGCCTAGCGCTCTCTTCGCTTTCTGGGCCAAACGGAATCAAGATGGGGGATCCGAAAGACCGCATTATCAGGCTCCTCGGGAAGGGGAGCTACTCCGATGGCGGCGGCGTCAGAGGAAACGTCGAGACCGCCAACTACTACGACATCATGAAGCCCGCGCCGCGAGAGGGATGTGGGCCCGCGGGATTCATTCTCCAGGTGTCGTTCACTCGGGGAAGGCTGTCGAACATCTACCTGCGCGAAGCCAGTTGAGCGCGTCTCCTGCGCGGAATGCCGTGAGAACGATGCGCCGATGGGCGCTCGTTTTGATCACCGCGTCGATTGTCTTCCCAGGTGCGCGCCCTTCGCCGGCGACCGCTGCCCCGCAATCCCCAGCGGCACAGCTCGGGTTCATCATGTTCTGCAAGACAGCGATGTCCGACGTCACCGCCCGGCTCGGACCCGGAACCCGTTTCACCAACATCTTCTTTGTCTGGCGAGGCTGGTATGATCCAGCAGCGCGCGTCTACTTTCTGATCGCCGGCGGAGAGACGCGCGGCCCGGCGGGAAGCCCACTGGTGATCCAGGCGGTGCTCGCCCGCGAAGAACGGAAGGACGTCAATCTGGATGACGCCCGCTTGAGGGCCCAGGACCTCGGCCGGCCTCGCCTCTCTCTTACCTCACTACGTGGGCCGAAGGGGATCGGGCTGGGGGATTCTCGCGTTCGCGTGTTTGCATTGCTGGGAGCGGGCGAATTGCAAGATCGTCTTCTGGCCAACGTCGAGACGTACAACTACTACCTTCCTCCAGCCGCCAAGAGAGAAGGCTGCGGGGAGGCAGGGTTCTTCAGCGTCCAGGTATCGTTCACGGATGGCAAATTGACACGCCTGTGGATCATCGAGGGCAGCTGACTGCCCGCCTCCTCATGGTCCCTTAATCGTCGCGGCGGCGCAGTCGGGGGCGATCAATCTTACGTTCGACGCAAGCTTCTGGGTGAACGTCCCTGAGCAGGATGGATCCCGGATGACATATCCGGCGTCCGTGCCGCCTTCCTTGGGCACCCAGCCGTATGCCCAGACCACCGTGCCAGTTGTGAACCGGAGAATCTTGTCCCCCGCGGCGTTTGCGAACTCGTCCACCGTCGTCTCGTCGCCTTGCGCTTGGAACACGGCGTCGAACTTGAAGGAACGGGTCTGGCTGAATCCGGTCATATCTGGTACGGGATAGGGCCCGCCGGCGGGTGACGCGGGGGGCGTTGCCGCGGAACCAGGCCCGGTTCCGGTGCCGGGTGTTGCAATCGCGGCGGGCAGTTCGACCGGTCTGGCGCCTGAGCCGCTCGCCGCGGCGGATCGGCGGATTATCACGGCGCCGCCGATGCCCCCGCCGAGGAGAACCAGGACGGCGATCAGCGCGAGGATCTTCGCCCACGCCGCGGTCTCACGGCGCACGACGACGCTCCCAGCGGCGAAGTCCCCCAATCGCTGGTGGTGTCTGGTCACGATCACCAGGATGGCGCCCACCACGTAGAAGGCTGCTCCATCCACCAGGCGGAGCAGCGTCCGCCAGAGCGCCGGCGTGAACCCGATCCTCCCTCCGGCGACCTTCTGGACGCGAATGCCGGCTATCACCTTGCCCAGAGTGCCTCCCAGCCAACCTTCGCCGATCACAAAATAGATCAGCGCGGGGAGCACTGTGAACGTGATGGTGAGGAGGGCGGGCCACCCCTCGAGTTGGAAACCGTATCCGCCGCTGGTGAGCCCGCCGAACCTTGGGGCGATCCACAGACCCACAAAGTAGAACACGGCGGCCACCAGCAGGAGGTCGATGGCCTGCGCCAGCAGACGATCCCCGATGGATGCGTACGGGAGAGGCGGCGAGACGGCCGCTTGAGCCACTGGTGGCGGGGGCGGCGCGGCAGCGGGGGGCGGCGGGGGTGTTTGCTCGGCCATCGTCTATCCCTCCATCACGGTAGTAACTCTTCGCCTATCCACCAGAATGCGGAAGAAACCTCAACAAGACCTTTACATAGCGTGGTACTCGCGACCTACCGTTTCTACCGAGGACGATTCCGGTAGGAAGCCCTGCCCAGATAGAGCAGGGCCGCCAGCACAAGCAGTCCCAGCGCGGTGAACAGCGTCCAGAGGTACCCGATCGGCCAGAATGACGCCTCAGGGTCCGGAAAGGCCCAATTCGGCCGGTCGATGTAGAGAAAGCCCATCAGCGGCAGGACGAACGTGGCGGGGACGGCAAACATCGCTGCACCGAGCGAGCCGCCGACGAAATCCATCCACCACGCCCACGCGGGCGCATTGTGTGGCACGGCACGTTCGATCTCTCTGAGGAGAACTGCCATCAGCAGCGTCGCCTCCCAACACAAGGAAGGCAACGCCGAGGGCACGTAAGACCGAAATCAGGCTTTGGGCCCCCGGGGCGAGGCGTGGGAGAGCAATCCGGGAGCGTGATGGACCTCGTAAGCGGCCCGCAGCCCGGACTCAATGGCGCCCTGGATCCAGGCGTGCGTCAGAGAGGCTCGCCGACGAAGTGGATGCGCCCTTCAGGAGCGACGATGGCATCGTGCAACAGGACAGGAGAGGAGATCCCTGCCGCTTCCCGCCTTGATAGGCCGGCCCTGACTCATCAGGGCACCCACATGGTGGGCAGACGAATTCCCGGCCCGCCGATCCCGCCGGAGGGCATACCATGCCAGAAGTCCTCGAGCACGTCGTCCCACTGACGGGAGAACTCTTGCATCCACCGCGTCGCGCGCCACGCTGTAGGGCGTCCATTGACGATTTCACGATAGCGCATGCGCACCACCGGTTTGGTCTTGGAGCGCTGGACCTGGTACTCCACGGCGACGGCGTGGAGCCCTTCATCCGTCACGGCCACCGTGGTGCCCGTCCGGGGATCGACGCGCCACCAGGCGGTGCGCGGGACGCCGTCGATGGTCGGCGCTCGCTGCGGCGCCACAAGCACATAGCCGCTGTCGATTTCTTCCTGCAGTCGCGCCATCGTCTCCTCCGGGATCCCTTGCAGCTTGCCGAGGGCTTTGGGGAGCAGCAGGACCTCGATGCCCTCCTGCGCCACCCGGTCGAACACCGCGCTTGTACTCAGAGGGTTGCGCCAGCGATCGTCATCTTCTCTCAAACCGACCGTGACGTACTCCATGAGGGCCCGCTCCAGGACGCCGTCCACGACGCCGCGGAGCAGGCGCGCCCCGAGCACCATCTCCCGCCGGGGGCCCATCACCACCGCCCGCGTGTGGTCGCGCCGGAGATCGAGGACGAAGCGGCGCACGTCGTCCCGGCTGCTCAACTCGGTCACAGTGAGGCGCGGTGAGTCAGGATAGAAGATGACGAGCCCTTCCTCGGGGCGGCTGGCCCGAGGCAGAAACGCATCGGAGAGCGCCGCGTAGACGATATTCAATCGCCTGAGGGCGAGGAGCACGTCGGCAGGCTCATCGGGTGGGGCGGATTCTTCAGCGATGCCCCTGAGGTGCTCGACGTCCAGACGCCCCGTCGTGAAGAAGAGGCTGTATACGTTTTCGAGGATGTCGGGAGACTGCTCGGCGCGTGTGCGGACCTCGTCCGCAGTGGGGGCCTTGGCCGCCCGGCGGGCCGCCGTGCCAACGGTATCAAAGAGGACGCGCCGGACCTTTTCCGATTGCCCGTCGGGCCCCGTGAACTCCACCTCCAGGGTTCCCGCAACGGCGAGATTCAGGGGCTTTCGGGTTCCCTCCCCGGAGAGCATGGTGCTAATGCCACCCAGGCCCGTCGGGGGCTTCTGGCGGAACAGCTCACCCATCACGACCTGTTCGCCGATGATCAGGACCGGCTTGATCTGTCCCGTCCGCTGAATCGCCGCCGACATGGCGTCCTCCAGACTGGCGACCGGACCGGCCCACTCTTCGGGGAAGTGTGCGAGCACCACCTCTCGTCCGGAGAGATCGGCGGCGTTCGCGGTATGGGCGAGGAGCTGACGGGTTGACAGCGCATCGCCGGCCTCCTCGACCGTCACCCGGATCACGACCTTATGAAAGAGGTCCTGCTTCAATGCATCAAGGACCTCGACCACATCCGTCAAGCGCTTTCCTTGAGTCGCCTGCGCCGTGGACGGGTCCATGTCGACCCACTTTCCTTCTGACTGCCACTGCACCCAGTAGTGGTCGCGTGCTTCCGCAACGAGCGCGTCAAGGGAAGGGCCGAGGTCCACCTTGGCGGGACGATCAGCCTTGTTGAGCTGGTCGATGAGAAGAGTGGAGAAACGCTCCACGGCGGGGATGACGTCACCGGCAATCTTGCGCAGAGACTCCGGGCGATCTCCCATCGGTGTGGGGAGCGACGGGGCGGGACGGGGAGCCCACATGGACTGGACGAGGGCGCGCGCGTCAGCCTCGGACAGCACTCCGCGCGCATAGCGCACCTGTTGGCCGGCAGCTTCGAGGAGGGCGGCCAGTAGAGCCGCGCGGTCAACCGCGTTCCCCGCCCTGGCCAGCAGCGTGCCACGCGGCCCGCGGAGCACTCCCGGGTAGGCCTCGAAGGCGATGTTGTCCCGTACGAATTCGAAGATGCGGACGGGATCCTTTCCGAGGGCCTTGGCGAAGTGCGCCGCCTCCACATGCGTCAGGTCGTAGGTCCGGGAGACCGGCAGCGGGAGGGCTTCGAGAGGGCGGCGATTCATTCCGGGGCCGCCCTGGGCGGGCTCGACGCGGCTCTGCGGCCCGGGAGTGCCGCCCGAACAGGCCGCAACGGCGATAGCGGCGGCGGTCAAGATCACGCAAGTTCGGATCCGCAGAGCGGTCATCCTCATCCTGCCGCGCCTCCTAAGGGACCAACGGTCGTACCCTTGACGGCGCCCATGGTAGAGAGGTCACCTGAACAAAACCTCGACGGGCTTCTCACCGTCTCCACCGAGGCCGCTGGCTGTAGGCTGGCTTCCCCAACGCCACCGAGGCTCCAACCGTCAGAGCCTGTTGCAGACCGAGGCCGACAAGCACCCCGACCAACGCGGGACCGCCGACCTAGACCGGCGCGGGGGCGTGATGCACCTCTGAGGCTGCGCGAAGGCCCGACTCAATGGCGCCCTGGATCCAGGCATGGGTTAGAGAGGCGTGCTCTCCGGCGAAGTGGATGCGGCCTTCGGGAGCGATGATGTGCTCGTAAAGCAGCGTCTGCTGGCCGGGGTCGAAGAGGGCGAAGGCGCCGCCGGCGAACTCGTCGTGGTGCCACATCTTTGACGTCCCGAACTCAAAGGTCTCCAGGACCTGAGGGTGGATCTGCGCGACGTTCTCCAGCGCCTGGGTGACCCGATCTTCCTGGCTCAGCGAGCCCCAGCGGTGAGCATCCTCGGACCAAGTGTAGCTCGCCAGCAGGACTCCCCGTCCCGTCTCGCGACCGTGCTCCGGGTAGTAGACGTTGCGGATGGGGAGATCGGTCACGGAGCCACCACCGAAGATGCCATCATCCTCCTCCCAGAAGCGGCGGCGCACCTGGAAGAAGATCTTGGCCGAGGCGTCGTAGTGCAGCTGGCGAATCGCACGCTGCTTCGAACGGGAGAACGGCTTCAGCACCTCGGCGTGCCGAAGGACCGAGAAGGGGATCGTGACGATCGCATAGTCCCCCCGCGCCTGGGCACGGCCTGCCGGAGTCCGGTAGTGGACGATGACCTCGTCGGGGGTCTGGTCGAGCGCCGTGACCTTCGCGCTGAACCGGATCCCGTTCCCCAGGGACGGCAGGAACGCTCGGGGCAGGCGGTCCATCCCTCCCTCGACCTGCAAGAGGTCCGTGTAGAAGCGGCCCACTTCCTCGCGCAGCAGCTCCAGGAACGAGGAATTCATCAGCGCCTCCTGGTTCCAGAGGAGGCCGAAGAGCTCGATCGCCTCCTCGTTCCAGCCCTTGAACTCGAGAAACTCCCGCACCGAGTAGCTGTCATACTGAGCCACGATGTCGCGCCAAGCATTATCGTCTGTGGTCCCGAGGGCAGTGACGATGGGCTGGAGCGCCTCCGACCAGAGCCGCGCCACGGTCTGCTCGGCCCTGCCGTCAGCCAGACCCGGCGTGAGGACGTTCGGGTCGGCGTCCGCCTCGCTGATGCGGATCAACCGTCCCTGAAGGTAGTAGTACCCCCGCGGGTTGTTCATCGCGAACGGCAGGAGGGGCAGGCCGAACTTCTCGACGTACGCCAGCGTGAGCGCGTGAGTCCGGGGGATACGCATCGCCCCCGCTTCGGCGTAGAGCCCGGGCGCGAAAGGATCCCGGATGGTCTGGATACGCCCGCCGGCGCGGTGCTGCGCTTCCAGGATCAGCGGTTCATGGCCCGCACGAAGCAGCTCGTATCCGGCGACGAGGCCGGCCATCCCCGCGCCGATGATGATGACTCGCTTCGGCGGTGGGCCTGCCGGAGGCAGCCCGTCCCGGATGATGGATGTGAAATTGGGTGGCGGTGGCGCCACAGCTAGGTGCCGCTGCCGGCCTCCGGCGGCTCAGCGTCCTGTGTCTTCTGCGGCTTCTCCGGCCTCGCGTTGAGCGACGCGATCTCTGCCCGGAGGACCGCCGTCTCCGCTTCGAACTCGCGCACGTGCGCGAGATGCACCTCAACCTCTTCCGGGACCGCAAGCCTGCCGGCCCCCACGAGCTGATAGACCTTCTCTCCCGCGCGCCGCAGTGCCGCACCGCGCAATCGCTGGAGATTGGCGATCTCCAATCTCAGCCGCGCCAGTTTTCCCAGGCGTTCGGCCTCGCGAGCCGCCCTGGAAAGCCCTTGCTTCACTTGTGTCAACAACTCGGTCATGATCCGTCCCTCGCCGATGATCTGAAAGGATTCGGTTCCGCGGGCCTCCAGACTTATCCTGTGATGCCGGGATGAGGCACGAGCTGCAGGATAACCGACTACGGCCCGATGACCTTGACCCCGATTTCCTGACCTTCTTTGCGCAGCGCTACCTTGGTGAAGGCCTGGTAGCGCACCCGGACGTTCGGCACCACGATTGGCTTTCCGGCCGCTCGCACCGTCACGGTGTAGATGCCTTCGTGGACTTTGATCGGGGCCTCCCCGGTCAGCCCACCCGCCACCCGCACCCCCGCAGCGTCCCGCACTTCATGCCGGGCGGAGAGGGTGTCGGACCCGCCAACGTTGTGGGGGAGGGCGCGGGTGATGGCTGTGAGGTTGAGGGCGGGCCTCCGCACCCGGCCACGGTGAAGGCGGCGATCGTTGCCAAGATAAGGATGTTGCGCGGGGCGTCTGGGGTCATGGAAGCATCATGCGATCCAAATCTCGACAGAACCTTAACGCGAAGGCAACTCAACGAACCGGGCCGTCAGCGTGGCTACCACCGGAACTACGAAGAGCTCCCCTCGATATGCCCTGTAGCCGCAGAGATAGGCCAGAAGGATGACCCCAACAAGCACTATCGGGACACCCAAAGCCAGTGGCCACAATGGGGGGAAGACCATCATCGGGAGGAGCAAGAGTATTCCTACGGCGGTCCCGACAACGGCCCCTGAGATGCCCACCACGAGCGCCTGAACGGCGTGAAAGCGAAGGAAACGAATCTCCTTCTGATCCGTTAGGAGCACGATGAGCGGGAGGAGGACGAAAGGGTATCCTAGGCCGGCAAGAAGCCTCTGTCCGGGTGTGGGCTGATCACTAGTCATGGACCGGTCACCTTGACCCCGATCTGCTGCCCTTCCTTGCGCAACGCCACCTTCGTGACCCCCTGGTAGCGCACCCGCACCCCCGGCACCACCACCGGCGTCGCCGCCCGCACCGTCACCGTGTAGATCCCCTCCGGCACCTGCACGGCCGTCCCCGTCAGCCCGCCCCCCACCCGCACCCCCGCCGCGTCCCGCACCTCATAGGGGATCGCCAGCGACTGCTGGATCGCCTGCCGCAGCGCCTTGGCGTTCTGGGCGTCGTAGAACTTGCCCCCCGTCAGCTTCGCCACCCGCTCCATCTCCGCCCGCACCGCCGCCTCCGCCAGGGCAAAGCCCACGATGTTCAGCCGCACCTTGATCCCCCTGGCCACCATCTCCGCCACCACCGCCGAGGGGCTCCCCCCGCACTCCTCCTTGCCGTCCGTCACCAGGATGACCAGCTTCTCCCCCGGGGTGTTCCCGAAGTCCTTGGCCACCTGGCGCAGCGTGTACGCAATGGGCGTCGTCCCCAGCGCCTTCAGCGCCCGCACCCGATTGATCATCGCCGCCTTGTTGATCCGCCCAAAGGGGAAGACTAGTTCGCTGTCCTGACAGTCCCCCGGTCGCCCCTCCCGGATGCGATGGCCATAGAACCGCAGTGCCACCCGGGCGTCGTTGGGCAACCCCTGGATCACCTGCACCATCACATCCTTGGCGATGTCCATCATCTGCCGGCCTTCGACCCGCCGCTTCATCGACCCCGAGACGTCGAGGATCAATTCAATCTGGCTGGGGGCGGCCACGGCCTCCAGCCGCTCCCCCGTCGCCGTCACCGAGAGCGTGCCCAGGCCGGGGCTGATGGACGGCCGCAGGTAGTAGATAGAGGGAGTGCGCAACTCGGCGGCGATCTGCTCGTAGATCGCCTTCAACTCCTCAGGGTTGCTGGTAAAGAACGACCGGGCATTCGTGGACATCGCCGCGTGACCCAGGAAGCGGATCCCTGACGTCCCGAGGGTGGGATAGTAGAGCGGCATGTCGTTGCCAAGCCCGATGGTGTACATCCGGATCCGCTTCTTCTCGAGCAACTGCCAGAAGGCCGCGTAGCGAACCTCGTCCTTGCCCCTCCCGAGCAGACTGCTTGTATCGATCCCATCGGTCATGACCACGATGGCCCGGTTCCCCGAGGCGTTCTCCAGAAGCTGCATACCTTTGACTACCGCGTCGTAAAACGGCGTTGCGCCTCTGGAGAAAAACTTGCCCGCCACCGCAGCCCTCAGGCGGGCACGGTCGTTGGTGAACTCGGGCAGCAGAACCTCGACTGGCACTGGGTCCGTCGCTCGGGAGTCTCCGGAAAAGCGGATGAGGTTGTAGCGTTCCGTCGGCTGGACCTGCTCGAGGTAGGCTTCCACGGCTACCTGGAGGTTCTTCACGCTCTCCTCGCCCATGCTGCCGCTCGTATCCCAGATGAGGACGATTGAAGCCGGAGGCGCTGTGAGACGTACCCGGTAGTCGCCGGGGTTGACGAGCCACGAGAACTCTGCCTGGCGGCCGGTGACCCGTTTGGGATCCAACGAAAGGATCGCCTTTCCCGCCTGATCGGTGAGCGAGAGGGAGGTGCGGATGTACGGACGGCCTTCCACGCCCAGGGTGAGCACCGACCGGTTCGACCCGGGAATCGTGAGGGTAAAGTGGTCCTCCTCGCCCAGCGGATCGACGGCGCCTTTCATCTTCCGGCCGAGTGCGAGCGGGTTGGCCTCGGCGGGGGTGTTGTTGGATTCCCTCTCGACGTCGATGGCTGTCTCGTCAACGGGAGGAACCGCGGCGACCGCCGCCTCGAGCTTTGCCTGCGAGGTCTGGAGGATCGACTGGTAACCTGGAGCGGAACCTTCGAGGATCTTCACCTCGTTGATGGCGGTGTAGGATCCGCCAAAGTTTTTCAGGATGCGCAGCCTGAGATAGCGCGCCTGGCGGTTGACCGGGAAAGATTGCTCTCCCGCCTGAGGCTTGAGCGTGAACTGGCCCACTTCCTCAAAACCGTCGAAGGGGTTGTCGGTCGACACCGCCACCGAGATCTGCTGCGGCCAGTTCTTCGGGTCGGCCGTCCGGCTGTTCGTGCTCTCCTTATCGGGCCTGGTGTTGAGCACGATCCGATCGATCAGGGCGACCTGGTCCCCGCGAAAGGCAAAGACGAACTCTTGCGGGAGCCTGGCATCGCTCGAGATCCATCCGCCTTTAGGCACCCTGTAGTGGAGAGGAAAGTCGGTGCTGCCATCGACCAGAGAGCCGGCGAAGGTGTGATCCAGGACGGAGGTAAACCGCACGATCACCCCGCCGAGCGCTGAGGACGCAAGGTTCCTCGGCGCGTCGCTCAAGATGGAGGTGCCGCCGGGAGCCTCGAGGATGGCAACCTCCCCCATCCAGACGTTCCTCCCGCCGTAGTTCGCCAGGATCCTCACCCGCACGTACTTGGCCGGGGTCGGTGCAAAGCTGATGAGATGGATACCGTGCTGCCGGGGGATACGAGCGGCCGCAACTTTCGCGAATCCTTCCGTGGCGCTTGTGGTGGACACCCATACCTCAACATCTCGAGGGCTGAGCTCGATGGGATGCCAGTTTTCGAACGGGGTCGTGTCAATGACGATCGCCTGGACGGCGGCCTGGCGTCCCTTGTAGAACGAGAAGACGATGTCCTGCGGAAAGAGGGCCCTGTGGGCCTCGAGCGTACTGCCGTTTCGCTCGGCAGAGAACCAGCCGCACGAATACCGGCAGTTCCTTCCGCCGGCCACGGTGAGGATCACCGGGTACCCGTCGATGAGGTTGGATGCGGACTGGTCGTCGTCATTGTCCTGGGAGGTTACCGAGACAATCCTGCCACCCAGCGCTGCCGCGGCGAGGTTGGCGCCCTCGACCTGGGCCGCCTGTGCGGCTGTCCCCGCCGCCGGTAGACTCGGCGCCACCTTGAAGGGCAGCGACGACTCTCCATCAGTGCACTGCGGCGTGATCCCACACCTTAGCTCCACATCGACCCGGTACTCTCCTGGGGCAAATCCGCCCAAGGGGGCGTCGAACCAGAGAATCCACTTCGGCCCGGGCCTGCCGTCGCCGACGCCGCACCCTGTCCCTGCAGGCGCGCAGGACTGCGACACTTCCTTATCCCGCTCGATCCCCTCGGCGTTGACGGCGATCCACTTGGCTCTGAACACGGCGTCGGAACCCGCGAGGGGCGTCTGCAGGACGACGTAGATCCGCTCGGCATCATCGCTGAACTGCGCCGTGACCTCCGTCGGTTCATGGCTCTCCGTGATGCCCTTGGCCAGAACTGCGTTCAGCTTGGGCCCGGGGCTCGCCTGCGCTTCAGGCGTTGCTGGGGCGGGCGACGCCTGGGTGACCGGAGAGAGCGAGGGCGACGGCGAGGCCGCCAGATCGCCGAGAGATCCCCCGGACGGGGAGGGCGTTGAGCCGGCCAGAGGTGTCGGTGACGCCGCGGGTGATGGTGGCCGGGAGGTTGAAGACGGTCCGCCGCAACCAACCACCACGAACGCTGCGATTGTCGCCAGGATCAACACTGCGCGCATATGGCAGGTCCCCCTCGACTCTATTCCGATGTCCGAGCTGTTTGTCCCCTGGCGTTAGGTGACTGGGGACGTTTCGCTCGGGTTATGAGAAGGACAAGGACCCCCGGAATCAGGAGAACGAGGCCAACGATCATGATGGCCAGGCCAAAGATTCCGGCTTCACATGCGCAGTTAGGAGGCGTGGACTGCCATGAAACGAGCCCATACAAAGCGGTCAACACCCCGCCGATTGCCAGAAACCACCCCAGGCCCCTCACGATCGCTCTGAACCCCATGAATCACCTTTGGAGCCTCCAACGCCCCTCCCCTTTGAGGCGGACGCTGCGGTAGGGCACTCCAGCGTAAATATCAGAGACGCACCTGAACAGAATCTGAACGAAGAGCAAACACAAGAGGCCCCCCATATGGGAGGCCTCCTGAGCACGCTCTGGAGTCCGGTGGTTACATCGGCGGCATTGGGGGCATGCCGGCGCCGTTCTTGTCCTCCTCCGGCTTGTCCACCACCATGGCCTCCGTCGTCAGCATCAGGCTGGCCACGCTGGCGGCGTTCTGCAGCGCCGAGCGGACCACCTTGGCCGGATCGACGATGCCGGTCTTGAGCATCTCGACGAAGCGCCCGGACATGACGTCGTAGCCGTGCCCGGCGGGCTGCTCCCGCATCTGCTCGACGATGATCGAGCCCTCCTGGCCGGCGTTGTGCGCTAGCTGGCGGGCGGGCTCCTCCAGGGCCTTGCGCACGATGGAGACTCCCATGGCCTCGTCACCCTGGGCGTCGGTCTTGGTCAGCCCCTTAGCGGCGGTGACCAGGACCACGCCGCCGCCGGCGACGATGCCCTCTTCCACCGCGGAGCGGGTGGCGCGGAGAGCGTCCTCGGTGCGGGTCTTGCGGTACTTCAGCTCCGCCTCGCTGGGCGCCCCAACCTTGATCACGGCCACGCCGCCGCTGAGCTTGCCGAGGCGCTCCTGCAGCTTCTCCTTGTCGTAGTCGGAGTCGGTCTCCTCGATCTGCTTGCGCAGCTGGTTGACGCGGTTCTTGATCTCATCCTGGCTGCCTCCGCCGCCGACGAGGATCGTCTCCTCCTTGCGGATCTTGGCCTGCCGGGCCTTGCCCAGCTGGGTGATCGTGGTGTTCTCCAGCTTCAGCCCGACCTCTTCGCTGACCACCTGGCCGCCGGTGAGGATGGCGATGTCCTGCAGGATCGCCTTGCGGCGGTCGCCGAACGCGGGCGCCTTCACCGCCGCCACCTGCAACGTGCCGCGCAGCTTGTTCACGACCAGGGTGGCGAGGGCCTCGCCCTCCAAGTCCTCGGCGATGAGGAGAGCCGGGCGGCCCACCTGCACGATTTTCTCGAGCACGGGGAGCAGGTCTTTGACCGCGCTGATCTTCTTGTCGGTGATCAGGATCATCGGCTCTTCGAGCGTGGCTTCCATCTTCTCGGGGTCGGTGATGAAGTACGGGGAGACGTAGCCCTTGTCGAACATCATCCCCTCGGTGACCTCGACCAGCGTCTCGATGCCCTTGGACTCTTCCACGGTGATGACGCCATCCTTGCCCACCTTGTCCATGGCATCGGCGATGATCTTGCCGATGGCGGGGTCGTTGGCGGAGATGCTGGCGACGTGGGCGATGTCCTCGCGCGTCTCCAGGGGGCGGGCCTTGCCCTTGATTTCTTCGACCACCGTTTCGACGGCCTCATCTATGCCGCGCTTGAGGGCCATCGGGTTGGCCCCCGCGGCGACCATCTTCAGGCCGTCGCGAATCATCGCTTGAGCAAGGATGGTGGCGGTGGTCGTGCCGTCGCCGGCGACATCCTCGGTCTTGGTGGCCACCTCGCGGACCAGCTGCGCGCCCGCGTTCTCGAAGGGATCCTCCAGCTCGATCTCCTTGGCGACGGTCACGCCGTCGTGGGTAATGGTGGGGGCCCCGAACTTCTTTTCCAGCACCACGTTGCGGCCTTTCGGGCCCAGCGTGATGCGCACGGCGTCG
>Ga0187892_10004336_pt1 | contig 24012 bp, 22 predicted proteins | sample MA1701073metaG_FD_139345 | JGI IMG/M metagenome (GOLD analysis project Ga0187892, IMG submission 139345) | Bio-ooze microbial communities from a basaltic lava cave in the Kipuka Kanohina Cave System on the Island of Hawaii, USA - MA170107-3 metaG ... | reverse complement strand
CCTATCCCAATGTGAGGTTTGCGCGCCAACATCCAAGGTAAGAGCCGTATGCGGTAGCACCGCACGTACGGATCTGTGCGAGGGGCAGCCCGCAAGGGCTGGTCCTATCGCGATAACCTTTTTGGGGTTTTCGCGGCGGCGTGGGCGGATGGTGGTTTCCAGGCCCAGCTTGCGAATCGCGCGGTCCGTCCAGGCGGAATCGCCGAACGGTACCGCGCGACTCACGCCGCGCCGCGCCGCCACCAAGCTTATTTGACTCCCGATCCCTTTTTCTGCTCCATTAGAGGCAGGGCATTGCCATGAGGCGAACGCATCGGGTCAGCTCTTTCGCTTCAGCTTCGCGTCGTTTTCCTTCAAAAACTCCTGGATTGAATCGGCGAACGCGAGCAGCCGCTCCCACTGCTCGACGTAGAGGGTGACCGGCATCCGCTGCAGGCCGTAGACGCTGACGGCCCCCTTTTCGCTGACCTTGCAGTAGAGCGTTCCTCGCTTGGGTTGCTCAATTTCGGCCAGCAACCTCGACGCCTCATCGACTTTGAGCTCCCCGGCGGCTAGCCGAGCCAAAATGTCGTCTTTATTCATGTTCATTCGTTCCTTGAAGGCTGCATAACGACCGCGAATGCTCAATTCCCCGGCCCTCGAGTTCTCGTTGAGTGCGGCCTACGCTGATTGTTACTCGCGGCGCCGCGATGTAAAGCGACCGTCCCAGCCGTTGGGGCCACCGCCGGCGTGAAGCCGGCGGCTCTCGTTGAGACTGCGCTCTCGGTGGTGTTCATGATGACGTGCCCATTACGGCGGTTCGACGACGGTCGATTGCGCGCGAAAAACGGTCAGCGAGCGTGTTTCGAGCTTGAACTCGACGCCCGGCGAAAAAACTGGTTCCTTGGCAGATTCGTTGGCCCCAGCGGTGCTCTCCGCCGTCGTCAACGTCAATTGCCATCGATCGCACCGCGGAATGGCGGGCAATCGGAAAGCGATCGGCTCGTGGTGGGCGTTAAACAAGACGAGCAGTGTGTCGCCGACGATCCGCTGGCCGCGCTCGTCGCGCTCGGCGATCGCGTCGCCGACCAGGCACACGCCCAGACAGCGGACGAAACCGGCGTTCCAGGCCTCGTCAGACATTTCCTCGCCCGAGGGCTCGAGCCAGTGGATGTCCTTCACGTCCAATCCGCGCAGCGCGCGTCCTTGCAAAAACGAGCGCCGCTGCAGCACCGGCTGGGTCCGCTTGAGCTCGACGCAGGCGCGGACGAAATCCAGCAACCGCTGTTTTGACTCGTCCAGGTTCCAGTCGAGCCAACTGATCTCGTTGTCCTGGCAATAGGCGTTGTTGTTCCCCATTTGCGTGTGGCTCAGTTCATCGCCAGCGTAGAGCATCGGGACGCCCTGCGAGAGCATCATGGTGGCAATGAAGTTGCGCTTCTGCCGCTCGCGCAGCGCGACGATTGCCGCGTCAGCCGTCGGGCCTTCCGCGCCGCAGTTCCAGCTCAGATTGTCGTTGTGCCCATCGGCGTTGTTCTCCTGGTTCGCCGCGTTGTGCTTTTGGTTGTAGCTCACCAGATCGTTCAGAGTAAAGCCGTCGTGCGCCGTCACGAAGTTGATACTGGCGTAGGGCAGCCGGCCGCTGTGCCCGTACAGGTCGCTCGAGCCGCAGAGGCGCGTCGCGAACTCGGCCACTGCTCCGCCGTCCCCCTTCCAGAAGCGTCGCACCGAGTCGCGGTACTTGCCGTTCCATTCGGTCCACAGCACCGGGAAATTGCCTACCTGGTAACCCCCTTCGCCCAGGTCCCAGGGCTCGGCAATCAGCTTGATTTGCGAGAGCACCGGGTCCTGGTGAATGATGTCGAAGAACGAGCCCAGGCGGTCGACCGCGTGCAGCTCGCGCGCCAGGGCACTGGCCAGATCGAAGCGAAACCCGTCGACGTGCATTTCCAGCACCCAATAGCGCAGGCTGTCCATGATGAGCTGCAACACGCGCGGGTGCCGCATGTTGAGCGTGTTGCCGCAGCCGGTGTAGTCCATGTAGTAGCGCGGATCGTCCTGTACGAGCCGGTAGTACGAGGCGTTGTCAATCCCGCGTAGCGACAAAGTCGGCCCAAGTTGGTTCCCCTCGGCCGTATGGTTGTAGACCACGTCCAGGATCACTTCGATCCCGGCCGTATGCAGGGCGCGGACCATGCGTTTGAATTCGCGTGCCGCGTGTCGACCATATCGTGCCGAGACGAACTGCGGCTCGGGCGCGAAAAAGCCCAGCGTGTTGTAGCCCCAGTAGTTCGACAGCCCTCGCTCCACCAGGTGGCGATCATCCGCATGGTGATGGATGGGCATCAGCTCGACGGCCGTGATGCCTAGGCGCTTCAAGAAATCGAGCGCTTCATCGGTGGCTAGAGCCGCGTAGGTGCCGCGCTGGCGCTGGGAAAGGCGCGGGTGCCGCTCGGTGAACCCTTTGACGTGGAGCTCATAGATCACCGTCTTGTTCCAAGGGGTCATGGGGTGCCGATCGCCACCCCAGGGAAACGATGAGTCGATCACCGCCGCCAAGGGGGCATCGGCCGCGCTGTCGCGCTCGTCGAGCGAAAAGTCCGCCGCCGCGTCGCCGATCTTGTAGCCGAACAGCGAATCGTTCCAGCGAAGCTGCCGGCCGATCGCCTTGGCGTACGGATCGAGCAAGACCTTGTGCGCATTGAACCGGTGGCCTCGGCTCGGCTCGTAAGGGCCATGCACGCGATAGCCATAGAGCTGTCCGGGCTCGAGATCCGGCACATAACCGTGCCACACCTGATCGGTCCGCTCATACATTTCGAGCCGCACCGATTCCGCCTGCGACCGTGGCGAGTCGAACAGGCACAACTCGACCTTCGTGGCGTGCTCGGAAAACAGCGCGAAATTCACGCCGGAGCCATCCCAGGTGGCCCCGAGCGGATGGGACTTGCCGGGCCAGAGCTCGAGCGAGGGTTCGGGTGAGGGGGTGCTCATAGAGTAGGGATGGCGCTGCCAGCCCAATCTGGTGCTGCGAGCGATTCAGGGAAAGCCTAAGCGGTCAAGTTGCCGCTGAAGAGCAATGCGGTTCAGAATCGGGATGCCCTTCCACCTGACCAGCTTCCGCAAGTGACGATCCTCCGACACGATGTATGACGTATCGCACTCCAGCGCCGCGGCAAGGATTTTATCGTCGCTCGGATCGTCACGCGCCACGCCTTCGACGACAACGACGCCCGGAACAACAGCGCAGATATCGGGCATCGTATGGAGAAAGGCTTCGATCTCGCGGTCGGGCATGTCAAGCCACCGCCGGAGTCCTGCTTTCGTCCGCATCGTGTTCTGCACCTCGGCGAGAATTGCAGGAGAAGTTGCAACGCGATGCCCTGCCTGCTCAAGCCGGCGAAGTAGGTGCGCCGATCGACTTGCCTTCAAAACGCATGGGATCAGCACGTCGGTGTCAAGGACGACGAGCATCCGTCATTCGTCTTCCTGAAGAATGTGGTCGAGTTGTACCGATCCCACAACTCATCTGCCCATTTCAGTATATCGCGCATCCTTGGCGGTCGCTCCATCCGATACCTTGCTCGCAGTCTTGATCGATGCGGTCGAGCTGTTCGGAAGAATCGCCCCTACAGTCGGTGATCGGGCAGTCGAATGCTACTCTCGGCACATCTCGGTCAACGCCTCAACAAGCGTGTCAAGCTGCGCGCTGGATTCCACGACGATGGATTGGAACCGATCGAAAAGGGGTGGTACGACGATTCACATTTCCATGATCGCCCTGATGTCTCGCCGCCTCGCTCACAACAATGGCCTTTGAAGACTAGTTCTCACTGACCACTGAAAATTCCGCTTCCACGGCCGAATGGTCGGAGAGCGCGACGACGCGCTGGTCGAGGAACCCGTTGACGCGGATGGCCACCGGCACGAGCGAGCAATCCCCTTTTGTGGGGTTGCTCACCATGATGTAGTCGATGCGATGACCCTTGTCGGACGATTCTTGTTCGGTGGTGCCGCCGAGCTGATCTGGGTAGAGGCGCGGCCAAAGGTCCGTCAGTGTCGTCCGGCTCGAGCCCATGAGTGCCGCCATGAGCCGGCGGTACTGCGAGTCCGACTGCTCGCGGTACCGCGCGTCGCCGCGCGTGTTCAGGTCGCCCATGATCAACACGGGCCGCGCCGGATCGCTGTGCTGACGGACAAACTCGGCCAATTCCGGATACTGTGTTTCGCGGATCGCATCGTCGCGCGCTTCCATGTGCGTGACGAAAACGTCGACGCACTCGCTGTCGGCCGCGTGCTCGGCGACGCGGATCCGCGCGTGCAACACGCCTTTGGCGGCGAATCCGTCGGCCATGATCCCGTAATCCTTCGGCAAGCTGCACTGGGTATAGATCGTGCTGTTCGTCTCCACCAGTGGGAACCGGCTAGCGATCACCAGTCCACCGTTGATCCGGTTGTCGGCGGGCTTGGGGCTCGAAACGGCATGAAAGCCCCCTGGCCAGGCCTTCTGGAGTTCTTCCAGCAAGAGCTTTCGCGGTGGGTCATCAAACGTTTCGTTCAGTCCCACGATGTCGTAGGCGGCCATCGCGCGGCCGATCGTGCGCGCGCGATAGTCCGGGTCCTTGCGCTTGTTGGCCATCCGCGCCAGCCCGGGCAGGAATTGCACATTGTACGTGATGACCTTGAGCATCCGCGGCGGATCGGCCGCGCGTGCGGGACGGGTCGTCATCGCGCCCACGGCAAGCGCTATAGACGCCGCCAAACAACCAGCACATCGCCCGATAATCTGAATTCGAAACGGCATGACACACCACGCAAGAATTGACTCAGCCATCATCGGCATCTCGTGGGCGCGCGTCAAGCGCGGTGGCGGCCCGTGTCCGGTGACCGGCGATCGTCACCGACTATCGATTACTCCGCACCTGCAAGCACGACCCGGCCACGGATCGATTCCACGAAATGGCGTATCCGAGGCGGTGCGTGCATTGCCAGAACGACAGAAGCCGATGCATGATGCCAGGACCGACGACATCCGGTAGAATCAATTGGGCATACGTCGATTGTTCACCAAGAGTGCTATGAACTGGCGCGAGCACATTACCGTCGATCCGGCAGTCTGTCATGGTCAGGCGTGCATTAAAGGCACTCGGATCATGGTGTCGGTCGTCCTGGACAACCTGGCGGCCGGCGTTCAGACCGCCGAATTGCTCCAAAGTTATCCCGCGCTGACGCCCGCGGCCATCACTGCGGCAATCGCCTACGCCGCCGAGTTGGCTCGCGAGCGAACCATCTTCCTGCCGACGGGCTCGCCTTGATGCTGAAGTTCAAGGTGGACGAGAATCTCCCCATCGAGGCAGCAGCGCTACTGTGTGACGCGGGTCATGATGCGTTGACCGTGTCCCAACAACAAATAAGTGGCGAGCCGGATGCAACCGTCGCGGCCGTCTGCAATCTGGAAGGCCGTATCGTTGTGACGCTCGACCTGGACTTTGGTGATATACGGGCTTTTCCTCCCGCAGACTACGCGGGCATTGTGGTGCTGTGATTGCGCATGCAGGATAAACCGAGTGTACTATCTGCGCTACGGCGGTCGCTGCCGACGCTGGAGAAGGAAACAGTAGCGGGTCGATCGTGGGTGGTGGATGAATCGCGCATTCGAATCCGCGGCTGATGCAGTCCAGTAGGGCGGGTCGAACGAAGTGAGGCCCACCATGGACGAGCAACCGCATTTGCACGACGCGATGACCACCAACCACGAATATCGCGGATATGTCCTTACGATCGAATATCAACCTCAGGACCCCGCCTACACCGTTACATTTCCGGACTTTCCGGAGATTATCACCAGCGGTGATACACTGGCCGCGGCGTTTTCGAACGCCTGCGAAGCGCTAGACGTGCACCTGGAGAGCCTGCAAAAGTTGGGCGTCGCGATTCCGGCCGCCAAGCACCGACTGGTGGTCGAGCCGTACTGAGCGCAGGATTACGGCGCGAACGATTCGCGAGCAATCGCGTACTGTTTCAGCCGCGTTTTGAGCTCCTCGATCTGCTGCGCTGGTGCACGTCCCTCGGAAAGGCGCAGCGCGATGGAGACCGCACGGACCGCCTCGTTGAATCGCCCTTTTGCCGCGCACGCGACGCCCAGGTTGGAATAGGCGGCCGCATTGCCGGGTTCCAGCCGAATCACCTTCGAGAAATGCTCGATCGCCGCGCCCGGCTGGTGGTGACGCAATAACGCTCCGCCCAGCGCCAGGTGGCTGGAGGCCGAGCCAGGCCGCAGCTCGATCGCACGGCGGTAGCTGGCGATTGCTTCGTCCAAGCTACCTTGTGCTTCGAGTGCGACCCCGAGATTGTGATGGGAGTTAGCGAATCGCGAGTCGATCTCGAGGGCGCGGCGATAATGTGCGATTCCCGCCTCGATGCGCCCCAGCCGGCAGAGCGCGACGCCCCAGTTGTCGTGGGCGGGTGCGTAATCGGGCTCCAGCAGAATCGCCGCTTGGAAATGTTCGATCGCCGGTTCGTATTTGTGCTGCGTAATGAGCAGAAAGCCCAGCGCATTGTGCGCGACCCAGGCGCACGGGTTTTTGGCGAGCGTGTCGTTCCATAGCGGCTCGTTCGTGGCGCCGCCGAAGATCGCCGCGTGGCTGTATGCCTTCGCGCCCAAGGCAATCGCCGCGCCGAGCAACAGGACGTGCCACGCGACGCGTGCGACGCTTCCACTTCGCTCCATCCAGTAGGCTCCAGATCCCACGACGAGCGCGATCAAGCCCGGCAGTGCCAGGTATTGCCAATGGTCGGCCACGAGCGAATAGCGCATGAAATAGATGTTCACGAATCCCAGGACGGGAACGAGATTCAGCAGGTAATAGCCGAATCCGGCGAGGCATGCCGCGCCCCAAAGTCGGCTGCGTTGCCACCAGAAGATGGCCAGCGCGGCGCCGATTGAAACAAGTGGAATGAAATCCCCAAGGGCGTAGATCCCCAGCGGCCAGCGCGGATACATGAAGCACAACTGGGCCGGAAAGACCGCCTTCGCCAGGTAGAACCACACGGTCCACCCGGCGAGCGCGACGCGCGAAACAAGCCCGTCGTCGCGGACGACATCGTCGCCGATGGCTCGGTACTGCTGAAACGCGACGGCGATCAGCCCAAGCACGAGTGCAATGACCAGAAACGGCTCAATGGCGCGCAGATCACTCGCCGCCAGTCGGCGCCGCTGCCACCAGCGGCACAGCAAGAGCACCAGCGGCCACATCACGACCGAGGTCTTGGCGAGCATCGCCAGCGCAAAGAGCACGATCGCCGCGACGTAGTACCGGCGGCCGGGGCGCGCGTCGCTTTCCAAGAAACACCACAGGCAACCGGCCGCCAAGGCTGTCGAGAGGACCGTTTTTCGCTGCAGAATCCAGGCCACCGCTTCCACGTTGACCGGATGCACCGCGAACGCCAAGGCACACCACCAGGCGCCCGCGACACCCAGTCGCGTAAGAATCCGCCAGGCGAGAATGGCGTTTAGCGCGTGCAGCGCGAGATTCGCTGCGCGATACGGCGAGACCCACGTGCCCCACAGCCGCCACTCCAACCAGTGCGTCGAATATGAGACCGGCCAGTAATCCGGCTGTGATGTGCTAGTCCAGAAATACCACAGGCCCGACGGACCGCGGAGCTGGGGATTTAAGGGGAGCATGACGTAGTCGTCCCAGATGAACGTGCCCGGCAGCGCGGGCCATTGGACGATGATGGCTGCCAGCACGAGAACGGCGCCAATGGCGACGTGCTTCGCCAGCAGATCGCGCGAGAAGGAGCTGGCCGTTTGGTCCATGAAGATGAGTCGCTCATTCTCTGCGATGGAGCAGCTGGGGCACGGCCGGCGGCCTTGGCCCCAGCCACGCTATCGCGCGCTTGACACGTGCTCCTTGCTTTTCATAATCCGTGCTGGCTTGTGCGACGACTTTGTGCCGTGCGCGTTGGTGAGTGTCATACGGTCTATAGCGCCATGGTGCGTCACCCCGGCGGCTAACGCCGCCGGCTCAGCCTAGTGAGGACGGTTATGGATCAGTCAGCGACGAGGTGCAGCATATCATGAGCACTCCGGTGTATGCCCAGCCCATGCTCAAGCGAGGTACGTTCGACGGCAGGACGACCGTCATCACCGGCGGCGGGACCGGGCTGGGACGCTCGATGGGCAAATACCTGCTCGAACTGGGCGCGAACCTGGTGATCGGCGGACGGCGCGAGGAGGTGGTGACCGCCGCCGCGCGCGAGCTCGAACACGAGACGGGCGGCGCGGTCCTCGCCCAGCGGTGCGATGTCCGCCACAGCGACAGCGTCGAGGCACTTCTGGCCGCGGCCACGTCTCGGTTCGGGACCGTGCACGGGCTGGTGAACAATGCCGCCGGCAACTTCATCTGCCCCACCGAGCGACTATCGTACAACGCCTTCAACACCGTGGTCGATATCGTGCTTAAGGGCTCGTACAACTGCACGCTCTGCTTCGGCAAGAAATGGATCGCCGACAAGACACCGGGCAGTGTCCTGAGTATTTCGACTACGTACGCCTGGACCGGCTCGGGCTATGTTGTGCCGTCGGCCGTGGCTAAGGCCGGCGTGTTGATCATGACACGCTCGCTCGCCTCCGAGTGGGGCAAGTACGGCATCCGGCTGAATGCGATCGCCCCGGGGCCGTTTCCGACCGAGGGGGCCTGGTCGCGCCTCATGCCGCCGGAGCTGGGGAGCGACTTCGAGCCGCAGAACAAGATACCGCTGGGACGTTATGGCGACCACCAGGAGTTGGCGAACCTGGCCGCCTATTTGCTCTCCGACTACAGTGCCTACATCACCGGTGCCTGTGTCACGATCGACGGCGGCGAGTGGCTTCGCGGGGCTGGCGAGTTCAACAACCTGGAGCGAGTCACGTCCCAGCAGTGGGACATGCTGCAGGCGGTGATGAAACCCAAGAAGGTTGCTTCGGGTTGATCGCGCGTGGTCATCGCTGCGCGCTTACAAACTGCCGGGATAAACGCGGCGGCTCGCAGTTGGGGCGTGGCGGCTCGCAGTTGTTGGTGGCGGCTCGCGGTGCACTTTGGCGTCATGCGCTTTGGAGCGCGAGGATACGTTCGACCGAGGTATAGGCCTGATGGGCCTTCAAACAGGTTTGCTTGAACACCTCGGGACGGCGGACGCCGCTGATGCGGAATGTTTCGGTGGCGCCCTTGCGGAAGATCATCTCGCCGGCATGGTGCCATTCTTGCCCGCGCAGAACTTCGATGTCGATCGCATCGAAGTCCTCCAGCCGCACCCACTTTTCCGATGTGCCGCTGAGGCCGCGTTCCACGATGAGTCGCCGGTTCGTGAGCCGATAGCGCTTACAAATCCAGGGTGCCAGTCCCCAGAAGAAGAGCGCCAAGGCGGCCGGTATGGACAAAAGCGCATAAAGTTTCCCAAGCGTGAAGAACGAGCTCGATCCCGAGCCGGTGCCGCACAGGCGCCCGATCAGCCGGCCCGCGGCATTCTCGGCAATGGTGGGCCAGACGACCATGATCGTCGTTTCCCCCTCTCTTGGTGGGGCCACTCCGGCTATTGCTTGTTTCATTTGCGTCCGTCCTGGAATTCGGCTTGCCTCGCTTTGCTCGACGCGCCCCACGTTGTCTGGCAAGCTACGTAATGCGTTTCGGTGGGGAATTTAGCATACGACAGCGCAATCCACCAGTCGCCCAGGAGCCCAGGCGCCGAAGCGTGTTCGCCGATTTGGCCGAAATTGCTAACATGAATTCATGGCCGCGAACCGCGAAACAGAGAACCAGGCCAGCCGCGTGGGACCGCGCACCGACTGGGCGGATCACGCGACCAATCTCGGCCGATCGCTTGCCGTGCGTGCACGACCTGCATTGTGGCAGGTGTGGCTAAACCTGCGAGTTTGGCTGCCCGTCTTGTTAAACCCGCCGCTGCGAGCGCGGACGGTACAGTACGGTGCGCGCGAGGCGCGCGAGGGTTTTCGCTGGCGGATCGAGCTGCCGGAGCGGTGCTGGAAGTGCGGCGGCGGCGCGCAGCTTCAGCTCCGTCGCTGCGAAGTGGAGCGGCGAAGTTTCGAGTATCCGTTGGTGATGGTCGCCTCCGCTCTCGGCGCCGCGTTTTTCTTCTTCCTGCTGATGTACTGGATCGACTCGGTCACGTTGGCATTCTTGTTCCTGGCGTCCTTGGCGGCCGCGCCGATCTTGTTGTGGGTCAAGAGCTGGCAAGAACACGTGGCGCTTGCGGCCTGGGCTTGCGAGGCACACGCCGCCGAGCCGGTGGAGCTGGATATGGTCGTCGACCAGGACGAGCTGTATCTTTACGCCCCCACCGTCGAGCTCGCCGAAGTAGCACGTCAGGAGCTTCACGCGGCGCGAGTCAAGCATGCATCCAGCCGCGGCCGATCGGGCGGCGCGGCCGCCGAACACGACGACGCCGTTAGCCGCCGACGGTTCCGAGAGGACGCCGACGATGAAACTGCCGGCGACGAACCACGCGGCCGTTACGTGCCGAAGGTCGTGCTCCCACCGGTCCCCGACTTACCGCCGATCAAGCTGGCCGGCGAGGAAGACGAGCCCAAGTAGCGGCTCGTTGCATTAAGCGGCATGCACTTCGCGTTCTTGAACATCGACAAGCCTGCCGGGGTCACGTCCCGAGTGGTGGTCGATCGCGTCGCGCGGCTGGTGGGAGGTACCAAGGTGGGCCACTGCGGCACGCTCGACCCACTGGCGACCGGTGTGCTTGTTCTGGCGATGGGGCCGGCGACAAGGCTCGCCAGCTTTGTGCAGCGAATGCCAAAGCAGTACACGGCCACGTTTCTGCTGGGCCGCGAGAGTGCGACGGACGACATCGAGGGGGAAGTCACGCTGCGCGGCGACGATCCGGTGCCGTCGACCGGCGAGATCGTCGCGGCATTGCCGCGGTTCACCGGCGCGATCGAACAGCGACCGCCGGTGTATTCAGCCGTGAAAGTTCGCGGACGCCGAGCGTATCGAGCTGCGCGTGCCGGGGAGACGTTGGACCTCAAGGCGCGGACCGTGCATGTGTATCGCCTCGAGCTGGTGCGCTACGAATACCCGGAGCTGACGCTGGCGATCGAGTGCGGCGGTGGTACCTATGTCCGATCGCTGGGGCGCGATCTGGCGAGCACGTTGGGCACGGCCGCGGCGATGTCCGCCCTGGTACGCAGCGGCGTCGGCTCCTTCCGGTTGGAGGCCGCCTGCAAACTGGCTGACCTGAATGCCGGAAATCTCGCGCAACACCTGCTGCCGCCCGCCACCGCGCTCGGAGCGTTGCCGAAGCTGCTCGTATCGGAGGCGGAGGCGCGGCGCTTGCGCAGCGGCCTTTCGATTGATCGCGACTCGAGCGTTGGTGACGGCGAAGTGGCAGCGCTCGACGCCGCACATGAGCTGGTTGCCATCTTGTCCTGCCGCGGCGAGAAAACTCTTGCGCCGACGTGCACATTTCCATCTGCGCGGAACGCGGCTAAATAGCGAAACGCCTTCGGTTGTAGCGGGCGCGCGATGCGCGATCAGGGACGAAAAGCTCTACGCAACCGGCATGCGCGGAAGGAGACTTGCGCTGTTCGCATGTGCGACATAAGCAAGGAGCTAGTCCACTTGGCCGCCAATGCTAGACTTCCGTTGGTGTCATCCCCGCGCGTTATCGGCCCGATCCGGTCTCGCCAGGCATGCGAGCTTGGCGGGTTGTGCGACAAGGTCGCATCGGGCAAAGAGGAGCGTGTCGCGAAACGGAACTTTCGCTCGTGCACTCGGCGCGCCGACGATTACTGCGATAACTCAGGAATGCCTTTTTGGGCATGGACGCACCCCCGGTGGGGCTTGCGGCGGCTTGGGCCGTCGACAAGCGCTGTCGCGACGGTAAAAACGTCCATGCTCGAACAACGCAGCCTGAAGTCCGATCTTGCGGCGCTAGCGCTTTTGGCGCTAACGATCTTTCTCGGCGCTGCGCTCGTGACCTACGATCCGGCCGATTCCGCCTCGGCGCTCGTCTACCCGCGGCCCGCTGAATCGCACAACGCCTGTGGGCGTACCGGGGCGCTCGTGGCCGATGTGGCGCTTGGCGCGCTAGGTCTGGGAGCCTATTACGTCGTCCTGTCATTGGCCGTGGTCGACGTGTTGCTGTTCGGCCGACGAAAACTGAACGAGCCCTTCCTCCGCGGCTTTGGCTGGTCACTGTCGTTGGTGGGCTTGACGACCCTGTCGGCCATGACAATCGGAGAATTCTCCACGGGCCCGGTGATTGGTCCGGGCGGTTACCTCGGCGCGATGGGACATCGCCTGCTGGAGGGGAACTTTGCCGCCGCGGGGGCGTATCTGCTGACCGTGAGCGTGATCGTCGGTGGCCTGCTGTTGTGCACCGATTATGCGTTGCTGCGCGGGTCGGCGTGGATAGTGCGCGTCTCGGCCGGAGGATTAGGCCGCCCCTGCGGCCGCGCGCTACGAGTGTGGGCGGCGCGCCGGCGACATGGACGGACCATCACCAGCCGCCGCGGAACGAGTGACATCGACGAACCGCACGGCGTGGTAGCGCGTGCTCGCGTGAAAACGATCGACCATGCGCCCAACGAAATCTCCGGCGCGGCGTCGGAGCGCACCACGGGGTCAACGCCGAAATCGGCCGACGATGCGGCGGCTAACGCGGAATCGTCGAATGTCACCAGCCGGCTGGCCGCCGCGCTGGGGTTCAAGGGTGGCTCCACCGCCGAGCGCCGGCGCCAGTTCATGCTCGACGAGATCGAAGCCGAGAGCCATCACGACGCCACGGGCGATTACGATTTGCCCGACGTCGACCTGCTCTTGGCCGGAGAACCGCTCCCGCGCCACGAGCACGAGCAGGACGTGCGGCACAAGGCAAGCCTGATCGAAAAAACCTTCGCCAGCTTCGGCTTCAGCGTCAAGGTGGTGGCCGTCGAAACCGGGCCCGTGATCGCGCAATTCGAGGTGGAGCTGGAAGCCGGGCTGCGGTTGGCCAAGATCACATCGCTTGCGGACGACCTGGCGATTGCGATGCGCGTGCCAAGCGTGCGGATTGTCGCGCCCATTCCCGGCAAGAACACCGTCGGCATCGAGGTCCCCAATGCCGAGCGACAACTCGTCCGGCTGCGCGATGTCATGGAGGAGGCCGCCTCGAAGGCGCAAAAAATGCGCATTCCGATTTTCCTGGCCAAGGACGTGGCCGGGGACGCGATGGTGGTGGACCTCGCGACGTTGCCGCACTTGCTGATCGCCGGCCGGACGGGGACGGGCAAGAGCGTTTGCCTGAACACCATCATCATGTCGATCTTGATGACGCGCCGCCCCGACGAGGTGCGGCTGCTCTTGATCGACCCCAAGATGGTCGAGCTGAGCGCCTACATGAGGCTGCCGCACCTGATGCACCCGGTGGTCACCGACATGAAGAAAGCCGAGGCGATTCTGGCCTGGGCCGTGGAAAAAATGGAGGAGCGCTACGCGCTGTTGGCCCGCGCCGGCGTGCGACACATCAGCGTCTACAACCAGCTCGGCGAGGAAGAGTTGCGCGAGCGCCTCCAAGTCGACGGCGACGATGAGGACGGGGGGAACGCGACGGGCGTGCCCACGCACCTGCCTTATATCGTGATCGTCGCCGACGAAATGGCCGATCTGATGATGACCGCCGCCAAGGAGGTCGAAGGGCATATCATCCGCCTGGCCCAAAAGAGCCGCGCCGTCGGCATCCACCTGGTATTGGCCACGCAAAAACCCACGGTGGATGTGATCACCGGCCTCATCAAGTCGAACCTTCCGGCACGCATCTCGTTCCAAGTGGCCAGCCGCACCGACAGCCGCGTCGTGCTCGACGAGATGGGCGCCGATAAGCTGTTGGGCGACGGCGATCTGCTCTTCCTCTGGCCGGGCACCAGCACGCTCTTGCGCGGCCAGGGAGCATTTGTCAGCGACGACGAGATCAATGCCGTTGTCGACACCGTGGCCACCGGCGAACCGCAGTTCGTCAGTGAGTTGGTGCAGCTTCGCCCGCGTACGGGCCCCGATGGCAAGCTCGTCGCGCTGGCGCACCGCGACGAACTGTACGAGTCCGCGGTGGACCTGATTGTCCGCGAGGGACGGGGCAGCGTGTCGCTTTTGCAGCGCGGGCTGGGAATCGGCTACGGCCGCGCCGCGCGGCTCATCGACTACATGGCCGAAGACGGAATCGTGGGTCAATACAATGGCTCGCAAGCACGCGAGGTCTTGGTCACGCTGGAACAATGGTCCGCCATGAACGGCCAACCGGCGGCGAACAACACGCTGGTCTCAAGAGGACGTCGCAGCGCGCCGCCGGCACGGCTGCGAATCGCATTGCATCCAGAAACCGGCGATGCAGTCCAGCCCAGCGATGATCAATCCGATGACGGATTCGACGATGAGCCGCCTATTGGGAATGACGCCGACGAGAACGTCGATCAGAGCGACGACGATATCGAGGATGAGGTCGATGACGAGACCGTGCCGCGCGACGAGCTGGATGGTGAGCCCAGCGACGAAGAAGAGGATGACGACGGAATGCTCGACGAAGACGACGAGGCCGAGCAAGAGGACGGAGACGGCGAAGATCCGCTCGACGAGACGGACGATCCGATCGACGGCTCGAAAACTGCTGAGGAAGACGAAGCCGGCTCGCGGAGTGTGCCGCGCCGGCCGTTTACCGCGCGTCGTGAAGAGCAAGACACGTGTCAGCCGCGAAATCGGCCGCTCGATCGATTTCCCATTCGTCGCCCTGGCCGCTGAGTTGCACGGCGCGGTCTGCGGACGACTCGCGGCGCGCCGTCCATTTCCCTCCAGGCCCCATTCCAGTAGACTGAATGAGGTATAACGAGGTTTGTCGCTATGGAACACATCACACTCTCCGACGAACAGTTAACTATCGTGGCACAGTCGCACGACCCAATCGCCGTGCACGACCAACAGGGTAAACTTCGCGGCTACATCGCGATCGTGATCGGAAGCGAGGAACTGACCGAGGCCAAGCGAGCATTGGCCTCAACGGAGGCTCGTTTCACAACCGCCCAGGTGTTGGCGGAGCTCAGTAGCCGGGACGCGCCGTGACGCCCTATACGGTTCTGTGGCGGCAGACGGCCACCAACCAACTCACGGAAATCTGGCTGGCCGCATCTGACCGAGCACGGATCAACGAGGCCGTCCAAGCGATTGACGGGCTATTGGCTATTAACCCGCTGGGCCGTCTGACGCGCGAACTGTCCGAAGGACTGCGGACAATTACCGTTCTGCCGCTGCGCGTTATCTACGCGATCGAGGAGCAAGATTGTATCGTCGACGTAGCCACGGTGCGGTGCATCGAATGACCTCCCGGCGGATACACAGCGCCGTTCACGGACCTAATCAGAGTTGAATTCGTGGCGTGCCGCTCCGGGTCGAGCCTTCGGCGTTGGCCGCGATCTTCCCCGTCGTGCGATCGTAGAACCACCCCACCACCATTCCGCTCTGCTTCAGGTTTTCATTGGGCGTCTCGCTCGCGGGGTTCCTCGACGCCTTGAAGACCACGGTCCCGGTGATCGGGTTGGTCGGAAGATCGCGCATGTACGGTCCCAGGGGGTGATCGGCGTTTTTGACGTCGGACCAATTCCCGTCAACGCTCGTGTATTGCGTCAGATGAAAATACGCCTGCGCGACGGAAGCACTGTTCCAACCGGGCGGACGTCCCCGCTGGTCCGCGCGAAACCGCTCGATCCTTAGCACTCACGCGGCAGCACCTACACGGTCGGTCGCCGGCGAGGCAGCCCGTCCGGCGATGGCGGCCATGCCGGTTTCGATGGTCTAGCCCACTGGGAACGCACGCATGGCAGCGTGACTCGACGGCGAATTACAATGGAATTCACCATGGGTGACCACGTTCCACGGCTTCGTCCACTGGGCCGTTCGGCGACAACGCGCCTGGCGCTCGCCGCCGGTCTGATCCAGTCTGGTCGCTATGAGCCGGCACTCGACGAGCTCGAACTCGCCCTGAGCGATAATCCCGAACTGCCGAAGGCTCACCTGCTGAAGGGTCTTATCATGGCCCAGCGCGGCGAGCTTGCCGTGGCCGCGCTCCACCTGGAAACGGCCGCACGGCTCGACGACCACCTGGCGCCGGCGTGGCTGGGATTGGCGTGGGTCCATCGCAAAAGCGGGGACGCGACGAAGGCGCTCAAGGCCGCGCGGCGCGCGGTGACACTGGCGCCTTCGGACGCTGCCGCACACGCGATGGCAGGTCAGATCCTGGCCGACGCGGGCCGATCGGATGAAGCTGTTATTGCACTCCGGCGCGCTGTGTCCTGCGATCCAGGGCAGGGCCGGCCACGCGCTCTACTCGGTGAGTTGTTGGGCCGAAATGCACCCTCGGACGACTCGCTGTCGCAATTGCTGGTCGCCGCCAGGCTGAATCCGCAACGCGACGCCACCGCCATCGCGATCGGCGACTTACTCGCGACGCGGGGTGACCTGGATGGCGCGATGGACGCCTACAAGCTTGCATTGCAATATTCGCCTCCCCGATCGGGCACGGCATTGGCGCGGCTTGGGAAATCGTTTTTGGCCGCTGACATGCCGCGCGAGGCGCTCTTCGCGCTCCGCGCGGCAATCCGAACCGATCCACGTGACGTCGCGGCCATGGTCGATCTTGCGCGGGTTTATCTTGCCACGCCGGGCTGTGCCGAGCGGGCGCGCGAGATGCTCCAAGCGGCGTTGGAAGTCGATCCCTCGCACGCCGAAGCGAAAGACCTTCTCGCCAAGGCGTAACGCGCGGCATGCCCAAAGCGCTTCTCGAACTTGCTTCGCTCAGTCGCACGGCGGCCGGGCACCTGTTATTGGCGAAGCAGTTGTTCGACTGCGGCCGGTATGTTGAGTCGCTTGAGCAGCTTGCCGCCCTGCTAAATGATGATCCGCAACTGGCCTTTGGACACTTCGTAAAGGGCTTGGTGCTGGCGCGGCTGGCGGATTATCACGGTGCGGCGACCGCCCTGGAAAGGGCCTTGCAACTTGATGAGCGGCTGACGGTGGCCTGGAACGCGCTGGCGCAGGTCCACGCGGAGCTCGGCGAGATTCCACGAGCCCTGTGGGCGGTTGGCCAATCGCTCGCCGTGGATGATGCACAACCGGCAATGCACCTGCTGGCCGGATCGCTGTCAGATTGGCTCCAGGAACCGCGTCAATCCGCGGACTCTTACCGCGCGGCGTTCCGCTATAATCCGCAGCTCGCGGTGGCCCATCTCAAGCTCGCGCGGCAATTGCAAAGGGAGGCGCGTACGCACGAGGCCGTCGAGCACGTGATCGCCGCCGCACGACTCAACCCGCTCACCTCCGCCGGCCGCGTCGCGCTGGGAGATTTGCTACGCTCGCTCGGCGACACCGCTGCCGCCGCCGAGGAGTATCGCGCCGCGACGCAGCTCGCGCGGCCGAACGACGCCCTACCACTGGCACGACTGGCCGAGACGCTCTTTCATGCCGGTGAGGTCGATCAGGCCGTCGCCACTTTTCAAGCGGCCGTCGCGCGCGATCCCAAGCAGCTATTTTGTTTGCTTCGCTTGGGCCGCATCTGTATGGACCAGGCGCGATATGCCGACGCGGCCGAGCTATTTCGAGCCGCCGTCGCGGTCGATCCCCATTTTCCTGAGTCGCAGACGCTGTTGGATGCGGCGCTGGCCGCGCAAGCCATGGAGGCACACAATCGCGCAGGCCCCCGTGATGACCAGTAGTCCGGCACTGGGCTCGGGGACCGCGGCCGTTGATGATGTAATGAATTCGCCCGCGTATAGCGCGGCGTCGCAGTCCGTTAGGTGGGGCGGGCGCGCACGGCTGGCATACTCCGCGGCTAGCGCCCCGGCGTCGAGAGGCGCCTCGCCGAAGTGCAACGAAAGTGTGAGATAATCGGCGAAGTCCACGTCGTCGTCGTTGTCCAGGTCGCCGTCGGTTCGCGCTGCGCCGGAGGTGATTCCAAAACCAACTTGCAGCAACAGGAAGTCCTGAAAATCGGTATCGCCGTCCAGGTCCACGTCGCCCGACGGGGTTGGGTCGGAACCCGTCGCAAACAGCAGGTTGTAGCTCCCGGGGTCGTCACCCGCGACAAAGGTGCGCGTCACGGACAGGTAATAGGTGCCATCCTCGCGGAGCGGAATGTTCAGCAGAAATGCGTCATAGTGGTGCGTTGTTCCAAAGTTGAACAGGTCGTTGTCGTACAGCACGTTATCGTTCTCGGCCAGAACGGTTGTTCCGTCACGGTCGACCAACGTGAGATACGAGTTGAAAAAATCTCCGGGAAAGCGATCAATGCTCCACAGGCCGGCGGTGAGCAGCTCCCCCGCACGCCCCACGAAGCTGTAGACATCCGTGTCTTCGATCGGATCGTTCCGTGCCTGGACCAAAGCCGCCGTTGTGTTTGAGATCGCCAGCGGCGCCAGGTCCAAGGCGAACGCCGTACCGGCTGTATCGCCCACGTCCGTCGCCGTGGCGGCCTCATCGTGCGACAGCCCAAGAGGATTGGGTGTCAGGTCGAGCGCCGCCTCGAGGATCACGTTCTCCCAACGGTTCAATCGGCGCGGGACTTCGCGCTCGGATTCGCTGATCCCGGTGGTGCCGGTGGCCATGATCGACTCGTTTTGCACGCCGCCCGTGGCATACATGTAACCGTCCGAGGACTTGATCCGCGCGTCGCCATATGCGTCGTGATGGCGAAGGCCGAACGAGTGCCCCAACTCGTGGGCGCCGGTGCCGGCCAGCGCCGCGGCCAGCTCGGCGATCTGCTTGTCTCGCGGTTCCTCGAGTTCGATAAAGGGGTGAAAATTCTTGGAGAAGACCCTGGCCGTTTGCCCTTTACCCAAGTTTCGAAAGTCCAAATCCGCGCCCCCTAGTGGGTCTGCATCCCCCCCTTCCGTCGCGCCATAGTCGATCCGCTCATACGTTCCCGCGGGAGGACTCGTTACAAAGGTTACGTCGTAGGCGGAAAAGACCGAATGGATCGCGCCTTGAATGGCGCCTTCGATTGCTCCTCGTTCCGTCGGCGTGAATGCGGCGACCCCTGCGGTCGTGGTCAGCATGTTGAGGCTGTTCACCCAACCTGGTCCGAAGTCGAGCAGAACGACGGTTCCGCCGTGAGCCACGCGCGCAGGAGCGCAAAAGACCGCGATGACGATCAACAACCGCAAGCCGTCGCGCATGTTCCCGAAAACGATCATGACGGTTATGCGCGAGGCGTGATTGAGTTTCCCCCATTCCCAATCTCCTCACCGGCTCTCGCGGCGTCAAGCGCGTCGCACAAGTGGTTTTGCGCAACGAATAGGAGCACGCGGCATCGATCGGCGCTCGCGGACTCCTAGCCTTCGCGGAAGGGTTTGCGCGCGGCGTACAGCACCTGCCGCGCGCGAACCTGGGCCAGTACCGCGACCTTGCCGGCCGCGGCAGCCAGTTCCATGGCTCGCGCGGCCGTCTTAACCGCTTCGTCGAACTGGCCCACCTCGGCGTAGGCGGCGGCCAAGGTATCGAGCGCCTCGGGCGACGAAAACTGGACGGCCTGGCATGCCTCGCGCGCTAGCGCCACGGCGTCCGCGCCGTTGCGCACGCTGGAGTCGGGGTGTGTGGCCATGATCCAGGCCAGATCGTTGGCGGCGGTTGGGCGATGTTCTCCCCCCACCTCAATGGCGCGACGGTACTGTACGACGGCACCGGCCGCGTCGCCCCGCTGGAGGAGCGCCCGGCCAAGTCCGGCCAGCGCCCGGCTATCCACGGAGTCCAGTGCGATGGCTCGCCGATAGTGTGTCTCGGCTTCCGGCCAGCGCTCGGCGGCCGAGAGTACGTCGGCCAGGCCCCGGTGAGCCCCGGAATCTTTGGGATCCAGTCGAACGGCTGCCTCATAATGCGGTAGCGCGTTGGCGTGGAGACCCAGGCGCGTGAGCACCTCCGCCAGCGCAAAGCGATATTGGGTGTCTTGGCCGTCGCGGCGAACGGCACGCTCAAAATGCTGGCGCGCTTCGGCCAGCCGTCCTTGGCGAGCGCGGATCATCCCCATCGAGCCATCCGGGGCGGCCATCTCCGGCGCCGTCCACTTCGCCCATTCGTATTGTCGATACGCGTCGTCCATTCGGTCGCGGCGCAGGAACTCCGATGCCAGGTTCATCCGCGCGAGCGTATCTTCGGGCCGCCCTTTGACAGCGCTCATGAAGTGCATCAGCGCATCATCATGCCGTCCCTCGCCGCGCGCGATTGCGCCGAGATTTGTATGCGCGAGATAGTGGTTCGGAATGATGCGCGCTGCGTGCTCGAACAGCGCTCGGTTGTTACGCCAGGTTGCCGTCTGCCGCCAGGTGAGCAGCGCCAAGGCCACGATGATCAAGCACGAGACCGCCGCCGCGACGACAGTTCGCCACCGCGCTCTCCAGCTTGCCCACGTCCAGAGGTCGCGCCCGCCCCACGCCACGATGATGAACACGCCAACGAGTGGGATGTAAGTATAGCGGTCAGCCATGCCCTGATCGCCCACTTGCACCAGGCCGATCACGGGCAGCAGCGTTCCCAAGTACCACAGCCAGCCGACAAGCAGATACGGAAGGCGTCGGCCCCACCACATCACAGCGACCGTCATTGCCAGCAGCACCGCCGCGGCCACCAATGCCAATCCTCGAAAGCCGAAGATTCCCTCTCCACGCAGCATGACCGACCAGTGCGGGTAATAGAAACACAAATCGACCGGCCCGACGGTCTTGACCAGATAGACCGCGTACGCCAGCACCGCGTTCGCGGCGCGCATTTCCAGCGGCACGCGCGACAAAGACGAAACGGCTCCCCCGTGACGTTGCGCAAGAAACGTCACAACGCAGGATGCCGCCACCAGGGCCATCAACGGCACTTTTTCGGCAATCAGGCTGGCTATTTTTCCGCGCTGGCGCCACGGGCCGCCCGTCGACCAGGAAATACGCCCAAGCGGCCAGTAATCCAACAGCAGCAGTGCAAAGGGAAGGGTGACCAGCATGGGCTTCGACAACAGGCCCAGCGCCACCAGCACGAACACCAGCCCGTACCACGCGCGTCGTCGACGACCGGGGGGACTCGCGGCATATCGCGCGTAGCTCCACATGGCCAGCAGCCAGAATAGCGCGCACAGCAGGTCTTTGCGTTCGGCGGCCCAGGCCACCGACTCGACGTGTATCGGATGCAGCCCAAAAAGCGCCGCGACCAGCGCGCAGGGCCAAAAATCGGAATCGTCGGCCGAGGCGCCGGAACCGCGCGTCAGTGCACGCAAAGCCGCGAACAACAGCACCGTGTTGATCGCGTGCAACAGCACATTGTGCAAGTGGTGCGCGCCCGGGGCCAGGCCGAACCACTGGCAGTCCAACATGTGCGAGAGCCATGTGAGCGGATGCCAATTGGCGCCATGAAACGCGGTGAACGCCCACGCCACACCGCGCGCCGTCAGGCCACCTAGCACGTCGGGATTCTTGGTGATGTAGGTGCCGTCATCGAAGTCGATGAACTCGTGGCGCGCGGTCTGGCCATAGGCCGCCGCGATCAGCGCCACCAGAACCAGGCCAACGATCGCTCCACGCCGGCGTTGCATGACGACTCAACGTTACGGGTCACCGCGGCCGCCGGCAAGCGCCCCGACGCACTTCAGTCCACGCGCACCAGCCCGCGCAGCGTGGCCAGATTGATCTCGTCCAGATCGCGGCCGTTTTCCATTCCCTTGGGCGTTTCCAGGTACATCGGCAGACGGCGAAAACGCCGGTCGTTGAGCAGATTGCGGAACGCCTCCAGGCCCAACCGGCCGGCGCCGATCCTCGCGTGCCGGTCGACGCGCGACCCCAGCTCTCGCACGCTGTCGTTGACGTGAAATGCCTTGACGCGCGAAAGCCCGACGAGCTGGTCAAACTTGCGCATCGTCGCGCGGTAGTCTGTCGATTTGGCCAATGGATACCCCGCCGCGAAGAGGTGGCAGGTGTCGAGACACACGCCCAGCCGATCGGGGTCTTTGACGCCGTCGAGAACGGTGGCCAATTGCTCAAACCGCCAACCCAGCGTGCTGCCCTGCCCCGCCGTGTTCTCCAGCAAGCATCGCGCGGCAATGCCGCGCGTTTGCGAGTGCACCTCGTTGAGAGCGCGAACGACGCGCTTCAGCCCCTGCGCCTCGCTGCTGGTGGTGTACGCGCCCGGATGCGTCACGACGAACGGAATACCCAGTTGCTCGGCGCGAAACATCTCGACGATAAACGCCTCGACCGATCGCTTCCACAGCGCTCGCTCTGGGCTTGCCAGGTTGATCAGGTATGAATCGTGGGCGATCGGATGGTTGATCTTCGTTTCGGCCAGCGCCGCGCGGAACCGCTGTGTTTCGGCTTCCGAGATGTCTTTGGCACGCCACTGGTTGTTGTTCTTCGTGAAAAGCTGCACGCAATCGCACCCCGCTGCGTAGGCCGCCTCCACGGCCTTGTGGTAGCCACCGGCGATCGACATGTGGGCGCCAAGGATCGGCATGGCGACGCGCCTTCGAGCTCGGCGGCCAAGGGGCTGCCCAGCGTCGCCGCGCGGCAATTCATTCACTGGAGATTCCACCGGCCAAGCTCGCGCCGATGCAATACAGAGAATGTGATCCACGCAGCAGCAGTCGGCCATCGCACGCAACCGGGCTGGCCAGCCCCCCATCGTCCAATTCGTTGGCAGCGGTCAACTTGAATTGGGGCGCGGCGCGCAGTACGTAGGTCGTGCCCGTTTCGTTGCTGACAAAGAGGATGTGACCGGCCAATATGGGCGAACTGCTGAAGTTGCCTTCGAGGCGTTCCTTCCACACGACGTGGCCGGTTTTCGCGTCGAAGCAGCTAAGCACCCCGTTGTCGCTCATCACGAACAGCAACCCGTTGTGCAACAAGGGGGACGGCACATAGGCCACCCCTTGACGGCTCCGCCAAACCACGTGCGAGTCGCTCACGTCGGCATCCCCGGTGGCATCCGCGCGAATGCACATGATTTCCTTGTCCGGGTATCCGCCGCTGGCGTACACATGCGATTCGTCGTAGGCCGCCGTGTTCGCCGTCGTTTCGGCCGGACCCTGACAATGCCACAACCGGCGGCCGGTGGCGGGATCGTGACTGGCGACGATTCCGGCACCCGAAAGCAGCAATTGGGGGCGCCCGGCCACTTGAGCGACGATCGGTGTGGCATAACTGCTGGCGTTCGGCCGACGAACGCGCCACACGATCTTACCTGTCGCGCGGTCGAGCGCGGCAAGAAACCCCGACTTTTCATTGTCTCCGCACACGATCACGAGCGACCCAAAGACCGCCGGCGAGGAGCCGTAGCCGTGCCGAGACTGGAACGGTCCGGCGGCCGTTTGCCACTGGATTTTCCCGTCGGGACCGACAGCGGAAACCCACAGTGCATCCTGTACCAGAATCGCCACGTAGATGCGCTGGCCGTCGCAGACAGGAGTCGCCGAGGCATGCGAGTTTTTCTCGTTGATAGAAACGAAACCGCCACGATGGATCTCGCGCGTCCATTGCGGCCTGCCCGTCGTCAGATCGAGACAAACGAGCGACTGCGTTTGGGCTCGGTCGTCGGCCGTGGCGACAAAGACCAGATTACCCCAGACAATCGGCGAGGCATGTCCGCGCCCCGGGACCGCCACTTTCCATTGAACGTTCTCGGTCTCGCTCCAATTCACGGGAGGCGAATTGCCCGTTCCTTTACCGTCGACGAGCGTACCGCGCCACCATGGCCAATCGCCGGGCGCAGGTTGCGGTGCCGGTTCGCTCGCCGCAGGGGAACTGGCGGTCGGCAAAATCTCGTCCACCGGTCGCGCGCAACCGGCGCATGCGGCGCCTATCAAAATAACCCCCACTGTTCGCTTCAAGTCTCTATTCCTCCTTCACTTGTCATCGAACCAATTCTCACCACCGCGGTAAGGCAGCCGCGGAAATCCTAGCATGTCTGGACTTTGGTACCGAATCAACCCAGTCCGAGTCACAGGATTATGCGGTTGCAGGGGGGGGGGGGGGGGGGGGGG
>Ga0187892_10004335_pt1 | contig 24016 bp, 14 predicted proteins | sample MA1701073metaG_FD_139345 | JGI IMG/M metagenome (GOLD analysis project Ga0187892, IMG submission 139345) | Bio-ooze microbial communities from a basaltic lava cave in the Kipuka Kanohina Cave System on the Island of Hawaii, USA - MA170107-3 metaG ... | reverse complement strand
GGGAGGAGAGGGATTCCGGCACCGCGCCATTGAACCGTCGGTAGACGGTGCCGTCAACGGATCTTCCCTTGTCCCCTTGTTCGTGACGACCTCCCGATAGTTTGGCCAGCAGGATTCCGAGCTTGACGGTTTCAGCCCGAAGTTCGGCCCACAATCGGCGTTGTTGCCGAGGCCATCCTCCGACCGTGACTCGGGTAGTGGGCCGCATCGCGCCTCCTACTCTTGAAGGCGTATTGACCCCCCAAAGGGCACGCGGAGTTGCCGGAAAGAACCTGAAAAAGTTGTGCCGCACAATCCCTTGGGACCGAGTATCTTCCGTCAGCGTTTTTCGCGTTCGGGCACGCGAAGCGATTACACGCGCGCAATCCCCGGAGACGGACCTCAGGGTCGCCCTGGGTGTGCGCCGAGCGTCCAGAGGCTCTGGATGCACTTCGTTCACCGAGTCGCGGGCCGGTGGCGTGCGCCGCCCCTTGCCCTTCCGAGCCGAGCCCGCCCGGCTGGGGCCAGGTGGGCGAGGCGGCCCTTGGCCTTCCAGTATGGCTCCTCCCTTTGCCTTCCCCCTTGGCCGCGCCGGAGGCGCGGCACCCTTCACCTCGACCCTTCCGCCTTCGGTATGGACTCGAAGAGCAAGCGGGTCCGGGTGCGGGTCAAGACCCCGTCGGAATCGGAGTGGATCTTGATGTAACGGGAGCGTCCCTTCAAGAAGAGCTGGACTTCGCACTGGGGCCAGGCAAGCTGGTCCAGGAACGTGGAGAACTGGCGTCCTGAGGCGGCGGCTTGTGAGATCCGCTCGTCCTCCCTGTGCCGGCGCTTCTCCCGATCGGGCTCCTTGGGTTCCAGAGTCACCGCGAGATCGACGTCGCCCAGCGTCGAGCTCTCGGTCAGGTAGCTTCCGAAAACAACGACGCGAGAAACCCGATAGAGATAGTGCGGATTCCAGTTGACCTCGTCGACGCGTGTCAAGAACTCCCGAACCAGACGCTCCGCCGTACTCCGGGAAATCGGGCGGGCGGCCGTCGCGTTCGCGAACCTCCAGCCGAGTTCGGTCACACGCCACCGGATTCCGGACTCGTCTTCGACGCGCTCGATGTAAGCTTGACCTCGCAGCTCCGCAAGAAGAGGTCGGATTCTGCCCTCAGAGGCCTTGAGGTAATGCCCGAGCGCGTCGGCTCCCCAGGAGTCGGCTTCGCGGAGTTTCCCCAGACAATCGCGGACCCGAAGAATCGGGAAGCCTGCGATTGTCTCTGTCGACCGGATTCGCATGGCGATTCCTTCACTCCCGCGCCCGTTTCAACGATCCAATCAGACGGATTCCGTCCGGATCTTCCACTCCGACGTCCCCTCGATCCGCTCGACGTGGATTCTCGAGGACTTGGAACACCGGGAGCACTGCTGGACTGTGGATCCTTCCATCAAGACAATCGTGATGGATGGAGAGCCGCAGTGTTCACAGCGCACGAGGTCGAGGTCGCCTTCCTTTCTGGCCGTCCATCCTCCCCACCCCGGTCGCACCCCCGACTTTACCAAGGATTCAATCAAGAATGAAGAGGGAGGGCCCCCACCTCTTCCGCAGGATCCAAGTTTGCCCGAGACGGCCAAGGCGGATCTCCTGCAATCAGCTTTGCTCCGACGGGCTTCCTGAGCAAGTCGGCTGCCTGAAACGAGAAACCTTCCGAGGAGTTTCGCGGCAAAGGAGAGAGATCGCGTTTATCATCGACGGATAGCACAGGCGAAGGCTGGCTGGCTGCGCCGTCGAGGAGGCTGCTGCGGCGCTTCCGCTCCGGGTCCAGTCGCCTTCGAGGCTCTCAACGCTCCACAATGCGGCACGCGGCGCGACGATCTGGCTAGGCTAGAGTGCGGGGCGGCATAACGCATGAGGCAAAAACCGTCTTCGAATGAACGCGTTTTGGTTGCGGATGACAACGAGGAGCAGAGATCGCTGATCTCCTCGCTGAATGCCTGAACTATTCGCCGCGCTTGCCGAATCGCCGACGGTTTCTTCCCGGCGGGTCTCCCATAGGCTCTGTCTCCTCGTCCGTCAGCCGGGTGGGAAAGGTGTGCTCACCTCTGGAAGTGCCACCTTGGTAATCCTGGCGCTGGACGCGTGCCATGGCTCCAGCGTTTCAGTTGACATTCTCCCTTGCGGGGAGCAGCCAACTGATGAAACGAGCAACTCTCATAGGTCTTCTAAGCTTTCTACAGGTTGTCGGGGACGACGAAAGGCTTACGGTATTCGCGGGTCAGGAGCTTGTTCGCGGCCTCGTCGCCGGGGAAGGTCTCCGTCTTCCCGTCAAACGTGAGCGTCCTCCCCATGCGGACCTGCACCTGCGAGAGGTCGATGCCGTTGTCCTTGAGGTGGGCGACCATCCGGTTCCAGGCGTCGTTCCCCGCGTCGCTCCGATCGAAGGGCGCGTCACCGCTGACGAGCTTCGCTTCTCCCAGTCGATGAGAGATATTGGGCAGGTGGCACAGGACGGTCGAGAGGTGACCTTCCAGGACCTCGGAATTGAGCAGATCGCGATTCCGGGCCCTGACGGCGTCGGCGAAGTTCCGGAAGTGATTTCCTTCGCCCGAGAACTTCTGGATGACCTCTCCGCCGGGCGTAAAGGCGGCGATGGTGGCGTTTCCGATCACCAGGGTGCCCTTCTCGCAGTGGAAGACGTTTCCCCACTGCACGTTCATGTATTTTTCGCTGGGCAGTCCCCGGATCTCCTGGATGATCTGGACGTCGCCGTAGTCGAGCACGCCAATCTGCGTGTTGGGGGTGTTCCCGTCGTCCTCGTAGCCCAGGCGGCTGCCGAGGCTCATCGCCCGCTTGGGGTGCTCGGCTTTGCCGAGCCCCCATCGCGCGATGTCGAGGTAGTAGACGCCGTTGTTGGCGATCTCGCCGCCGCCGTACTCGAAATTCCAATGCCAGTTGTAATGGAATCGGTTGGGGTTGAACGGCCGCTCAGCGGCGGGCCCCTGCCAGAGGTCGTAATCCACTCCCGCGGGAACCGGGGCGTCCGCCAGCTTCCGAATCGACGCGCGATTGCCATAGTGGATCCCGTGCGCAACCTTGACCTTGCCGAGCTTCCCTGCGTGGAGGAACTCGATCGCAGTCCGGTAGCTCTGGAGTGAGCGCGTATAGTTGCCCATCTGGACGATCTTGCTGTGCTTGCGCGCGGCCTCCACGAGCATTCGCTGCTCCCAGATGTTGTGGCCCAGGGGTTTTTCGACGTAGACGTCCTTGCCCGCCTGGATCGCCCAGATCGAGGCCAGCACGTGCCAATGGTTGGGCATGGCGATCGAAACGATGTCGATCGTCTTGTCCTCCATGATCTTCCGGAGGTCCTGGACGTAGGCGGGTTTGCGGCCGGTCTTCTTTTCGACCACCGACATGGCGTCGCTGACGACGTTGGAATCCGGATCGCAGACGGAGACGACCTCGGCGTCGTTCATGTCGGCCCACTTGCCGGCATGGACGCGCCCCTGGCCATGGACGCCCAGGAGCGCCACGCGGAGCCGGTCGTTCGCCCCCGTCGGCCTGGCGGAGGCCATGCCCGGAAGGGCCGAGGCGACCCCCAGGGCGGCGCCGACATGAATCGATTGCCCGATGAAGCTGCGGCGTGTAAGACGAGACATGGGCAGAGCCTCCCTTGAGTTCCTCGATCCCGCTCCGAAACATGGGTTCGCTGGTCAGCCTCGGGGTGGTCCTTCGCCGATCATTCCTACGTTCATCGCGAGGCGTCCGGGTTGGGTCCATACACGACTTTGCCGCCCAACACGGTGACCCTAACCTTAATGTCCTTGATTCCGTCCTCATCGCACGCCATGAAATCTTCCGAAAGAACGGCCAAGTCGCCCAGCTTTCCCACCTCGATCGAACCTTTCTTTCCTTCCTCGAAATCCAGGTACGCGGCGTTCATCGTCATCATGCGCAGAGCGTCCTGCCGCGAGACCCGCTGCCCGGGACCGATGACCCGGCCCCCCCGGGTCTTCCGCGCCACGGCAACCCACATCGTGAAGAAAGGGTTGAACGGGTTCGACGCGGTGCTGGGATCGATCCCCGACATGTGGTCCGAGTTGATGGCCAGCTTGACCCCGCCGTGCATCCACTCTTGCAGCCCGATGAAGCGCGCCATCCGTCCTTCGTCGAGGACGGTGGCGATCGCGTCGGCGTCCTGGTAGTACCAAGCGGACTGCGTGTCCACGCAGACCCCCAGCCGGGCCGCGCGACGGGCGGCGTCCGGGCTTGGAAAATACGCGTGGATCAATGTGAAGCGCCGATCTTTCACCGGGCGATCTCGATCCGCGGCTTCGACCGCGTCCAAGACCAGGTCCGCGCCGCCGTCTCCTGTCACGTGCGTGGCGGCTTGCCACCCCTGCCGGTGAGCCTCGCGAATGAAGTCCTTGATCTGTTCCGCGGTGACTCCCAGCCTGCCCCGGTGCTCGGGGCAGGTGATGCCGTACAGCCCCGCGGCCTCCGCGCCGTAGGGTTCGCGCAAATAAGCCGTTCCCAGCAGAATGCCTCCATCCACGATGATCTTCAGAGCCCCGATTCTGATCCAATCGTCGCCGTCGCCGAACTTCGCGGGCAACGCGGCGATGGCCTCCCGGGTGCCCTCCGCCGTTTCGGCGGGGGTGAAGGCGGTCGTGAGCATCGCGCGGACGTGGAGCCGCCCTTGCTCCCGCAGTTTCCCATAGTGCCGGCGGAAGCGGTCCATCTGCTCCCAACGCTCGTTGATGCTGGTGATGCCTGTCCGGCTGTAGGCCAGGTGCAACCGTTCCAGCATGTCGAGCGTCGCCTCCTCGGACACCTCCTGGATGGGCAGGTATTTGCCGATGAGCGCGGATTGCTCGACCGCGCCTACCGCGTCCCGCAACAGCCCGGTGGGGTCTCCGCCCGCGTCCTTGACGATCTCGTGGCCGGGGGGCGCGACGGTGTCCCGCGCGATGCCGGCTGCCCGCAGCGCCGCCGTGTTGAGGACGTACGCGAAAGCGCCGTCGAAGACCACCGGGTGTCCGGTGTCCGACGCCGCGTCCAGTTCGGCGCGCGTGGGATAGCGGCGCTCATGGATCCGGGTGGGATAGCACCGGGGCACCTTGATCCACCGTCCAGGGGGCGTCGTCTTCGTGGTTTGCCTGATCCAGTTCTGAATCTCGGCAATCGAACCAAGCTGCCTGAACGGCAGCACCAGTTCCTCACGGGCGGCGTTCAACGGATGGACGTGCGTCTCGATCAACCCGGGGATCACGGTCCTGCCGCCGGCGTCCAGGACCCGGGTCTTCTTTCCGATCCATTCCTGTGCTTGTTCATTGGATCCCACGAAAACGAAAACGCCGTCGCGAATGGCTGCCGCCTCGGCCGTGTTGAATCGGTCATCCACCGTGAGGATCTTTCCGTGGATCACGACCAGGTCCGCGGGGCGCGAGAGCGAACAGGCTGCAAGCATCGCCCCGAGAAGGCCGGCGAACGACAGCACGAATCCCCGGCGTGTTCGATTCATCGACGAATCCCCTTCCGAATGCGCTCGGGTCCTGATGACTCCGGCCGATGCACGCGGAGTAAATGCATGCACGACTGCTACTGAAGTTCATCCAGGCGCGCTTCAAGCCCGCCTTTTTCCTTGCTCAGGTCCGCTGCTTGCATGAACGCGAGCACTTCCAGCATCTCCTCCGCTGAGACCGGCGCCTTGCCGGACCTAAAGAACTTGACTACCTCGACCAGGAGATTCCGATAGCCGTGGTCGTCGGGAATCGTGAGCGTCGAGAGCGCCGCCTTCTCTCCGAAGATCGTGGCGCCGAAAGCGCCGGCGCCCTTGCGCGTCCCCCTGAACGTCCCCACCCGACCGTCCTTCCACCGTCCAACGACGACGTCAGTGTCAGCCGTGTGCAGGCGCTGCACGCTCTCGCACCCCGTTCCCATTACGGCGTAGAGGGTTTCCACGCCGTGAACACCGTACCAGAACAGGTCAGGATGGTGCGGCTCCAGCAAGCAGACCGAGAACGCGTCGCAGCCCCTGGGTTTTCCCAGCGCGGGATCCGCCATCGTTTTCCGGAGGGAGTCGGTGAAACGCTCGGACGAGGCGGAGAAAAACGGCGTCCCGCTTTCTTTGGAGAGGCGCACGATCTCCCTGCCGTCCTTCCAGCTTCCCGCGAGCGGCTTGTCGATGAAGACCCGCTTCTTCGCGGCGAAGACGGGCCGGACCTGCTCCAGATGCCGACGGCCGTCCACGCTTTCCAGCAGGACCGCGTCGACTTTTTCGCAGAGGGCCGGGATTGATTCCACGATCTCAATTCCGTACTTCTCCACGAGCTGCTTGGTGAAACCATCGACTCTCGTCCGGCTCGCCACGACATCGGGGCTGCCGCCCTTGAACGCGCAGACGACTCTCGCGCCGGGAACGTGGTTGGGGTCCTTCGGATCGTTCAGGATCTGGGTGAATGCTACCGCGTGGGAGGTGTCCAGCCCGATGATGCCCACGCGGAGGGCATTCTCCTGCTGCCGCTTCCCGAAGGACCGGATCCCTTCCGGACTTGAGGCGGGAGGCTGCTGAGTCCCAAGGAGCACGGATGAAGAAGCGGGAGCAAGGGCCATCCAGCAGCCGACGACGAACAGGCGGCCCCACGGTCGATTCGACCGGCAGCGCGGGTCTGCCTTCATGTGCGCCCTCTCAGAAAGGCCGACATGACGTTGCGTCCAACAGGCCGCAGGTCCGTGCATGTCTGCGCGCGAACGTATCGCCGCAGAGCTTCATTACCGGTTTCAAGAGGAGCCATTACGGATTTGTGAAAAGCGAGGTCTTTTCTGCCGGCTTTGCATCCTCACTGGTTTCTCTTCCCGCTCCGAGGAGGAGCGGAAGCGTCCGCAGCGATGAACTGTGCAGCCAGGGCTCTGAAGGCCGTGATGTAGTAGATGCCCGTCTCGTTTACCGTTTACCTTTTATTTTTATTTTACCGGATTTTGCGGTCCACCACGGACTTCAAGTCGACCTCCACACGACCGCCCTCCACGTAGAAGTCCAGCCCGTTCATCTTGGTGAGAAGCAGCAGGGCGTTGCGAAGGGAGATGTTCTTAGCGGCGAACGCCACCTTCATGTCCGACAGGACATCGGGACTTCTTACCGCGAGGCCGCTCTCTCCGAAAAGGGCGCCAAGGACCGCGTCCAACCGCGTGGAAGGGGCAAAACGCTCGACCACGATTACAAGTTTCGGGACCTCCTGGGGAGGCCGGGTCCATGCACGTATCAAATTCAAGTGGCCCTTTGGGAAAAGGGACTTCCCGTCGACATTGATCCGATCCGCCACTTGCTTTGAGCCGCTTTCGAGGCGCTGGCGATCCATCCCGCAATCGGCCTTCCAAGTGAACTCCCCATGGAGCGGCTCGATTACCTTCAGAGCTTCCGCGGCGCGCAGCTTCCCCTCGGACGTACGGACCTCCTTGAGGAGCGGGATCGCAGCCTGCCCATACCCTTTGAGTTTTCGTACGGATTCCTCGCGCGCCCTGGGATCGTCCGAATCGAGGTCGTTCACGAGCTTGCGGAGAGTTGCCTGCTCCTGATCCGGGAGCCTGACGGCCTCCCCAAGCTCCGGCCAGAGGCGGGCGGGGGTCGAGATCAAGATCACGCCGTAACGGTAGGCCCAGTCCAAGTGCCGCGCTCCCAGCAGACGATCCAGTTCAATGTAGGCCGGACGCTCATGGTAGTCTTCCGGGAAATCCAGCGGGACCTCCGCGGATTGAGTGTCCACGACGCATGAGATCCGAGTCAGGGACTCGATCGCGGAGCACAGATAATGATCGCCAAGGTTCTTGTGAAACCCAAAGGTCCTTGTTGCCAGCCCGACGCGGACCGGCTGCGCGTGCGCGTCGTCCTTAAACTCCATAAAGCGCAGCGTGAAGAGGAGGTCCGTCAGATCGTCGAAGGCTTCCCCCTTCAGACCAAGGCGTTCCTCGTAGACGACGCGGATGGCCGCCGTGCCAAGTCTTAGAATCTCGGTTTTCGATTCGAGATTCTTGTCCTTCAGATAGGCGCGAATGCTCTTGCGCAAGGCTTCGGTCTGTCCCTGACGCGCGCCGATGCCCGTCTTGGAATTGTTGGAAGCGATCCACCAGAAAATGCCCGCCAAGACCAAGAAAGACGCGGCCAGGGGCAGGAGCCCCAAGGCCGGTGAAGAGCGCCGATCCCCCGGGGCCCGCAAGGGACGCCTTCGGACTTCTCCAACAATCTGGCGCTCAAGATCCCCCCGGGGAGGGAGCACCGTAAGCTGCAGGAGCATCCCCTCGAGTTCGTCAGGTTTCATAGGGTCACCTCTCTGGTCATCATGGACGCCATTTTCTCCAGTCCCAAGCGATACCGCGACGCCGCCGTGGGCAGCGACGTTCCAATCACCTTGGCGATTTCGGCGAAGGTCATCTCGGTGTAGATCTTGAGGATGACCGCTTCCCGCTGCTCCTCGGGCAGACGATCCAGCGATTCCTGGACCCAATCCACGAAGTCTGTCGGAACGGACCCCCCTTCTTTGGTCGCGAGAAAGCGCGCGGCCCGCCCGCGGACACGCGTCTTCCGCACGTCGTCGCGGAACCGGTTCCGGATGCAGGCGCAAAGGAAGGCCCTCGCATCTTCAATATCCTCGGGTCCGTCTGGGTCGAGGAGTCCGACGAAGGCATCGTGGACCAGGTCCTCGGCGCTGGAGGGATCTTTGCTCAACGAGCGCGCGAACGCGTAGACGCCTCGCACATGCCGGCGATAGAGCGCCGTCGCGGCCTGGGCGTCTCCCGATCGACATCGGCGCACGAGAGCGCCGTCCGTCTCGGCTTCCAAGGTCACGGTCATCGTCACCTATAAGTGACGTTCGACAGGGCCCGGTTTATCAAGACAGAGAGTTTCATTTCCGAAGGCCGGCTCGGGACGGCGCTGCCGAAGCCCTCGTCAAGGGATACCGCGAGAACAGGTCGAGATACCACGCGACCGAACGGGTTGCCCGTGGGCAGACCCACATCACGACGCCCGAGACTTTCCACGCCACCTCCTGGTCGGCGTGGAACTTGATCGAGCCCCCTGGTCGACAACGGGCAGGTCTCTCCGCGGGGCTGATCTGAGATCGTCCGTTCTCGTAGTTCTGGGCACGGACAACCGATAGGAGGAGCGCCAGTAGCATTGCCGAGGGGACGTACTCGCGCTTCCCACGAGCCTTGAAGGGGAACCCCGCCGAAATCCTCCCCACCCCCTCCCCTCTCTCTCCTCCCTCACGCCCTCCCGCTCTCCATCCCACCCCTTTATACCGCTTATCCGCAAGTCGGGAGGCTTGTCGAGGATCCTGGGAAGGATGGATGCCGATTCAGTCCGAGAACCTCAATTGGAGCTCGTTGATGCTCTCGGCGAGGGCGGCTTTCACGTACCAAGTGGGGTCCGGATAACCGACATTGGACGCAGGGGAAGGGCAGTTCCTCAGGTAGGCCAGGGTCTCGCGGGTTCCGATTCTCCCGAGCGAGCGGATCGCGACGCCCCGAACCTTTTGATCCGGATCGCTGCCGGCCATCCGGCGAAGGACGGCTTCGGACCCCGGCGCTTCGGAGTTTCCCAGGAGGGCGGCAGCACCCATGCGATCCCCAGGGGAAGCCGATTCCGAGAACCGGACGGCCGTCGTTCCGAGTGATTCCGCTACAGGGATCTTCTTGAAGGAGAAGGGAATGATCTCATCGAACCCGCAGAGGGATTCCAGGAGACCCGCGCGTCGGTCCGCCGGCGTCGCCGGATCCTGCAGCCAACTGTTCAGGAACTCTGCAGCCGCCGGCCCACCGGCGGCGATCGCGAGGTACCATGAGACCCAGCGGATGGTTGGATCTGGATCCGATCGATAGCGGTCGATGAAGTAGGGGGCCATCTCCTCGTCGATCTCGTACAGCATTCTCTTGAGTTCGTGCTTCCGCTCGGGGTGCATGTCCGCTTCGTACTCTGCAGCGTAGGTTTCGCAGACCTGGCGGGCGAAGTCGAGCTTCTGCTGACGGGACATCCCTTTCCCGGACACTGCGCTCAGGCGTGCAACTTCCACCTCGAGACGCTCGATTTCACCTTTCTGGAGGATGGAGAGTTCCTGGAGGGTCAGCCGGACCGTCGAGGGGGGAACGTGTGCGGTTCGCAGGAGCCGATCGCGCGCCGGATTCTTTCCGGATGGCGGCATCTCTTCCCGGGGTCTGACCATGCCGGGGAGGAGGCCTGCAACAAAGCCGGTGATAAGCCCCGCGAAGGGGATGCCCATCCTCCGGAGCGACAAGGTCATGGGGTGAAGCCCTCCCAGGTCCTCGGCCGAATGCCTCTATTCCGGAAACTTCAGGCTCAGTTCCTTGATGCTTTCCGCCAGGGAGACCCTGATCCCCCAGCCCCCCTTGTCGTCGGAAGGAACGGGATAAGTTCGCAAGTAAGCCAAGGTTTCGCGCGTTCCGATCCTTCCGAGCGACCGGACCGCGATACCCCGGGTCTCGGGATCGGGGTCCCTGTCTGCCAGGTGGCGGAGCGTGACCTGGGACTCCGGAGAATCATATTTGCCCAGGAGATTTACCGCTCCCCGTCGATCCCCCTCGAGATCGGAATCCACCAGGCGCAGCGCGATCGCCGCGAGCGAGGCGTCCACAGGTACCTTGGAAAGGCTCTGGCTGTCGCTCAGCTGAATGGAGCTCACGCCCCCAAGAAGAAACGCGCGATCTTCCTTTGAGAGGGCCGGGTCCTGGAGCCACTGCTTCAGGAACTCAGCGGCCTCCGTGCCTGCGGCGGCCAACACGTAAAACCACGCCTGTCGCCGTTCGTCGACGTCCGTTGCCTGGTGATACCGCTCCACGAAGTAGGACGTCATGTCTGGATCGAGCTGGTCCTGCAGGCGCAGGAGTTCGAATACCTGCTCCGGAAGGATGACGGATTGGTGTTCCGGGCGATAGGTGGCTAGCGAAGCATCGAAGAAACGCTTCGCGAAGGCGAGTTTATCCCGACGGGACTTTCTCGCCTCCGCTTTCAGCCGGGTGGCGGCTACCTCATCTACCAGTCGATCAATTTCCGTGCTCTGGCGGGCGATCAGGGTCCGAAGGGAACTCTCGTCGACCGGCGTCGACGACCCGTGTGATTGATCAGATGGCAATCCTGGCCGGGAGGGAAGTTCTAGGCGCGGTTCCGCTGCCTCTCGGGCCAGACGCCTTTCGAGCCGTCCCGCGCGAGCCAGAACACTGCCGCCGATCAGCCCCACCGCGAATGAGAGGACAGTCATGCCGAACAACATGGGGCGGGAGTACATGCTTGGGACCTCCTCGGCCCGGGTGAGGGCGACGGCTCCTCGCCTTCCTCAAAGATCTAGACGTCAAATCTGGGCCTGCACCTTGACAACCCGCGAGATCCACTCCGGCAATCGTGTCCTCAGCGCGCGGCGCGTAGGGATTATACTCGATCGGGAGAGGCGGGGACGGGCGCGGCGCACGCCGACGCGCCGAGGCGACATAGAATCCGATATCGGACGTTGCGCGCGACGCGCCCCCCAGTTCCCCTCTCTCTTCACCCATCCTCCCCGCCCCCCTTTCCGGACCAACCCCAAACTACCTCGGACTTTCCGCCGGTCCCGTGCCCGAAGGCACGTAGCTCGCATTCGTGGTGAGCACGATCTTGTCGATCACGAAACCGTCCTCCCTCATCCAGACATTGATTGTATGGTATCCGGGTGTCGACACATTAATCGTTGCGGAGACACCATCCATCGTGTCACGCGACCACGTCCAAGTCGTGAAGAAGGTCGAAATGCGGTCACTCGAGGACAGGGCGGCGCCGTTCAGCCCGACGTGGCAGGAGTCGTCGTCACCTAAGCCTGATACGCCGACGCCGCGGATCCAGACATGGTGGATGCCGGTCTTGACGAAATTGACATCGAAGTCGATCCTCGGGCTCGCCGTCGTGTAGCCCGTGTTGTTGTTCACGCCCGTGTCGGGCATGGCCCGCAGTGCGTAAGCCCCGGTATACCCCGGGATCGTGTTCGTGTTGTACCAGTCCTTCCCGCCCTTACTGAGCCGCGAGCTCTCGACTTCCATCGAAACCAGCCCATCCGAGGCCGAGCTCTGCTGATAGGCGGGACCATTCCCCGACGGTACGTAAGCCGAATTCGTGGTCAACAGGATCTTGTCGATGATGAATCCGTCCTCCCTCATCCAGACGTTCAGTGTATGCCATCCGGGCGTCGACACATTAATCGTTGCGGAGACACCATCCATCGTGTCACGCGACCACGTCCAGGTCTTAAACCATGGCACATAAGGGTCGCCAATCCGGTCGCTCGAGGAAACCGCCACTCCGTCCAGCCCCACGTGGCAGGAGTCGTCGCCCCCAAGACCGCTGGGGCCGAGGCCTCGGATCCAGACGTGGTGGATGCCGGTTTTGGTAAACCACACGCTGTAGTTCAGCCTGGGGCTCGTGGTCGTGTAGCCCGTGTTGTTGTTCACGCCCGTGTCAGGCGTGGCCTGGAGGGCGAAGGACCCGGAGTACCCGGGGTAGGCGGTCGTCACAGACCAGGTCTTGCCGCCTTGATCGAGCTTCGAGGAGTAGTTCTCGGCCTCCATCACGACGAACCCATTGGAGCCCCATTCTTGAACATAGTAGTAGCCTCCGGTGGCGTTGCCGACCGTCACGGTGATCTGACTGCTCCCGCTCAGACCGGTCGAGTCGAAGGCGGTCATCTTGAGCGTATGGAGGCCGTCCGCAAGAGTCGTGGTATCCCAGCCCAGATGAGCTCCGCCATAGTGGGGATGCCAGGCGGCGCTGGCGCCGGAATTCAGGTCGGTGTACTTGAGGACGCCGTCCACGTAGAACTCCACCTTTGTCACGGTCGCGACTCCCTGGGGGTCGGAGACGGAGCCGTACCATTCCGCGTTGGTCGCGGAAACCACGGCTCCGTTCACGGGGTTCGTAAACGAGACCGAGGGAGCGCCGTTGACCGTGTCGTCGTCGACCACGGTCACGGTGACATTCTGGGACGTAAGACCCGGAGACGAGCAGGTGATCGTGGCGCTGTCGTTCGTCGCGTCCGCGTCATGGGCGGCGCTGACGGTGACCGTCTGCGGCGTATTCCAGGTCGCGGCGGTAAACGTCAGGCTCCCGGGGGAAGCGGTGACGTCCGTGTCCCCCGAACTGCGCGTCACGCTGACGGTCACGTTGGCGAAAGGCGCGGTCGCAAGTTTCGCGGTGAATGTCGAGCTCGACCCCTCGTTGACCGACAGGGTGGAGGTCGAGAGGATGATGTTCTGGGCTACCTGGGGCGCGTAGCGGAGCCGCCAGACGGCTCCGCCCAGGCTCGCATAGTAGAGCGATCCGTCCGGACCTTGGGAGATGTCGGTCAGGCTGGAGTTCCCCGACACGAAGACGCTGACGTTCGAAATGTTGTTGCCCGAGCCGTCCATGACGCAGCGCATGACCTTGCCCGAGTTGTAGTCGACGAAGAAGAAGTTCCGGTAGTACTGGCTCGGAAAGGTGGCGCCGGTGTAGAAGATGCCGCGGGTGATGCAGCCGCCGAAGGTGGAGACGTTGGTCTGATAGGCGAACTTGGGGATCAGCTTCCCGTTCGTGGTGCTCGTGTTGTTCTCAGTGGGATAGCCCTGGGTACTGCCCGCGGTGACGAGGAAGATTTGCTCCCAGTAGTCGCCGACTGCCGTCATCCACAAAGCGCCGGTTACAGGGTGAAATCGGAGGCCGAAGGGGTTGCGGAAGCCCTTGGCCCAGATATAGTCCTTGGCGGTGATGCCGTCGCCGGCGTTGTACCAGGGGTTGGACGAAACCGCCGCCCCGCTACGCGTCATGCGTCCGACTTTCGATGCCAAGGAGGTGAATTCGGTTGCAGTTCCGTCAACGCCGACCACGGGAGCGATCCCGGGGTTATAATAATCGCCCAGGTTGCCCACGCCGAAGTAGATGTTGTTGTCAGGCCCGATCTCGATCGCGCCGGCGTCGTGCATGCGGCCCAGTGTGGGAAGGTCGGGGCCGATTTGGGTCTGGCCGCTGCCAACCAAGTTCCCGCTCCCGTCTGTCCCGATGGTGTAGCGGTAGATGCGCTGGACGGTCGAGCTGACCGTCGCGAAGACGTAGATCTGTTTGGTGGTGGCGTAGTCTGGAGCGACGGCGACGCCGATCAGGCCGCACTCGCTGTTGGTGAAGACCGGAAGAGAGAGAACGTTGGCGCCTTGAACGGTACCGTTGAGGATGACCCGGAGTACGCCGGTCTTCTGGGCCACGAAGAGCGTGTTCGAGCCGTCGGTCGCCCAAGCGAGGCTTGTGATCTGGCCCAGGCCGGAGGAGTACACGGATTCGGCGAAACTGACGTCCTGTGGAGTCCCGGCAAGAACCGCCGAGACGGGAATCAAGGACAACGATGCACAAAGCACGACAATGCAAGACGTGCGCATGGCCAAGCTCCTTCCACGGCTGCCGGCGTAGGCCGTGCACTCGGCGCTGACGGATACTTCCTCGAACTCCGGTTTTTCCCACGGTTTCATGATCGGTCTCCTTTCTAAGCTCAAAATCTCTATCGTCTCGTCCCGCCTGGGTCGTCACGACGTGAAGCTTGTCCCGGAGCGACCAGGACAACTTGCGCATCTAGCGAAGAGTCCGCTCTTCAAGACTGCGCTTCAGCATGTCGAGTCCGACCGGCTCGGTCTTCTGGTCGAGGGGGAGGGCGTCTACGATGTACGCGGCCCAACCTTCGAGTTCCTGCATCCGCTCAAGTACCAACTGACGTTCATCCATGGCTGCACTCCTCTCTGGCGTTCCCAGACGCCCGACGGAACCTCCATTTGCGTGGTGCAAGGACCTGGGTGTCGACAAAGAGGGGGGGACTTTTCCCGATGAGGGGGATAGGGATTGAGCGAACTGCTCTTCGGGAGATCCGCCTGGCTCCCCGGTCCAACTGGGGGCGACTCGTCCAACCCGGCGAGCGCGACCGTTCGAGAACGAGCGTCCATGCGTTCCCCCTGAGAGCGGAACTCCCCCCAAGGGCTGGCGCACCATGCGCCGGCTGGAGGGAATCTCCGCTTCCGCTGGCTCGCCCTGAACTGGTCCGGATGCTGTATACCTGTGACTACGGCTCCGCCCAGACGACCTTCTCGGGGACACCCCCGTGAGGATCGATGGTCGGCGACTTCTCCTTAGGGCGAGGCCGCCGGAAGCCTCCCACGCGGGGCTATCCGGGAAGGAGCCGATTCGGACGAAACCGGCTTCGCGATTCCCGGGAGCGCAATCTTCTCACGCGTTGTGGTAAACTGTCTCATCTGCTCGTCCTCGAATTCTAATAGCCGCTTGGAGACGGGAGTTCCCGAACAATCGTGAAGGATCCTGATACAACGGTGGGAGAACCCGGGGGGAGGTTCCCGGAGACTGCAGGCGACCTCCTCTCGGGGCTCCGGGAGTGCTCCGGGCCGGCCTATCAGGCGGCTCTCGCCACGCTCTGCGGGCGCTATTGGAAGCCGGTCTATACCTACGTCCGCGCCGCCTGGGCGAAATCGAACGAGGACGCCAAGGACCTGACCCAGGCCTATTTCCTCTGGCTTCTCGAGGGGAATCCCCTTGAGAAATACGATCCCCAGCGGGGCACCTTCCGGGGGTACCTGAAGGGGACGCTCCGGAGCTTCGTCGGCCACGAGGAGCGGGCCTTGGCGGCCCTCAAGCGCGGAGGCGCGGCGCGTCTCATCAGCCTCGACGGCGCCCTTCCCACCCTCGAAGAGGTGATGCCGGACCCGGCCTCGGCCGACCCCGAAAAGAGCTTCGAACAGGTCTGGATGGTGGAACTCGTCAAGCGGGCGGTCGAGCGGCTGAGGGAGCGCTATCGCTCCCGGGGGAAGGAAGATGCGTTCCGGGTCTACGAGGACTACGTCCTTGCTCAGGCGAGCCCCCGCCCCACCTACCAGGAGCTCGCCCGGCGCTACGGCCTGAAAGAGCGGGAGGTCGAGACCCATCTCGAAACGCTCCGGCTCGAGGTGCGCCGGGAGATCCGCTCGGAGCTTGCCGAGATTGCCCCCGACCCGAAGAGCCTCGACGAGGAATGGAATGGGCTTTTCGGAGGATAACGAACAAGCCAAGCGCCTGCTTCAGGATTTGGCCGAGCGAGGCCTCGGGCGGAGCTCCAAGCCTCAGGAGATGGCGTCTACCCGAACCACCCCGGATGACCTTGCTCTAGGGAAGATGGCCCTGGAGCGGGGGCTTCTGACCGTGGAACAGTTCCAGGAGTGTCTTCGCCAACAGGAGGCCGTCGCCGACCCCGGCTCGAAGTCACTCTTGGGGAAAATCCTGATTGAACGGGGCTACGTGAAGACCGAGGACGTCCTTGAACTTTTCCGGGAACAGACCCAGCGGTCTCAAATCATCCTCAGCATCCCCCGCTATGAAATTCAGGACAAAATCGGGGAGGGCGCCACGGCGATCGTTTATCGGGCGCTCGACCGGGAGCTCCAGCGTCCGGTGGCGCTCAAGGTGCTCCGAGAAGAAGCGACCCTCAAGGAGATCGCCCGCGAGCGATTCCACAGGGAAGCCCAAGCCGCCGCGGGGCTAGCCCACCCGAATATCGTTCAGATTCACGACGTGGGCGAAACGAGCGGGCGACTCTATATCGTCATGGAGTTGGTTCAAGGTCGCCCCTTATCGGAGGTCCTCGCGGCTGGAGATCTCGAAGAGAGGAAACTCGTCGAAATCCTTGAAAAGGTGGCGCGCGGCGTGGCGGCCGCGCACGATAAGGGAGTCGTTCATCGGGACCTGAAGCCCGCCAATATTTTGGTCGCCACGCCCGGTGAACCAAAGGTCGGGGATTTCGGCCTGGCCCATTTGGCGGATGCGGTGACGGTGCTCACGAGGACCGGGGCGACCCTCGGGACGCCGCTGTACATGTCGCCGGAGCAGGTCGAGGGTCGGTCGAGCGAGATTACGACCCGGACGGACGTCTACGCCTTGGGAGCCATTCTCTACGAAATCCTTACCCGACGACCACCGCACCTCGCCGATACTGTGTCGGAGATTTACGGGAAAATCGTGAATGTAGATCCCATCCCTCCCCGGAAGCTGAACTCCAAGGTCCCCACCGATTTCGAAACGATCGCACTCAAGGCGATCGCGAAGGATCCCCGGAAGCGCTATCCCACCGCCGAGGCCTTTGCCAACGACCTCCGGCGTGCCTTGGAAGGCGAGCCGATCCAGGCTCGGCCGGTGTCGGGAGCCGAAAGACTCTGGCGGAAGGCCGTCAAGAACCGGACACTGGTCATTCCATCCACCGCTGCCATTCTCCTGGGCATCGTGATATGCGTTTTTCTCATTCGACAGTCTGCTGTTCCCCCCCGGAACATGGTCGTCTTCGAACGGCTCGAAGGGGACGTCCGGACGATCGAGAAAGGAAAGGAGAGTTCTGCCCATCAGGGACAAATCTTGGATGCCGGGCAGGGGGTGGCATCGGGACCCTATCCCAGCGCCGCGGTCCTCCGGTTCCAGGACGGGGCGCGTATGGAGATCGGACCGGAGACTGTCGTGAGTGAAATCCACGCGAACCCGATCCGCCGCCTCGTGATATTCAAGGGCGCCGTCCGGGCTGACTCCCCATCCCAGGTCGCTCGGGATAAACCGATGATATTCGTCACCCCGTACGGAAAAGCCGAGGGATCGGGAAGGATTCTGCGCCTCTTCGTCGACGCCGGACTCCGAAAGGGCGCACACGTCGAAGTCGAGGAGGGCAGCCTCGATCTCCGAGATTCCGAAGGACGAGTGGCGACGATCCGAGGCGGCCAATTAGGGGAAATGAGGCCGGGAGCGCCGCCCGTCGCGGCACCTTTAGCCCTCTCGTTGGATCTGGGAGACGGCATCACGATGGACCTAGTGCATATCAAGCCGGGCGCTTTTACGATGGGCGGATCGCAGGCTCCCGCCTTCGAGTGGCAGGCAGACTCGCGTCCGGAGCATCAGGTAACTCTGACCAAGAGCTATTACATGGGCAAGTATGAAGTGACCAGGAAACAGTTTGCGGCCTTTATTCGGGCGACAAGCTATCAGACCGACGCTGAACGCAGCGGAATCGCTTCGGGAACCTTAACGGACGGAAGCTGGGGAGGGATCAGAGGGGCATCTTGGAAGGATCCGGTAGTCTTCAAACAGGCCGACACGCATCCCGTGGTATGCGTGAGCTGGAAAGACGCGGAAGCCTTCTGCGACTGGGCGACGAAGAAGACCGGGCGAAGAGTGAACCTGCCCACGGAAGCGGAATGGGAGTACGCGTGCCGTGCGGGGACGAAGACGACCTGGTCGTTTGGGGGTGACGGATCGGCGATGGAGGATTTCGGGTGGCTCCGCGGAAACTCGGCCTGGATGACACACCCGGTCGGACAGAAGAAGCCAAACCTCTGGGGACTCCATGACATGAATGGAAACGTCTGGGAGTGGTGCCAGGATTGGGTGGCCCGATACACGGGAGATGCCGTGGACCCTAAGGGTCCCCCAGAAGGGAAGCAGCGTTCCCTGCGTGGAGGGGGCTTCAACTTCGACTGCGAGTCCGCATTTCGCGCTCAAGATTTGCCGGCACATCGCAACACGCATTACGGTTTCCGAGTGGTCGCGCGTTGAAAGAGGCCTGCCGGGTGAAACCCGCAAACCGGGTTCGGCGTCGACTACGAGGCCGCGGTCTTCTCGCGCAGCGCAACGCTCCGGCAGCTCGTCGTCCAGCGTAGCAACCATATTTCACAACAGTTGGGTTAGGATCCGCTTCGTCGTCATTTCGGATCTGCCGGCCAGAAGACTTCCTCGGATTTCACGAACGATTCGAACCATTCCAGTTCCTCCGCGAGGGGACCCGGCGGCGCGCCCGCCAGGTGAGTGGAATGAGCCTGGATGGCAGCGAGTTTGAAGCGATTCTCCTCCTGCGAAATAGCGACCCGGCGAGGCGGCGGCCAAGGCACCCCCAGAGGATTTCGGACCCCTTTCACCTGGCGCGCTTCGAAGGGGAATTGAGGAGCATTCCCCCTCGGCCAGGGCCATTCCGGACCGCCGTGGATGAGATAGGTGTCGAAGGCGCCCTGGTAGCCGGCCGCCTTGACTCCATCCCTGACGAACCGGAAGGCCGCTTGATGGTCGCGATGGGTGTCGGCCTCGTTCGTCACGCAGACCCGGCCCGGTCTGAAGGCTCGGATGATCTCGACGACGTCGGCCAATGCCGACTCGTAGGTGTAGGAAGCCGCGCGGCCGTGGATGGCCGTGTGATAGTCCTGCTGGGCCATGCCGTAGGTTTCGGTCTTCTTCGTGAACTTCTGCTGGAACGACGTCGGGCCGCGGGCGAGATAGACCTGACCGAGTCCCGCGTCGGGGTAGCCCAGGAATACGAGGTCTTCGGGCTTTCCTCCGAGCGCCTTGAGCGCCGTTTGCGATTGATGCTGACGGAACCGGGCGAGTTCCAGGTAGTCTTCCGGCCCCAGCCGGTCCGCCGCCTTGTGAGTAACGTGAGAAGCCCAGAGCGGGAACCCGTCTCCGTTCGTGAAGAGGGCGACCTTCACGCGCTTTCCCCTCGAGAGAGCTTGGCGAATGATCCCGGCACAACCGAGCATCTCATCGTCAGGGTGCGGGGCGAAAACAAGCAGATCCGCGGGTTCCAGCTCCTGAGGCAAGCCTCCGACGCTCACGAGCGGGTCTCCGCCGCAGCCCGCAATGGTCCCACAAAGCACGAAAAATGCCATGCGCCGGAAAAGGCGCGGCGCCGCCATCGGCCCAGCTTGTTCAGAAAACGTTTTCCAGCTTCCCTTCTTCACGGTCGCGATCCTCCTTGCGCTCTCTTGCGAAAGCCTCCCAACTCAGTCCGTCTTCTCGATGGCCCCGGCATCCCGGCGGGCGCCGACCGGCTTGCGTCCCGTGAAGTCGCGCAGGAAAGGCCCGTCGAACTCCCAGGCGTGCACCTCTTCAATGGTCGTCTTCGCGTCGGCGAGCGTCCCCAACGACACCCGCAGGAAATCGAGCATCCCCGCCAGGCATCGTCCCTTCGGCGTACCGCCCACGTACAGGTCCGCTTCGTTGGCCAGCGTCACACCGGCGCCGACTCCCGTCCCCGAGACATCCTTCCGCCCGTCGACGTAGAGCGTCAGCGTGGCGGACGCTCGGTCGCACTCCGCGATGACATGATGCCATTTCCCATCGTTGACCTTGGCCTGGCCCGTGATCATTCCGGAGCGAGCTTCCCCTTTCACCGCGAACGTCATTGCCCCCCTGTCGCCCACGACAAGCGAGTAGCCGGCCCCGGCCAGCTTTTCGATCAACACTCCGCCGACGTGTCCCCGCTCGGTCTTGAAATAGGCCTCGACCAGGAAGTTCGACGTATGGATCTGAGGGTTCTTCAGATCCTCGCCGGCGGCGCTGCGATTCTCCGTCACGGACTTGCCATCCTTAGGGTAAGTGATGGCATACTTGAATGGCTCGACCAGAGTCGCGTTCGAGAGGACGGCGTATTGGTCCCTGCCGTTCAGCCGGAGCGCGCCCGGGGTCCAGTCCTCAAGCGCTCCGCTCACGTAATCTTCCGCCTTCACATTCACGGCCGCCAGAGGATATGTCGGCCGCTGGTAGTAGTCGTCCCGCCCGAGGTGATAGGGGGTCATGGTCCAGTGCTCGTCGAGAATCCGGTCCGGGCCCCCGCCTGACGGAGTGAAGTTCCACTCGGCCACTTCCGCGTAAAGTGCCCACGGCACGAAGACCTTGACTCCCCCTTCGACGGCCGGAGTTCCCGGCGCGAGGCGGAAGTCGAATTTCGCGGGGTCCTTGAGCGGGGCGGCGGCGGCGGTCTCCCCGACCCCCGGGGCCATGGCCTTGCGCTCCTGTTGGGCCTTCTGGAAGGATTCGAGGCTCGCGTGCCAGCGACCGGAAGGTTCGAAGACCCCAAACGACTTGGAAACGTCGAAGAACACGTTCCGGGAATACGCGTTCGTCTCCAGCGCATAGTGCGACTTCTGCGGGCCGGCGTCCCTGGCGTTGCCCTCCGCCGGGGTGTCGGCGGGTGGGGAGTGGCAGAAAACCCAGTCTCCGATCCCCTGCCAGACGTTTCCGAGGTATTTATCCCGGCCCGCCTGCGGGGCCTGCCTTCGAGTCCCTTCCACGAAGTTGTAGATCGTGTTGTTGAAGATGATGTTCTGGTAGCTGATGATTTCCTGAAAGGCGGAAGTGTTGCCGAGGCGGCTCAGCGGGTCCTTCGACTTCCCCCACGCGATATTGTTGAAATAGTAGTTCTTGAACGCGCCGTCCAGGTAGTACGCGTGGCCGAACCGGGCCCACGCGGGCTGCTTGGGATCGATCATGCCCCAGTGCCGGTATCCGCCGGGGTTCCCCGAGATGTTGTTATAAACGTAGGCCGGTCCCCCCTGCCAGGTTTCGATGCCGCCGTAGTCGTCGTTGCTCAAGAGCGAGTCCGTGACCTTGTTTTGGTGAATGAGGAGGCGCGACAGCGGGCAGTCCCGGGCCGATCCGCTCTGCTTTGCCCCCGACACGTTGATGCCGCCGCTGTAGCAGCGTTCCACGATGTTCCCTGCTACTTCCGCCGTCTCGGCATTCGAGATGTCGATCGCAAAGGCCATGTCGAATCGGGTCGGCCGCATGCCGATCAAACGCAGTTTGTTGCGCAGCACCTTGACGTCGTAGACAAAGCCGAACTGCGGGAATACTTCGCCGTACTTCGAGCCCTCCAGCAGATGGATCCCGCCCCGATCCGTGAAACTCACCTCGTTATCCGACACAACGACGCGGTCGATGGATTCCCCCTTGCCCCCGGTCTGCAAATGGATGGGCCGGTTCACATGCTCAAAGAGGCAGTTCGACACGCGAATGTCCGTTCCCGTCCCCAGGAGGCGGATGCAAGCGGTGTCCAAAGCCGTGCCGTCGTGATAGGGAACGCCATCGATCTTCCAGAAGATGTTCGTGAACCGGAAGGACAGGCCCGTGATGTGAACGTGGTTCATCTTGGCGGCGTCAATCAGAGTGGAATGCCGGGCGGCCTCGATACTTGCCGAGTTCGGGTCTACGTCTCCAGGCGGGCGCAAATAGAGACGGCCGCCTTCTCCCTTCCGGTCGAACCAGAACTCACCGTCGGGGTCGTCCAGGTACTGGGGCTTGTCCTCAAGGTAGTATCGGTTGAATCGGATGATCTTATAGCTTCCGGCCCCGCCCCATCGGCCCCCGAATCCCACGCCTTTCTGCGCGGAGTCGACGACGTCGACGCGCACCGGGTACGGCGCTCCCATCACCCATCCCTGCTCCGTCCAAAGGATCGCATCCTGGTAGTAATCCGCCGGCTTTGTGAGATGCTCCGTGTCGATGCCCAGGTGATATTTCCGGCCATTTTTTTCGATGAACATGTCGAAGGGCTTGGTTTCCTTGTAGTCCCACTGCCACCACTCGCTTTTCACGTCGTCGGGGTCCGTCACCTTCCAGTTCGGCGTTCGTGCGAGCGGCAGCCGGATGATGTTGCGTCCGCCGTCGACCTTCCAGACGCAGCGCGGCAGGAAATCGAGGTCCGCATGCCAGACCTTCTGGGGTTCAGGGATGTCCTTGTGATCGGCGCCCTTCTTCCAGCCCGTGATCCGCTCCGAGCCCGAAAGCACCGCCTCTCCCGTTCCCCAGGACGGATCGCTCGTCAGCCGGATGGGGTCGCCGGGCTTGCCCGATTCCCTGACTTGGAGAGCTCCACGGTAGGTCACCCCGCGCTTGAAGACGTACGTGTGGATGCCTGAGGCGGAGGCGGCTTTTCCGCCCGCCTTCGAGTCCCAAGGGTGATGTTTCCAGGGATTCTCCTTGGCGTTGCCGGCATTCTCGTCGCTGCCCCGATCGAAATCGATGTAGCGGATGGAAGCTCCCTTCTCGAAGACAAAGGGCGATGGCTTCCATGCCAGATCTCCCTTCGGGTCCACCGCAGCATGGGGCTTCTGCCAACTCCATTCGTCACGGCTTGCCGGTACCGGAGGATCTCCCGCCCAAAGGAAGCCCACTCCTGACAGGAGCAGGACAAGTCGCATGCCGCTCTTGAACACAAGTTCGAAAACTGCCGCCAGCTCTCTCATGTGAATGTAAGTCAAGCAAAGATCCTCCTACCGACACCCCTTAACGACCAGTTACCGGTGGGGAGGGGGGTCTTTGACGATTTCGAGGATTCTTGTCATCCCGCGGGAAGAGCTTCTCCAGGAAACCGTCCGTGACGGCGCCTTCGCCCGCGGCAGGAAGTCCTCTACTGTGGAAACTGCCAAGTCCAGTTGCGGAGTTCAGACTTCGAGAAAGGGAAAGCGTTCCGCGTCACCGCATTTGCGTAATGCGCGGAGTGCGCCCCCGAAGCCATCCGCGGGCTTTACCGAACGAGTCTTCAGCCCCTCATGGTTTCTTGGACCGATCCACCGACGCGACAGCCGTCAGCGGACGCGTGGCGCGCCGGAGAAAAAGGACCGCGAAGCAAGTGTCGACGGTTCCCGATCTCCACGAACCATCGGCCTTCTGGGCGCCGAGGAGCACCTGGACTCCATCAGGATACCACTCATGCTTGCCAAGGAGCTCCGTACCGTAGAGAATCCCTGCGCGCTCCAGGGCATACATGTAGTAGAAGTACGTGAGGTGGCCGTCCTGCGCTTCGTTGTCGATCGCGGATTTCCTCGGGCAGCCGGGATTCTCCTTCACGGAGAAGTTCTTCGCCAGCCAGTCAAGACCGTTCAGCGCGGCTTTGTCGTTCTTCCAGCTCTCGCCCAGGATATGGTCGTAGATCGTGATGGCCCCCACGCCGCCCGCAGTCATCGATCCCGTAAGGTCCCTGTTGCTCCCGTAGAACCAGGCGCCGTCGGCATCCTGGTCATTCCGCCAGTGCGTTCGGGCCAGCTCGATCAGTTTCTTCTCGAAGACGATCCCCGCGTTGTGGCACGCCCGCAGCCCGAGCGCCGCATACTGCGAGTTGGAATTGTCGCCTCCTTTGGGACCGTCGCGCATCTTAACCACCGGAATCTTCGTGACGGCCTTGGTCTCCGTCTTTCCGTTCGCGGCTT
>Ga0187892_10004334_pt1 | contig 24023 bp, 13 predicted proteins | sample MA1701073metaG_FD_139345 | JGI IMG/M metagenome (GOLD analysis project Ga0187892, IMG submission 139345) | Bio-ooze microbial communities from a basaltic lava cave in the Kipuka Kanohina Cave System on the Island of Hawaii, USA - MA170107-3 metaG ... | reverse complement strand
GCTGCGCGAGCGATTGCGCCGCATCGTGCGCGTCGCCGCGGCGGTCGTCGTCGGCGCGGGGGCGATCCACCTCGTCGAGTTCACGGCGCGCAGCCCCGGGGAGATCGGGGTCGCCGCGCTCCGGCTCGGGCGGTTCGAGGAGTCGCAGTCCTGGCTCGCGCGCGCCGCCCCGACCGAGGTCGGCCCCCGCGCGTTCCTCGAGCTCGCGAGGCTCGGCGCCACCCTCGAGGAGGGAAGCCCCCTCCTTCCGCTGTTCGGCCGGGCCGTGGACCTCCTCGCGTGGGAGGACCTCGAGGGGCTGCGCAGGTTCCTCGAGGAGGAGGGAGGCCCGCTCCTCGGCGACGATCGAATCGGCGCCCTCCTCCGGGACCGCCTCGACGCCGCCCGATGACCCTTGAAAATCCTCTATTTGATACACTGTTTTCGAGGTCAATGCGGAAGATTCATCGCGAATGCCTCCTGACCGCGATTCGAGAGCGGCTCGCTCGCTCTCCCGTCGTTTCCGTCCTCGGCCCCCGGCAGTCGGGGAAGACGACGCTCGCCCGCGAGATCGCCTCGGAACGAGAAGCGACGATCTTCGATCTCGAGGATCCGCGCGCGCTCGCCCGGCTCGAGAATCCGGTCTCCGCTCTCGAGTCCCTCTCGGGTCTCGTCGTGATCGACGAGGTCCAGCGCAGCCCGCAGCTCTTTCCGTTGCTCCGCGTCCTCGCGGATCGCGATCCGCTGCCGGCACGATTCCTCATCCTCGGCAGCGCCTCGCCGCAGCTCGTCCGGGGCATCTCCGAGTCGCTCGCCGGGAGAGCGGCGTTCGTCGACGTGGCGGGCTTCGACCTCTCCGAGGTCGGTCCGGCGTCGTTCCGGCGTCTTTGGATGCGCGGAGGGTTCCCACGCTCGTTTCTCGCGCCCGGAGAGAAGGCGAGCTTCGAGTGGCGGAGCGACTTCGTCCGCACATTCCTGGAGCGCGACGTCCCGCAGCTCGGGATCTCGATCCCCGCGGCGACGCTTCGGAGGTTCTGGACGATGCTGGCCCACCTCCACGGTCAGGTCTGGAACGCGGCGGAGCTCGCCCGGTCGCTGGGATCGTCGGAGGGGACGGCCCGGCGCTACCTCGATCTCCTCACCTCGGTCTTCCTGGTGCGGCAGCTTCCGCCCTGGTTCGAGAACCTCGGCAAGCGCCAGGTGAAGTCGCCCAAGGTGTACGTGCGCGACTCGGGACTGCTCCATGCGCTGCTCGGACTCGAGGACAGGCCGGCGCTCGAGAGCCATCCGAAGCTCGGGGCCTCGTGGGAGGGGTTCGCGATCGAGCAGCTGCTGCGGATCGCCGGCGAGCGCGACGCGTACTTCTGGGCGACGCATGCGGGCGCGGAGCTCGATCTCCTCCTGTTCTCCGGCGGAAAGCGCGTGGGCGTCGAGTTCAAGGTGGGGGATACCCCGAGGCCCACGCGGTCCATGCGCACCGCGATGGACGATCTCGGACTCGATCGCCTCCTCGTCGTCCATCCGGGCCGGGACTCGTTCCCGCTCGAGGACCGGATCGAGGCCGTGTCGATCCTCCATCTCCCCGAACGCCTCTGAGGGCCCCGCCGCGGCAATTCGCTGGCGGCCGTCGCGGGATCTCGGCACTCTTTCCCTCGTGGGGAACGCCCTCCCTTTTTTCATCGCCGCGCTCCTCGCGGGCCCCCAGGAGGCCGGCGCCGACGTCCGGGCGTCCGTCGTCCGGGTGCTCTCCACGCGCCGCCCCCCGGATCTCTACCGCCCCTGGACGAAGGCGGCTCCCGAGGAGATCTCGGGGACGGGCGTCGTTCTCGAGGGGAAGCGCATCCTCACGAACGCGCACGTCGCGTCGTACGCCCGCGAGATCTACGTCCAGCCGTACCAGTCGGCGGACAAGCTCCCCGCGAGGGTGGCGGCCATCGGGCCCGGCATCGACCTGGCGATCCTCGCGCTCGAGGACGAGGCCTTCTTCGACGGGGCGCCGCCGCTCCCCTTCGCGGAGGATCTTCCACGCGTCAAGGACGCGGTCAACGTGTACGGCTATCCCGTGGGCGGATCGGAGCTCTCCATCACGGAGGGGATCGTCTCGCGCACCGAGTTCGACGCCTACTACTTCGACGCCTCGGGACTGCGGATCCAGGTCGACGCGGCCCTGAACCCGGGCAACAGCGGCGGGCCCGCGATCTCGGGCGACCGGATGATCGGGCTCGTCTTCAGCCGGATCCCGGAGGCGGAGAACATCGGCTACCTGATCCCGATCGAGGAGATCCGGCGCTTCCTCGAGGATGTCGCCGACGGGACGTACGAGGGCGCGGCGAGGTTCCTCCACGAGTTCCAGACGGCCGAGAACGACGCGCTGCGGGCGTCGCTCGGCGTCGGGGCGGGGGCGTCGGGCGTCGTCGTCCGCGCCGCGCGCGGGGGGGGCGAGGACCTCCGGGAGTGGGACCTCGTCACGAAGATCGGGGACTACGAGATCGCCAACGACGGGATGGTCTTCGTCCGGGAGAACCTGAGGCTGTGGTTCGAGTACCTCGTCCCCCAGCTCGCGAGGGACGGGAGGGTCCCCCTCACGGTCGTCCGGAAGGGCGAGACGATCGCCGTGTTCGCCGCGGCCTCCGCGGAGGCGCACCGGCTCGTCCCTCACCTCCTCGACGCCTATCCCTCCTACTTCATCTACGGCCCCCTCGTGTTCACCGCGGCGACGCAGCCCGTCGTCGAGGGGCTGCAGTGGAGCCGCTGGCGGCCCCTTCTGGTGCATCGGAGCAGCCCGCTCCTCGCGCGCCATCACGACCGCGCGTCCTTCGAGGGCGAGCAGCTCGTCGCCGTCGCCTCCCGGATGTTCCCGCATCGCCTCTGCAAGGGGTACGGGGAGGTCTCGTTCGCCGTTCTCGAGAGCGTCGGGGACGTCCGCATCCGGAACTTGCGGCACCTCGTCGAGACGCTCCGGGACTCGAAGGAGCGTTTCGTCGTCTTCCGGTTCGCGGACCGGTTCGTCGAGAACGTCGTCTTCGAGCGCGAGAAGATCGCGGAGGCCACGGAGGAGATCCTCGCCGACAACGGCATCCGCTCTCCCTGCTCGGACGATCTGCTCGACGTCTGGAAGGCGCGCTGATCGCCCGGATCGGGCGGCGAAAGGTCGCCCCCCGTCCGCGCCGATGACACGTCCGGGAAAGGGGGGTGTCCCGGATGCAGAAGGGGACGAAGTCGTGGGCGGGGGAGACTCCGAGGACGCGGAGTCGGCGGCGCCGGGTGCGGCGGGGGGAGGATTCCGCTCCGATCGAGCCCGTTCTCTCCCTCGCGTTCTCCGTCCACTCGAACCCCGGCGTCTACGCCCTCCTCCTCGGGTCCGGCGTCTCGCGCCCCGCGGGGATCCCGACGGGATGGGAGGTGCTGATCGATCTCGTCCGGAAGCTCGCGGCCATGCTCGGCGAGAGCGCCGAGCCCGATCCCGCGGCGTGGTTCCGGAGGCGGTTCGGCCGGGATCCCGACTACCCCCGGGTGCTCGAGGCCCTCGCCGCCTCGCCCGTCGAGCGCGCGCGGGTGATGCAGTCCTACTTCGAGCCGACGCCCGAGGAGAAGGAGGCGGGCTTGAAGGTGCCCGGCGCGGCCCATCGAGCGATCGCGGGGCTCGTCGCCGAGGGATACGTCCGGGCGATCGTCACGACGAACTTCGACCGGCTCCTCGAGAAGGCGCTCGAGGCGGCGGGGATCGCGCCGACGATCGTGAGCACGCCCGAGGCGGCGGAGGGGGTCCTCCCCCTCCAGCACGTCCCCGTCCTCCTCCTCAAGGTGCACGGGGACGTTCTCGATCCTGGCGCGCGGAACACGGCGAGGGAGCTCGACGCCTACGATCCGCGGATCGACCGCCTCCTCGACCGCATCTTCGACGAGCACGGCCTCGTCGTCTGCGGGTGGTCGGCGGAGTGGGACGCGGCGCTCCGGCGCGCCCTCGAGAGGAGCCCCGGGCGCCGGTTCACGACCTACTGGACCGTGCGAGGGGACCCCGGCCCGCAGGCCTCGCGCCTCATCGGACTGCGCGGAGCGCGGCTCGTCCGCATCCGGGGCGCCGACTCGTTCTTCGCCGGACTCGCGGAGAAGGTCGCGTCCCTCTCCGATCTCTCGGCGCGCCATCCGCTCTCCCCCAAGGTCGCCGTCGCCACTCTCGAGCGGTACATCGCGCGCCCGGAGGCGAGGGTTCGCCTCGCGACGCTCGTCTCGGAGGAGACGGAGCGGCTCTGCGCGGATCTCGCCGCGCGCGAGGATCTCGACGTCGCGGCGCCGTTCTCCGCGCAGGAGCTCGATCGACGCCTCGGGCTCTACGAGACGTCTGCGGAGGCGCTGCGGGCGCTCCTCACGGCCGGTGCATTCTGGGGAGGGCCGGAGCACCGGACCCTGTGGGTGCGGTCTCTCGAGCGGGTCCTCAACCTCGAGAGTCCCGCCGCCGGGACGGAGGCGTGGCTCCGGTTGCGCGCCTATCCCGCCCTCCTCCTCCTCTACTCGGCCGGGCTCGCCTGCGTCGCGCAAGCGCAGTACGGCACGCTGTGGATCCTCTTCTCCCAGGTCCGGTCGGAGGGCGACGGCGGCGATCGGCCCGCGGTGCTCGACCTCCACCCCTCCCGCGTCGCCGAGCCCGCCGTCGCGCGGAGGCTGCCGGGCATGGCGGGACGGCACACGCCCTTGAGCGACCGGCTCTTCGAGGGGCTGCGGGAGCCGCTGCGGGTCTTCCTCCCCGATGCGCGGCAGTACGAGCGGAGCTTCGACCGATTCGAGTACCTCCTCGCGCTCGCCCACGCGGACCTCGCGAGGACCGGGCGCGCGCCGATCGGGAGGTTCGGCTGGCGCCGGCGCGTCGACGCGCAGGGCTACGTCGGGGCGAGGATCGCCGACGAGGTCGTCCGGCACGGGTCCTCGTGGCTGCCCCTCACGGCGGGATTCTTCGACCGCTCGCCCGTGCGCTTCGAGGCGGCGCACCAGGTCGTGGACCGGATCGTCGCCGAGCTTCCGTGGGGGTGAGATCAGGGGCCCAGGGCGCGGCGCATCATCTCCGAGAAACGCGCGCGATCCCCCTGGCCCTCGTGACGGCCCACGACGTTCCCTTCACGATCGAAGGCCAGCGTCATGGGGACCGGCCCGGGAAGGTCGAAGCGCTCGTTGATCGCGTCGAACCCGGGCCCGTCGTAGACGAGCACGTCGAAGGAGAAGTTCTTGCGCCGGAGGAACTCGCGGACGCGTTCGACGATCGACGCCGCCTCTTCGCCGGGGAGCATGAGGTCGTAGTTGACGGTGAGCAGGACTCCGCCTCGTCCGGAGTACTCCTCGGCGACCTCGGCGAGATCGGGCAGTTCCGCGACGCAGGGCGGACACCAGATCGCCCAGAAATTGAGGAGGACGCCCTGGCCCCGCCTCTCCTTCAGCGCGGCCTCGACGCCGTCCAGGCCGACGACGTCGATTCGGGATACGTGCGGTCCCCCCTCACCGCCGCACGCGGCGGCGGCGAGGAGGAACGGGAGGATTCGAAGCGGATTCGACCTTCCGCACGGGAAGGTCACTTGCGCTTGACGCTTCAACCGTACGGCTTGGTTTCCTTGAGGGGGACTTGCTTGCCGGCGAGGAGCGCCTCCGCGGCATCCTCCATGTAGAACGTCAGCCCCTCCTCCTTCTTCACGCGGTCGAAATCGTCGAGGGCGCCCGCGTAGGCGAGGACTCCCTTCTTGTCGATCACGAAGCAGTGGGGCGTCGTCTTCGCCTGGAAGAGCTCGCTCAGGACGTTCCCGTGATCGGCGAACATCCGGTGCGTGAAGGCGTTCTCCTTGATCTGCTTTCGGAACTCGCCGTACTCCTTCGAGAGATCGGCGCCTTCGTCCGGCGGCGGTCCGAGCTCGTTCTGGTTCGACGCGATCGCGATCAGCACGGCGTCCTTCGAGCCGGCGTACTCCTTGTCGAGGCGCTTGAAGACCTGGTTCCCGTGCTTCTCCCAGGGGCAGAGCGTCGACCAGAAGTGGATCATGACCACTTTCCCGCGTAGATCCCCGAAGGTGGTCGTCTTGCCGTCGAGGTCTGTCAACTCGACGGTCTCGGGGACGACGGAGCCGAGCTTGAGGGTGGCAGCAGTCTCGTCGCCCCGGTCCGGGCGCGCGATCGCCGGAAGGGCGAATGCGCTGCAGAGGGCGACGACGGGAATCCACGACCGTCTCATGAGATCTCTCCTTGCTGTGTACGAGGGACCCGTTCGGACGGCGCGGATTCTATCTCGCGGAGGCCGTTTTCGCGAGGGAGGGGGCCGACCCCCTCCTCCCGGCCGAGTCCTCCAGGAGCCTGACCGCGAGCGCCGTCCATCCGGTCTGGTGGCTCGCGCCGAGGCCCTTCCCCGTGTCGCCGTGGAAGTACTCGTGGAAGAGGGAGAGGTCTCTCCAGTGCGGGTCCGTCGCGTAGCGCGCGACGCCGCCGTGCCAGGGGCGGGCGCCCTTCGCGTCGCGCAGGAAGACGCCCGAGAGGCGCCGGCCGATCTCGCGCGCGATCTCGCCGAGGCTCATCCTGCGGCCCGAGCCGGTCGGGCACTCGACGCGGAAGTCGTCGCCGTAGAAGTGGTGGTAGCGCTCGAGCGCCTCGACGAGGAGGTAGTTGAGGGGGAACCAGATCGGCCCCCTCCAGTTCGAGTTGCCCCCGAACAGGCCGCTCGAGGACTCGCCCGGGTCGTAGCCGATCCGATACTCGGTGCCGTTCGCGCGGAAGACGAAGGGGGAGTCCTGGTGCACCCGCGAGACGGAGCGGATACCGTGCGGGGAGAGGAACTCCTTCTCGTCGAGCATGAACCGCAGCGCGCGCTCGAGCCGCTCGCGGGAGGGAACGGCGAGGAGCCGCTTCCCCTCCGAGGTCCGCGGGCACGAGGCCATGCACGAGATGTGCTTCGCGAGGTCGGGGCGGTTCCGCAGGAACCACTCCATGCGCTTTCGGAAGCCCGGGAGCTTCGCGATCACGTCGTCCTCGAGGATCTCGACGGCGATGAGCGGGACGAGGCCGACGAGCGAGCGCGTGCGGAGCGGAACGTGCCGGCCGTCGACGTGGAGCTCGTCGTAGTAGAAGCCGTCCTCCTCGTCCCAGAGCCCCGTGCCGCCGAGCGTGTTCATCGCGTCGACGATCGCGACGAAGTGCTCGAAGAACTTCGACGCGACGTCCTCGTACGCGGGGTCCTCGCTCGCGAGCTCGAGCGCCATCGAGAGCATCGTGGCGCTGTAGAAGGCCATCCAGGCCGTTCCGTCCGCCTGCTCGAGGTGTCCCCCCGTCGGCAGCGCCTGGGAGCGGTCGAAGACGCCGATGTTGTCGAGGCCGAGGAATCCGCCCGCGAAGACGTTCCGGCCGTCCGGGTCCTTGCGGTTCACCCACCAGGTGAAGTTGAGCAGCAGCTTCTGGAAGACGCGCGCGAGGAAGAGGCGGTCTCGCTCCCCCTTGCGCCCGGTCATCTTGTAGACGCGCCAGGCCGCCCAGGCGTGGACGGGCGGGTTCACGTCGCCGAACGCGAACTCGTAGGCCGGGATCTGCCCGTTCGGGTGCATCGTCCACTCGCGGAGGAAGAGGACGAGCTGCTCCTTCGCGAACTGCGGATCGACCTTCGCGAACGGGATCATGTGGAAGGCGAGGTCCCACGCCGCGTACCAGGGATACTCCCACTTGTCGGGCATCGAGATCACGTCGCGGTGGTAGACGTGGGTCCAATCGCCGTTGCGGCCGAACTTGCGGCCCTCCGGAGGCTTGGGCTGGGAGGGATCCCCCTCGAGCCAATCCTTGACGGAGTAGTGGTAGAACTGCTTCGACCAGAGGAGGCCGGCGTACCCCTGGCGCATCACGGCGCGCTCGTCCGCGCCGAGGCTCTCCGGGATGCGCGCCGCGTAGAACTCGTCCGCCTCGCGGATCCGCTCCTCGAAGAGTCGGTCGAACGCCGCGCCGAAGGGGCGGTCCGGAGCCTCGTCCGCGGAGGAGAGTCGAAGCCGGACGACGACCTCCTTGCCGGGGCCCACGTCGAGGCGGTACCAGGCGGCCGCCTTCGTCCCGGCGTTCTGCGGCGAGACGGCGTCGGCCTTCCCCCGGATCACGAGCTCGTGGAAGGCGTCCTTCACGTGCGGGCTCGGATTCGCGGCGCCGAAGAGGCGCGCCGCGTTCGTCTCGTTGTCGGTGAAGAGGAGGCGAGGCGCCTTGCCGCCGGCCGCCGGCTCGGCCGCGAGCGCGAAGCGGCCGAGCGAGGCGTGCTCGGCGACGAGGCTGCCTCGGCCTCCGGCAGTGATCTTGGGCTTCGGCCAGTACCCTTCCCCCGTCCGCCCCCACGACCAGGTGTTGCGGAACCAGAGCGTCGGGAGGAGGTGGATCGTCGCCGCATCCGGGCCGCGATTGGCGACGGTGATCCGGATGGCGACGTCGTCCGGCGACGCCTTCGCGTACTCCGCGAAGACATCGAAGTATCGCCCGCCGTCGAACGCGCCCGAGTCGAGCAGCTCGAACTCGGGGTCCCCCTTCCCGCGCCGGCGGTTCTCCTCGACGAGGCGCCCGTAGGGGTACTCCGACTGCGGATACTTGTAGAGCGCCTTCATGTAGGAGTGCGTCGGCGTCGAGTCGAGGTAGTAGTAGCACTCCTTCACGTCCTCCCCGTGGTTCCCTTCCGGGCCGGTGAGGCCGAAGAGACGCTCCTTGAGGATCGGGTCCTTCCCGTTCCAGAGCGCGAGCGCGAAGCAGAGGCGCCCCTCGCGATCCGTGATCCCGAGGAGCCCGTCCTCCCCCCACCGGTAGGCGCGGCTGCGCGCGTGGTCGTGCGGGAGATACTCCCAGCAGGTGCCGTCCGGCGAGTAGTCCTCGCGGACCGTCCCCCACTGCCGCTCGGAGAGGTAGGGGCCCCACCGCTTCCAGTTGCGAGCGCGGCGGGCGTCTTCGGAGAGGCGGCGGTCTTCGGCGCCGGGGTTGCCGTTCGTCGTCATCGTTTGCCTCGTAGCGCGGCCGGAGCCGGCGTCAGGGCGGACCCGTTCGAGAGAGGACCGAGAGTGATTCGCAGGAGCTCCCCGAGGGACCAGGCCTGGAAGGGGCAGCCTCGGGGCGTGTGGGGAGGCTCGGCGTCGGCGATCTCGGACACGTGCCCGATCCCGGCGTCGGCGAGGTGGCGCTCGAGCGGGCGCACGAACCGATCCTGCGCCTCTCGCTTCGCTTCGGGACCGTCGCCCCGAACGCGGAGCCACGCCTCGACGAAGGGACCGACCAACCAGGGCCAGACCGTTCCCTGATGGTAGGCGCCGTCGCGCTCGCGAACCCCTCCCTGGTAGTGCGGGACATATCCCGGAGAGGCGGGGGCGAGGGAGCGCAGCCCGAGCGGTGTCCAGAGGCGGCGCTCGACGGCGTCGACGACGGACCGCGCCCGCGGGCCGTCGAGGATCGCGAGGGGGAGCCCCCCCACGGCAAAGATCTGGTTCGGCCGCACGCTCGCGTCGAACGTGCCCGCGCGGTGATCGGCGTCGACGACGTCGAAGAGGCATCCCTCCGCCTCGTTCCAGAATCGCGTGCGGAAGGACTCGAGCCCCCTCTCGAGGAGGGGACGCCACTTCCCGTTCCGCTTGGAAGCCGCAGAGAGGGAGTTGAGCCAGAGGCACTCGATCTCGACCGGCTTGCCGATGCGCGGCGTGACGACCCAGTCGCCGACCTTGGCGTCCATCCAGGTGAGCTGGACGCCGGGCTCGCCGGCGCGCAGGAGGCCGTCCGCATCGAGCGCGATTCCGTAGCGCGTCCCGCGCGAATACCCCTCGAGGATCGCCTCGACGGCGGCGTGGAGCCGCTCCGCGTCCTCCGGCGGGACGTGGACGCGCCGGCGCTTCGCCTCCGCGAGGAACTCGTGGACGGCGACGACGTACCAGAGGGAGGCGTCGACGGAGTTGAACTCCGGAGACTCGCCGTGGTCGGGGAAGCGGTTCGGGAGCATTCCCTCGGAGACGGCTCCCGCCCACTCGAGGAGGATCTCGCGCGCCTCGGCGAGCCGTCCCGTCGCGAGGCAGAGGCCGCGCAGCGCGATGAAGGTGTCGCGCCCCCAGTCCGTGAACCAGGGGTAGCCCGCGGCGATCGTCGTTCCGCCGCGGCGGCGCACGAGATAGGCGTCGGCGGCGCGCAGCAGCGGGGTCCGGAGCGCGCGACGGCGCTTCTTCTCGGAGGCGCGGATCTCCTCGAAGTCGCCGCCGTCCTCCGTGCCGAGGATCCAGGTCGCCGGCCCCTTCGAGAGGTCGAAGCGGAAGACCCCGGGAGAGGCGAGGTCTTCCGTGAAGTCGAGGCCGCGGCTCCGCTCCTCCTCGTAGACGAAGTTGCGGTACCAGGTCGGGTCGTGGCGGTACTCGCCGTTCGTCGCGACGTGGATCGCCGGGGTGCCGTCGTAGGGTCGCCAGCGCACGCCCCCCTCCGTCTCCTCCGCGTCGAATCGGAAGGAGGGGTTCTCGTGGTGGAGGGAGTGGTAGTCGCGGCCGGAGAGGAGCGGGCGGACGAAGAGAGTCGCTCCCTTCGGGGCGCGGGGGAGGCGCCAGGAGAGGACGACTCGGGGAGAGCCCTTCGGGACGAGGATCTCCTGCTCGAGCGTCCCCGCCGCGCCGAGATCGAACTTCCAGGTGGGCCAGGGCTCCGCCTCGAACGACCGGACGCGCGTCGCGCCGTCCGGATGGACGACGTCGGGGGCGTAGCGCTGGGAGGTGAGGGGGAAGGTCCCGGCCGGCGTCTCGACCCAGGCCTCGAACCCGTTCACGAGGACGAACCGGTCCGTCGGGGGGGTCCGCGAGACGAGGAGGAGAGCGTGGTATCGCCGCGTCCGGATCCCGGACACGGTTCCGGAGGCGAAGCCCCCGAGCCCGTCCGCTTCGAGCCACTCCCGAGTGTCCATGGGGGGAATCACGCGCTCCGCTTGGATTCCGAAAGGCCGCCGGAGGTTTCCAACCATACCCGGCCTACATGGTCGGAACTCACGGCACGATCGCGTCCGCCTCGATCTCGACGAGCATCTCGGGGGAGACGAGGCGGCTCACCTCGACCATCGTCGTCGCGGGCCGAACCTCCCCGAAGAACTCGGCGTGCGCCCGCCCGATCGCTTCCCAGTCCTCGATCCGGGTCACGAACATCCGGGTGCGGACGACGTGCTCGAGCCCCGCCCCGGCTCGATGCAGCGCCGTCTCGATGTTGCGGAGCGTCTGGACCGCCTGCGCGTAGGGGTCGCCGGCGCCGACGATCGAGCCGTCCGGCCCGGTCGCCGTCGTCCCGGACACGGCGACGAAGGGGCCGACGCGGACCGCGCGGGAGTAGCCCACGCGCGGCTCCCAGGGGGTTCCGGTGGCGAAGTTCTTCCGTTCCATGCCCCCCATCGTATGGTTGCCCGCGAAACGATTCCCCGATCTCTCGCATCGGAGGACAGCCGTGCATGCCCGAAGGAACGCCCTCCTCCTCTCGAGCGCGCTCGCCCTGGCCGGCTGCGCCTCGAACGACCGCCTCCCCGACCTGGGCGGCCTCTACACCCGCGTCGCCCGCCACCACGACGAGCTGCGGAACCCCGTCATCGTGATCCCCGGGATCCTGGGCTCCCGTCTCGTCGACGGCGAGTCGGGACGGATCGTCTGGGGAGCTTTCGCCGGCGAGTACGCGAACCCGCAGACACCGGACGGGGCGCGGATCCTCGCGCTGCCCATGCGCGAGGGGGCGCCGCTCCGAGCCCTCGATGACGACGTCCGCCCCGACGGCGTCCTCGATCGTCTCAAGGTGAACTGGCTCGGCCTCCCCCTCGAGCTGCGGGCGTACGCGAACATCCTCGCCGCGCTCGGGGTGGGCGGGTTCCGGGACGAGGAGCTCGGCCGATCCGGCGCGATCGACTACGGCGGCGACCACTTCACCTGCTTCCAGTTCGCCTACGACTGGCGGCGCGACAACGTCGAGAACGCGAAGCGCCTCCACGCCTTCGTCGAGGAGAAGCGCGCCTATGTCGCGAAGGAGCGCGAGAAGCGCTTCGGGACGAAGGACGCCGACGTGCGGTTCGACATCGTCGCGCACTCGATGGGAGGGCTCCTCACCCGGTACTTCCTGATGTACGGCGACGCGGACCTCCCCGACGAGGGACCGCTCCCCCCCGTGACGTGGGAGGGAGCGAGCCACGTCGACCGCGTCGTCCTGGTCGGGACCCCGAACGCGGGCTCGGTCAAGGCGTTCACCCAGCTCGTCCAGGGCGTCCGCTTCGGCCCTCTCCTCCCCGAGTACGAGCCCGCGATCGTCGGCAACTTCCCCTCCATCTACCAGTTGCTCCCGCGAGCTCGCCACCGCCCCGTCGTCGATGCGGCGGATCCGAGTCGGGCGTTCGACGATCTCCTCGATCCGGCGCTCTGGGAGCGAATGGGATGGGGCCTCGCCGCGCCCGACCAGGACCCCGTCCTCGAGTTTCTCCTCCCGGACGTCTCCGATCCGGCCGCGCGCCGCCGGATCGCCCTCGATCACCTCCGCAAGACTCTTCGGCGTGCGGAACGCTTCGCGGCGAGCCTCGATCGGTCCGTCGAGCCGCCCGAGGGATTGGACCTGAGTCTCTTCGTCGGCGACGCCGTCCCGACCCCCGCGGTCGCCGCCGTCGATCGGCGGGACGGCTCCGTCCGCCTCGTCGAGGAGGCCGCCGGCGACGGCACCGTGCTGCGGAGCAGCGCCCTCATGGACGAGCGCGTGGGCGGAACCTGGTCGCCGCAACTCGTCTCCCCCATCCGCTGGTCCCGCACCACCTTCCTCTTCACCGACCACCTCGGGATCACGCGGGACCCGGCCTTCACGGACAACGTTCTCTATCACCTCCTCGAAGAGCCCCGCTAGTTTCCAAACTTACCCGGCCTGGATGGTCGGAACTCGCGCGCAGCGGGTCCGACGACGCGACGGCGACCGGGGGTCGCGGGCCCCTTCGGCGCAGATCGCGCAGGAGATCGACCGCCGCGGGGAGCGCGAACTGCTCTCCCGAGAAGCCCGCGACGAATCGTCCGCCGCGCACGTCGCCCCGAAGCTCCATCGCGCGGTAGACGCGGACGAGGTCGCGCCAGGGGAGGGGTTGTCGCTCCCGCGCCAGGAGCCGCGGCAGCACGACGCCCCAGCGCCGCAGCAGCACCCGCGCGACGAACTCGGCGGGAGGCGGCTCGTGCGCGCCGTCGCGGAAGAGAGACCACCGTCCCGTCGCCGGGAGCGGCCGATCGCGCCGCTTCCACGACGGCAGCATCAGGACGCGAATCGAGCTGAACGAGTCGCTCGTCGCGAGCCCGAGCGACTCCAGCTCGGCGAGGCCCGTCTCGAGGTCCGAGGGGAGCGGCCCGCAGACCTTCGCGAGGTCTTGCGGAAACGTCGCCCCCTTCGCCGCGAGGACCGCATGGACCGCCTCGCCCCTCCACCCGAGGGAGACCTCCGGCGGCCGCGCCGCGAGGCCGAGCCAAGCCGGCAGCTCGTCGCGCGGGAGAATCGCGATCGGCGTCGCGCGCGGCGCCGCGCGCCCGCTTCCCCAGAGCCGCCCCCACGACGCCTCTCCGCGCAGCGTGAGATCGTCGAGCCACTCGGGCTTGTAGTCGCGCACGCGAGCCGGCAGCAGCGTCCTCTCCCACGCCGCGGCGGGCGCCTCGAAGCCCGCGAGCTGCCGCACGACCGCGGCGAGCCCCGCCGGCCCCTCGAGGCGGAACTCCTCGTCGACATGCTGCCAGCACGCGAGGAACCGCTCGAACTCCGCGGGCGTCGCGGGCTCGATCTCCCTGCGGAGCCGATCGAGCGTGTAGCGCAGGATGCGCGAGAGGAGCCGCCGCTCGCACCATCCCTCGCGCCCGCCGATCCGAACCCGCATCACGAACCCCTCCCCTTCGAGGGCCGCGAGGATCGGGTCGTCGTCGAACACGGGCCCGAGCGCCTCGAGCCTCCCCCGCCAGACCTCCTTCGGCTCGCGGCTCGCCTCCGCGGCGAACCAGCGATCCCCTTCGAGGGCGACGCGCCGCTGCGCCGCGAGCGCCTCGAGCCACGGCTCCCAATCGCGCCCCTCCTCCCCCGTCACGTACCCCATCCAGAGAAGCGCTTCGTGGACTTCCTCCGCGTCCCGCGGATCGGGCCACGCCTCCTCGCGGACGCGCCGGACCGCGTCAGGGTCGAGATCTCCGAGCGCGTCCGCCTCCCGCGGGTCGAGGACGCGCCGCATCCGCACCGCCTGCGTGCGCCGCTCCTCGAGCGGCGCGTCGTCGAGGAATCCGTACGGGCGCACCGCGAGCACGCCGCGCGCGAAGGCCGACGGCTCCCGCGTCTCGACCGCCACTCTCCGGATGCGCCCCTCCTCGATCCCGCGCAGCACCTCGACGAGGCCCTCCACGTCCATCGCCTCGCGCAGGCAGTCCTCGATCGTCTGCCGCACGAGCGGGTGCCCGAGGGGAATCGGGAGATCGCCGGCGGGCAGGTTCTCCCCGCAGGCGATCGCCTCGGGGAAGGCGTCGGCGAGGAGGTCGTCCGCCCGCATCCGCAGCAGCGGTGGCGGAACGCGCCGCCCGTCCCTCATCCGCTCGACGAGGAGCGCGCGGGACACGTTCCACCGCCAGCGCGCCGTGAAGAAGGGGGTCGCGAGCACCGCCTGCGCGAGCACCTCGCGCGCCGTCGCGGACCGGAGGTACTCGAACACCTCCTCGAGATCGAAGCGGTGATGCGGCCCGACGGAGAGGACGATCGCCTCCTCGTTCGCGGCCGCCTGGAGCTCGAATCCGAACCGGCGGCAGAATCGCTTGCGCAGCGCGAGCCCCCACGCCCGGTTGATCCGGCCGCCGAAGGGAGCGTGGAGGACGATCTGCGCCCCTCCCGTCTCATCGAAGAAGCGCTCCAGCACGACGCAGATCGGCGTCGGCACCACCCCGAGCGCCTTCGTCCCCTCCTTCACGTACTCGGCGAGCGCCGCCGCCGCCTCCTCGGCGAGCCCGCACTCCTCGCGCAGCCAATCCGCGTCCGCTCCCCCCTCCCGAACGGCGCCGATCTCTTCCGAGAGCTCTCTCGTCCGCGCGGGTCCCTCGCCGAGCCAGAAGGGGAGCGTCGGCGGCGCGCCCGCCGCGTCCGCGACCCGGACGACGCCGCGCTCGACGCGGAGGATCCGCCAGGAGCAATTCCCGAGCTGGACGATGTCTCCGGCGTCCGACTCGACGGCGAAATCCTCGTCGAGCGTGCCGACGAGCACTCCCTCGGGGTCCGCGATCACCTGGTAGTCCGCGCGGTCCGGGATCGCGCCGCCCGAAGTGACCGCGGTGAGGCGCGCGCGGCGCGTCGCGCGCAGGCGCCCGTTCACCCCGTCGCGGTGGAGGAGCGCCCACCGTCCCTTGGTGTGAAGGGAGGCCGCGGCGTCGAAGGTCGCGCGTTCCAGATCCCGGTACGGCCACGCCGCCCGCAGCCTCTCGAAGAGCGCCGCCTCGTCCCAGTCCTCCGGGACGCACGATGCGACGATCTGCTGCGCCAGGATGTCGAGCGCCGCGGGCGCCTCCCCGATCCGGTCGAGGACGCCGGCGCGCACCGCGCGCAGGATCGCCGCGGCCTCGGCGAGCTCGTCCCGCGTGAGAGGGAAGATCCGCCCCTTCGGGACGCGGCCCATCGCGTGCCCGGCGCGCCCCACCCTCTGGAGGAAGGTCGCGATCGAGCGCGTCGCGCCGACGAGGACGGCGAGGTCGACCTCGCCGACGTCGATCCCGAGCTCGAGGGAGGCGGTCGCGACGAGCGCGCGCAGCGACCCCTCCTTGAGCCGGCGCTCCGCATCGAGGCGCCGCTCCTTCGAGAGGCTGCTGTGGTGGCAGGTGACCCGATCCTCGCCGAGGAGGCGTGCGAGCTGCGCCGCGACCCGCTCCGCCATCTTGCGGGTGACGACGAAGACGAGGGTCGTGCGGTGCTCCCGCACGAGCGCCGCGATCCGCTCGTAGATCTCCCCCCACACCTCGTGCGAGCAGACCGTCGCGAGAGGGGAGCGCGGGATCTCGACGCCGAGGTCGAGGGCGCGCCGGTGCCCCTCGTCGACGATCTCGCAGTCGCGCCCCGCGCCGGCGAGGAACCGCGCGACCGCCTCGATCGGGCGCTGCGTCGCCGACAGCCCGATTCGCTGGACGGGGCCGGCGAGGGCCTCGAGCCGCTCGAGGGAGAGGGCGAGATGGGAGCCGCGCTTGTCGGGGAGGACGGCGTGGATCTCATCGACGATCGCGGCGCGGACCGACCGGAGCATCCCGCGCCCGCCGCGCGTCGTGAGGAGGATGTAGAGGCTCTCGGGCGTCGTGACGAGGATGTGCGGCGGGCGCCGCGCCATCCCGGCGCGCTCGCGCGCCGGTGTGTCCCCCGACCGCACGAGGACCCGGATCTCGGGGAGGTCCGGATCGATTCCGCGGATCTCGGCGAGCGGGGCCTCGAGGTTCTTGCGGACGTCGTTGCCGAGAGCCTTGAGCGGCGAGACGTAGAGGACCCGCGTCTCGTCGGGGAGCGGGCTCCCCTCGCGCAGGAGCGCGTCGATCGCGGAGAGGAACCCAGCGAGGGTCTTCCCGGTGCCCGTCGGGGCGGCGACGAGGGTGTTCCGTCCCGATCGGATGAGGGGCCAACCCCGGCGCTGGGCCGGCGTGGGCTCCCCGAACCGGTTCTCGAACCACCGCCGCACCGACGGATGGAACGCCGCGATCGCTTCCCGATCCGTCACCGCACGTATCCGAGCGCGCGGAGGTGATCGAGGATCTCCGGGTCGAGATCTCCCGCGGCGGCCGCGCCCGGCGCGTGGTACCAGATCCTGCAGCGGGGGCCCTCCCCCGCGAGATCCTCGGTGGGGTCGTGGAGGAAGAGCGGCGTCGCCGCCGCGGCGGAGGGCACGTCGAGCGGGTTCCCGGTCGCGCGCCCGCCCTCGGGCCCGAGGAGGATGGATTCCGGAGGCAGGGGATCGCCCTCCGTGCGGAGGGCGACCCGCACCGGAACTCCCGCGCGGTTCGTGCGGAAGGAGATCTCCGCGGTCGGCCCCTCCGCCCCGAAGGCGAAGTCGAATCCGTCCTCCCTCGGCGCCGTCTCGAGGATCGCCCAGTCGAGACCGAGCCCGCCGCGGACGTCGGCCGCGCCCCCCTCCGCCTCGATCGTTCCGCTCCATCGCGCCCCGTTCCCTCCCGTCCGGAGAGACAGGTACCAGCGCTCTCCCGACGTCAGCCGGCGGTACGTGTCGAGAGCGCGCGCGAGCCGCCTCGCCACCTCGGCGAGGTCCCCCGCGCGATCGTGGCGCTCTCCGGGGTCCGCCTCGAGATCGAACAGCGCGACCCTCGGAGCCCCCTCGCCGACGTGGAGCGACTCGACGTACTTGTGCTTCCCCTCCCGGACGGCGAAGGCGCGCCGCCCGTACATGTCCGTCCAGTGGAAGAGGACGCGGGGGCGGCGAGGGTCCTCCTCGAACTCGAGGAGATCTTCCCCCTCGAGACCCGGCGCGGCGCGGAGGTCCGCGAGGGAGACGAGCGTCGGGAACACGTCGAGGAGGGAGGCGGTCGCGCGGGAGCGCGCGCGGCGGACCGGGCGCCCCTTCGAGCCGCGGAGGAGGAGCGGGACGCGCACGAGCTCCTCGTGGACGGTGTGGCCGTGGAGCCACTCGCCGTGATCGTGGAGCTCCTCGCCGTGGTCCGCCGTGACGACGAAGGCGATCCGGTCCTCGAGGCCGATGCGCTCGAGGCGAGCGCGGAAGCGCCCGAACTCGGCGTCGACCGTCGCGACCTGGGCGTCGTAGAGCGCGGTCAGCGTCTTCGGGTCCCAGGGCTCCTCCTCGCCGGGCATCGCGAGCGAGGCAGGCTCGCGGTCTTCGAGGAAGAGGCGGGCGAGCCGCGGCGCGGGCCGGTAGGGTGCGTGCGCGCCGTGGAGGTGGACGTAGACGAAGAACCGCTCGTCCCGGTGATCCTCGATCCAGGCGAGCGCGGAGTCGAAGACGCCTCGGGCGCGGGACTTGACGACCTCGAAGACGTCGAACCCCCGGCCGAAACCGAATTCCGGGGCGACCATCGAGTTCGCGACGAAGGCAGCCGTCCGCCACCCCGCACCGGAGAAAGATTCCGCGATCGTCGGGAGCCCCTCGGGGAGCCGGGCGAACGGGAGGTTCGCTCCGTGGCGGGCGGGCGAGCGGCCGGTGAAGAGGCTCGCGACCGCCGGCTTCGTCCAGGGCGCGGGAGACGTGGCGCGCTCGAAGAGGATCCCCTCGGCGGCGAGGGCGTCGAGCTGCGGCGCGACGGGTCGATCGCTCGCCCCGGCGCCGAGGCGGTCGGCGCGGAGGGCATCGACGAGGAGGACGATCACGCCCTCGGCCTTCGGAGGAATCGCGACGCGCCGCCGAGGCGCGCGGACGACCGGGTCCACGAGGTAGACCACCTCGCGCGGGTCCGAGAGGGGAGCCGGAGCCTCGAAGGAGATCCGCACCGTGCCGCCGGGGGACCGCGGAAGGGGGACGGCCTCCTCGATCCATTCTCTCGCTCGGTCGGCCTCGGACCCGATCCGGCGATCGAGGAGGCGCCGCCACTCCCCCTCGCCCTCGCGCCATTCGACTCTCGCCTCGAGGGAGGGGCGAATCTCCCAGGAGTCTGGACGCAGGTGAATCCCGAAGGTGAGGCGGGCGCCGGCCGGCGATTCGACGCCGTGGACCGTGAGCGAGGAAGGGTGGTCGAGCGCGAGGGCGAGGCGGCGATCCTCGGCGGGCCCTTCCTCCGCGAGCCGCCGCCCCCAGGAGCAGCGGACCTCCGAGCGGTGCGGGAGGCCGAGGAGGTGGACCTCCTCGCCGACGGCGCCGATCGGCTCTCGTCCGCACCCGGCGAGCGCGAGCAGGGCGAGCGCCGCGACCCTCCGCCTCATCGGGCGCAGGGCCCCCGCCCGGCGACCATCTCCTGCAGCCGTCGCGCGGCTCGCGAGAGATCGTCCTCGGCGCCCGAGCGCGCCGGGGTGGAGAGGGTGACGACGATCCGCACGCCCTCGCGCGCGCCGGAGACGCGGGACTTCGGATAGATCCCGGGGAAGTCCCGGCGCAATTCCTCGAGGATCGGCGCCAGGGACGACTCGTCCTTCGTCTCCAGCGCGATCTCCGCCGTGGCCTCCCCCGCGCCGGCCGCGCCGAGGCGAGCGGCGATCGCGGGCTCGACCTCGCGCTCCCAGAGAGCGATCATCTCGTCCGGGACGCCGGGGAGAGCGAACAGCGTCGTCTCTCCGATGCGCATCTCGATCGCCGGAGCGGTTCCGAGCGGGTTCGGGATGGGCCGCGCCCCTTCGGGGAGGGCGGCCATCTTCGCGCGCTCGGGCGTGATCGCCCCCGAGGCGACGAGACCGCGGGCGGCGAGGTCTCGATAGGCCTCCGCGACGATGCGGAGCGCCTCCTCGTCGGGGCGCGTCCCGACGCCGGCGGCCCGGGCGATCCCCTCGAAGGTGAGGTCGTCGAAGGTCGGGCCGAGCCCGCCCGTCGTCACGAGGACGCGCGGCTCCTCCTCGAGGGCGAAGCGGATCGCGCGCTCGAGCGACGCCGGCTCGTCGTCGGCCGTCGCCATGCACCGGACCTCGAGCCCCAGCGCGGCGAGACGTCGCGCGAGGAAGCCCGCATTCGTGTCGGGGGTTCGACCGCGGAGGATCTCGCGGCCCACGGAGACGATCGCCGCTCGCGCCATCCCGCCGAGTGTAAGGGCCCGTCCGCGAACAAGTGGCATGTTTCGGCGAGGCGTCGTCGTTCGTGGCAAGGCGCGCCGACGCAGGCAACCTGGCTGGTTTCCGAGGAGCGCAACGCAGCCACGGGCGGCGAGGGCCGGCGCAACTTGACGATTGTTCGCGGACGGGCCCTGAGGCGCCCTCCCCCGCCTTGTCCCCCGCGGCGCGAGTTCGATCGTGCTTTGACGATCTGCCGGGAGGAGGTAGTCTGATAGAGGGGGTGGTGCGCCCGGCTCCGGCCGATCCACGAGTGTGGGGATCGGCACCGCCCGACCTGGTGTTCGGGTACACCGGAAGCCCTCCTCTTTCCTCCGTCGGTCGCGCCGCCGGGAGATCCCGGCGGTGCGACCGATTTTCCATCGCGGGAAGGGGCCCGTTGGCATCGCAACGCCGAATCTCTCGCGGAGGAGTTCTGGGACTCGGGCTCGCCGCGTGCGCGCTCTGCGCCGCGTCTCCGGCGTCGCTCGCCCAATCTCGGGCCGAAGGGATCGCCGCCCCGCCGCCGCTCGCGAGACCTGAGGGGACCGTCCACTTCGACGAGCCGGGCGACGGCGCGTGGTGGGTGCGCGGAGACTCCTACAAGGCGTCGTTCTCCGAGGCGGGCTTCGTCTTCATCCCCTACCTCGGGCGGGAGGCGCCGAGGAACTATCCGTTCGCGTTGACGCCGACGTTCGTCGGTGCGGGAGGGGTGAACCTGCGCGGTACGGGTCGTCCTCTCCCCCGGCGCGCCGGGGAGAACCGGGTCGCCTACGACCACGGGACGTTCGAGGAGATCTACGAGGCGCGGCCCGAAGGGGTGGAGCAGCTCTTCGTCATTCCGGTCCGCGCCGGGGACGGGGATCTCGTCGTCCGTCTCGAGGTCGAGACTGATCTCGGCTTCGCAGGCCTCGAGAGAGGCGAGCACCTCTTCGCGGCGCCGGGGCTCGGCGGGGTGAGATTCGGGACGGCGGTCGCCGTCGACGCTCGCGGGAACGTGAGCCCCGCCGCCGTCGGTTTCGCCGGGGGGGTCCTCGAGGTGCGGGTGCCCGGATCCGTCGCGGCGAGTGCGAGCTACCCCCTCGCGATCGATCCGGTCCTCGTCCCGTTCACCGTCGACGCGACCGCGTTCGACGACTTCGCGGCGGACGTCTCGTTCGACGTCTCGGCGGGGAAGTACGCCTTCACCTTCGAGGAGACCTTCAGCGCCGCGGATCACGACGTGCTCACGACGACGCGGGACCTCAACGGGTCCATCGGCGCGTTCGTCTACCAGGACTTCACGGCGGCGGACTGGCGGAAGCCTCGCAACGCCGACAACCGCGAGGACTCCGTGGTCCTCGTCGTCGCCGACGTCGGCGCTCCCGGGAGCCGCGACGTCCGCGGCCGGCTCTTCGATCCGGGGTCCGGCGCGAACGCCTCGGCCGCCTTCGACATCGCCGCTTCGGCGACGAACGACGAGTTCAACGCGGACGTCGGCGGGAGCCCCGCCCCTTCCGGAGGCACGCGGTTCGCCGTCGTGTGGGAGCGGGAGATCACCGCCTCGGACCACGACATCCGATTCCGGACCGTCGATCCGTCGACGCTCGCACTCGGATCGATCGGGTCGATCGACGTCTCCGGCTCCTTCGAGGCGAACCCGGCGATCTCGAAGGGGACCGGCCCCTCCGGGGTCTGGACCGTCGCCTACGAGAGGAAGTTCAGCTCTATCGATTTCGACATCCGCGGCCACCGGATCGGGCCGACGGGATCCACGATCGGCTCGAGCTTCTTCGTCGACGACACCACCCCCGACGACCGGGATCCCGACGTCGCGACGGACGGGACACGATCGCTCTTCGTCTTCCAGCGCGCCTTCGGCACGGATCACGACCTCGCCGGCCGGGTGTTCGTCGGGGCGAGCCCCTCGGGGCCGTCGGTGAATCTGACGCAGATGGAGCCCGGCGCGCCGCTCTCCGAGGACCAGGTTCGCCCGACGGTGGACGCGGACGGCTGTCGGTTCGTCTACGCGTACGCCGAGTCGTTCGGGGGGAGCCCGACGGACTACGACGTCGTCTACGCCACCGTGCGGGTCAACGGCGGGGCGCTCGTCTGGGACGAGGGCCACCGGGTGCTCCCGAACGCCTCGACGTCGGCGCGAGAGGATCGCCCCTCCGTCGCTTCCCGCTGGACGTCGGGAGGCACGGGACCGGAGTACGCCGTCGCCTTCGACGCCGAGAGCTTCGGGGGCCAGCGCGACATCCACGGGGCGACGATCGAGGCGCTGAGCGGGACGCTCTCGACCTCGATCGTCCCGACCTCCTGCGGGCTCCCCTCCCCCTCGATCGCCGTCTCCGGCACGACGGCGTTGAACGGGACGATCCAGTTCACGATCTCGGCGGCGCAGCAGGGGACGACCCAGTTCCTGATCGGCGCGCCCGGCGCCACCCCGCTCTGCGCGGGGGCGGGGCCGTGCGTCGTCGGGATGACCTTCCCTCCGTTCCTCGTCTTCGGCGGCAACGCGCTCGCCGCCGCGATCCCCTGCGACGCGGTCCTCGTGGGCGGGGTCGTCGCCGTCCAGGGCGTGGAGTTCGGCGTCGGGCTCTCCGGCGGGTGCTTCTTCTCCGGGACGAGCGTCCTCCTCTCGAACACGATCCAGGCGACGCTGGGCTACTGATTCCTCCCGCCGGGCGCGTTTTGGCGGCGCGCGGCCCCCGGGGTAGTCTTCTCTCGTCCCGGATCGGGGGAGAATCGTCGATTCCGGAGTCCCGCCGTGATCACCGCAGGACCGTTCCCGTTCGGAGGGTACGCCTTCGTCGCGCTGCTGGCCCTCCTCGATCCCCAGGTCTCGAAGGCGGGGGGAGGGGCGCCCGTCGGGCCGGCCCTCGGAACGGTGGACCGCTCGACCTTCGTCCAACTGGACGAACCCGGAGACGGAGCCATCTGGGCGAGGACGGCCGCGTACAAGGCGTCCTTCTCGACGGAGGGGTTCACGTACGTCCCCTACCTCGGATGGTGGGCGCCGCGGAACTTCCCCATCCGTTTCACGCCGGCGTTCGTCGGCGTCGGCGAGGCGAGTCTCCGGATCGGCGGCGCGCCCGTCCCGCAGCGACTCGGCGAGAGCCGGGTCGTCTACGACCACGGGGCGTTCCAGGAGATCTACGAGGTGCGTGCCGAGGGAGTGGAACAGTTCTTCGTGCTCCCGGCGCGGGTCGGCGGGGGCGACCTCGTCGTTCACCTCGCGGTCGAGACGGACCTCGAGTTCCGCGGAGTCGAGGAAAGCGGACACCTCTTCACCGCCCCCGGTCTCGGGAGCGTCCGCTACGGAGAGGCGGTCGTCGTCGACGCGCGGGGGCTCCGGCATCCCGCGAGCGTGACCTACGACGGAGGCGCGCTCGAGCTGCGCGTCCCCGCGGAGGTCGTCGCGGACGCCGCCTTTCCGCTGACGATCGATCCCGTGATCTCCACGTTCGGGGTCGACACGACGATGTTCGACGACTTCAACGTGGACGTCTGTTTCGACGCCTCGGCGGGGAAGTACGTCTTCACGTACGAGGAAACGTTCAGTGCGACGGACCACGACGTGCTGACGACGACGCTCACCGTGAACGGATTGCCGGGCCTCTTCACGTACCAGGACTCCACGTCGGTCGACTGGCGCAATCCGCACAATGCCGACAACAACCTGGACAACGTCGTCCTCGTCGTCGCGGACGTCGGCGCCGCTCCGAACCGCGACATCCGGGGGCGGCGATACAGCCCCGCCACGGAGCTGAACCTGGCGGCCCAGTTCACGATCGAGGCGTTCCCCGGCGACCAGTTCCACAACGACGTCGGGGGAGACCCTTTCCTCGGGCCGCCGACGCTCTTCTGCGTGGTCTGGGAGGAGGAGTTCTCCCCGACGGACCACGACATCTACATGAGGACGGTCGATCCCTTCTCGCAGGCCCTCGGCCCCGCGACCGCGCTCGACGACTCCCTGGAGGACGACCGCAATCCCGCCATCGCGAAGGGGAACGGCCTCGTCGGGACCTGGCACGTCGCCTACGAGCGGATCGTGACGGGGAATAACCACGACATCCGAGGCCACCAGGTCGACTTCGATGGCTCCCTCCCCGGGAGCGACTTCTCCGTCGACTCCTCCGTCTTCGACGACCGGAATCCCGACGTGGGCGGCGACGGCACGACGGCGCTCTACGTCTACGAGCGGAACTTCGTCCTCCATCACGACATCGCGGGGACGTTCGTGACGGGGGACGTCCCGGGAACGACGGCGAACCTCACCCTCGGCGAGCCCGGGGCATCCCTCTTCGAGGACCAGGTGAACCCCGTCGTCGACACGGACGGCTGCCGATTCGCCTACGCCTACGCCGAGTCCT
>Ga0187892_10004333_pt1 | contig 24026 bp, 21 predicted proteins | sample MA1701073metaG_FD_139345 | JGI IMG/M metagenome (GOLD analysis project Ga0187892, IMG submission 139345) | Bio-ooze microbial communities from a basaltic lava cave in the Kipuka Kanohina Cave System on the Island of Hawaii, USA - MA170107-3 metaG ... | reverse complement strand
TGACGGCTCGGCAGGTGGGCGGCGGAGTGCCGCCCGCCAATGTGATGCGGCTCATGGAAGAGATCGAGTCGAACGGCGGCAATGTGCTCGGCCCGTACCGCGAACCGCTCGGCGGTCTCTGGCAGGTGCTCGCCTCGCTCCCGGTCGAAAAAGTCGAGCCGACTCCGTACCAGCGTGACCTGTCCGAGCCGCACGTCAAGCGGCTGTCGGAGGCGATGGAAAAGCTGGGTCGTTACATGGACCCGATCGTCGTCGTGCCGGGGGGAGGAAAGTACTGGACCCCGAATGGCGCCCATCGTCTGGCCGCGCTCAAGGCGCTGGGAGCCCAAGCGGTCATCGCGGTGGTCGTCCCCGAGCCGGAAGTGGGCCACCGGATCCTGGTGCTCAACACCGAGAAGGCGCATAACGTCCGGGAACGGGCGCTCGAAGCGATCCGCCTGGCGCAGGCGCTGGTCGAGATCGACGACCGGCCGGAACGGGAATACGCGACGGAATTCGAAGAACCGGCGCTGCTCACCCTCGGCCTCTGCTACCTCGCCAACGGACGATTCTCCGGAGGTGCTTATCACCCGGTCCTGCGGCGGACCGAGAGTTTCAGCGCCACCAGGCTCTCCAAATCGCTCGCCGCCCGAGGCGAGCGGGCCACCTCGCTCCTCGAGCTCGACGCCGTGGTGGCCGAAGCCGTACGCGGGTTACGGGAGCGCGGACTGGAGAGTCCCTACCTCAAGGCGTTCGTCCTGGCCCGTCTCAATCCGCTCCGGTTCAAGCGGGGCGCGACCGCGGACCCCGACGAGATCATCGCCCAGATGCTCGCGTCAGCACGGAAGTTCGATCCGGCCAAGGTGCGTGCGGACCAGGTCGCCCGAGCCGGAGGATCCCCGGAGGAAGGGTGAAACCGGTCCTTGCGATCGTGGGCCCAGGCGACGGCGCATCGCTCGAGGATATCGCCGCCGCCGAGCGGATCGCGGAGCTCGCCGTGGGAGCGGGATGGGCGGTGAGCTGCGGCGGGCGGGACCGTGGGGTGATGGCGGCCGCGGCCCGCGGCGCGGCTCGAGCCGGCGGGGTGTCGGTCGGTCTTCTGCCCGGCCTCGACCCGGACGAGGGCGCGCCGGAGCTGACCCTCGCGCTGCCGACCGGCCTCGGAGAAGCCCGGAATGCCCTCCTCGCAGCGAGCTGCGCCGCGATGGCGGCGTGCGGGATGAATCCGGGCACGGCCAGTGAGGTCGCGCTGGCTCTCCAGGCGGGAAAGCGCGTCGTGCTGGTGCGGCCCGAGCGGGCGACCCGCGAGTTCTATCAGGGCCTGGCGAAGGGCCTCGTGCTGGTCGCCCGGAGCGCCGACGAGGTGATCACTCTGCTCACGAAGAGCAACTGACGACGATCTCCCGCGCCTCCGCCGACGGCGGCTCGGCGAATCGCTCCATACCGTCGTGCGCCTCGCAGGGGCTTGCGAGCATCCGGCGCAGTTCCTCGATCAACCCGAAGTCCTTCCGCTCGGCTCGCTCGATCGCCTCCTGCGCGATCCAGTTGCGCAGCACGTACACGGGATTCCGCTGCTGCATCCCACGGCGTCGCTCCGCGGCGTCACCTGGCTCAAGGCGGAGTCTTGAGGCGTACCGCGCGTACCACGGATGGGGGCCATCGGAATCCGCCTCACCGAGACTGCGGAAAAAGCGGGTGTAATCGCGCCGTTCCTCCTGCAACATCGCCAGCAGCTCCCCGAACAGCTCCACGTCGCCGGGGTGTTCGGTGCGCAAGCCAAGCTTGGCCCGCATCCATCGGGCATATTCGTCGGTGAAAGCGGGCCAATACGACTCGAGCGCAGCCTGCCACAGCCCGAGCCGGTCCGGGTCGGGATGCTCCCGGCTCACTCCGGAATCCAGCACCATCAACGCCTCACCGAGCCTGGCGCAGTTCCACATGCCGATTGCCGGCTGCTGGTCGTACGCGTAGCGGCCGTCCGTGTCGGTGTGATTGCAGATGAAGTGACGGTCGTACGTGTCCAGGAACCCGTACGGTCCGTAGTCCAGGGTGATGCCTAGGATGGACATGTTGTCGGTATTCATGACGCCGTGCGCGAAGCCTGTGGCCATCCAGGCGGCCATGAGCCGGGCGGTCCGGTGACAGACCTCGCGGAAGAACTGTACGCCCTGATCCGGCGGTTGGGCCGTCGAGCAGGCCGGGAAGTGCCGGGTTATGACATAGTCCTGAAGCTCGCGCAGGCGGTCGGGTTGCCCGCGAGAAGCGAAGAATTCGAACGTGCCGAACCGTACGTGACTGGGCGCGAGGCGGAGCAAGGTGGCGGCCGTCTCGACCCGCTCCCGGTGGACCGGGAGGTCGCTCCCCGCGATCGCGAGTGCCCGCGTGGTGGGAATGCCGAGCCCGTGCAGGGCTTCGGAAGCCAGATACTCCCGGATGGCGGACCGCAGAACCGAGCGGCCGTCGCCAAACCGGGAAAACCGGGTTTGTCCGGCGCCCTTGAGGTGCAGGTCCCACGATTCGCCTCGCGCATTCGTCACTTCTCCCAGCAGGATGGCTCTCCCGTCCCCCAGCTGCGGAACCCAGACGCCGAACTGATGACCGGCATACGCCTGCGCCAGGGGCTCCGAGCCGGGAAGCCGGCGGTTGCCCGCGAGGGCCTCAAGGAAGGCGGGGTCGCGGCGGCTCGACGGGTCGAGATCGAGGAGCGTTGCCGCATCGGGATTGAACGCAACCAGATAGGGCTCGGGAAGCGGCGTCGGCTCCACCACTTCATACATCGCCGGGTGGAGCCGCGCGAAGCTGTTCGTGAAGGCAAGTGAAGAGATCGATCGCACCCTGGAAAGATAGGCCTATATTTCGGCCCCACCCCATGGCCTCGCTCGCCCGCAAAGCCCTGCTTCGACTCTCGAAGAGCCGCTGGCTTGCAGACCACGTCATGCGGAAGCCCTTTGCCCTGCGGGCCGTAAAGAAGTTCATGCCAGGCGAGGAGTTGCCGGATGCGCTCGGCGCGGCAGCCGCGCTTGCTTCCTTCGGCCTTGGTACGCTCCTCACCAAACTGGGCGAAAACCTCACCGCGGCAACGGAGGCCGTTGCAGTTCGGGATCACTACCTGCAAGTGTTCGACGAGATCAAGGCCCGCCGCCTGAATGCCCAGGTGTCGGTCAAACCCACCCAGCTCGGCCTGGATTTTTCGCAGCCGCAGTGCGCCGAATACCTCGAGGTCCTGGCCGCCAAGGCGCAGGACGCGGGGACCTATCTCTGGCTCGACATGGAAGACTCGAGCTATGTGGATCGCACGCTCGAGCTGTATCGCGGGCTCAGGGCCAGGCACCGCCACGTGGGGCTCGCGATGCAGGCCTACCTTCGGCGAACCCCCAACGATCTTGCCGCCGTCCTCCCGATCGACCCCACGGTCCGGCTCGTCAAAGGAGCCTACGCCGAACCGCCCCAAGTCGCCTATCCCGAGAAGCGCGACGTGGACCTGGCCTACTTCGATCTGTCGGTCGAGCTGCTCAACGCGGCTTCGCAGAACCGGGCGCTTCCGATCTTCGGGACCCATGACATCGGCTTGCTGGACCGGATCATCACGAAAGCGGCATCGCTTGGCGTCACCGACGGCCGCTACGAAATCCACATGTTGTACGGGATTCGGATGGCCGAACAGAAGGCTCTCGCCGCCAAGGGCCGAGCCGTGAAAACGCTGATCAGCTACGGGAGCTCCTGGTTCCCGTGGTACATGCGCCGCCTGGCCGAGCGGCCCGCCAACGTCTGGTTCGTCGCGAAGAGCCTGTTCGCTCGATAGCCGTTTTGGGCACTCCCCAGCGAAACCCTACCCAGCCATATTCGTAGGTTCGATCTCCTCCCGGAGTTCCCATGTCCGACGTGGTTTCCCGCCGAGCGTTCCTGGCAGCCGCCGGTACGGCAGGGACGGCCTGGCTCCTTGCCGATCCCCAGCTGGTGAACGCCGCCCTGGCCCATGCCAAAGCGGCGGTGGCCGCGACGCCTCCTCATCAGTTCGCGGTCCTGACGGCGGCCCAGGCGGCCGATCTCGAGGCGGTCGCGATGAGAATCTTCCCGTCCGACGGCACGCCCGGCGCCAAAGAGGCCGGGGTGATCCATTTCATGGACAAGGCGCTGGCCACCTTCGCGGCCCCGCAGAAGCAGTTCGTGATCGCGGGCATCGACGATCTCAACAAGAAGGCGAAGGCCAAATGGGCCGGCACGGCGTCGTTCGCCGCGCTCCCGCCTGCGCAGCAGGACGAGCTGCTCAAGTCGATTGAACAGGGTCCGTTCTTTCAGCAGACGCGGTTCGCCACCGTCGTCGGCATGTTTGGCAATCCGTCGTACGGCGGAAATCAGAATCAGGTCGGCTGGAAGCTCATCGGATTCGAAGCCCACGGGATCTTTCAGCCGCCCTTCGGGTACTACGACGCCGAAGCGGCCCGCGGCGGAGGGGGGCAGTGACCATGCAAGCGAATCCCTCGGCCAAATTCCCCCTCACCGAGACCGTGGATTTCGTCATCGTCGGCTCGGGCGCGGCAGGCGGCGTGGTGGCCAAGCAGCTTGCAACCAGGGGCCACTCGGTGGTGGTGCTGGAGATGGGCCCCCGGCTCGGGCCCAGCGACTTCAAGCACGATGAGTTCTCCTTTTGGCTGAATGGCGACCTCGGCCCCAAGACCCCGGTGACCTGGCGGCGCACCGAGAAGGACCGTGCCCAGGTCGGGGGCGGGGGTGTGTTCCGGGCGGCCATCGTCGGCGGAAGCAGCGTGCACTTTACCGCGAACTACTGGCGGCTTCACGAAATCGATTTCATCGAGCGCAGCAGGCTCGGCGCCATTCCCGGCGCCGACCTCGCGGATTGGCCGATCACCTACGCGGATCTGGAGCCCTACTACAGCATGGTGGACTGGGAGGTCGGCGTGTCCGGTGAGCAGGGTCCCTTCGACCCGCCCCGCTCCCGGCCGTTCCCGATGCCGCCGTTGCCCGTCAAATCGTCCGGGGTGCTCTTCGAGCGGGGCTGCAAGAAGTTGGGGCTGCATTCCCAGCCGGCGCCGATGGCGATTCTCTCCCGGCCGCACAACGGCCGCAACGCTTGCCAGCATTGCGGGTATTGCATCGGGTTCGGGTGTGAATTCGGGGCCAAGAGCTCGAGCCTGGCTTCGGTGATTCCGGTCGCGGAAGCCACCGGCAAATGCGAAGTCCGCCCCCTGAGCTATGTCCGGCGGGTCGAGACCGACGCGCGCGGCAGGGCGACGGGAGTCACCTACTTCGACGCGGACAAGCGGGAGCAGTTCCAGCCGGCCCGGGCCGTCATTCTCTCCGCCAACGGCGCGGAAACGCCCAAGCTGCTGCTGGTGTCGACGTCGTCGCAGTTCCCGAACGGACTCGCGAATTCGAGCGGCTACGTCGGCAGGCACCTGATGTTCAACGGCAACACCGGGACGATGGGACTCTTCGAGCATCCGCTGAACGAGCACAAGAGCGTCCAGGTCACCCGGATCATGCATGATTTCTACGACAGCGACCCCAAGCGCGGCTACTACGGCGGCGGCGGCATCGATGGGCGATTCCAGCAGTATCCGATCGTCTTCGGCCTCGGCGCGCTCCCGCCCGATTCACCGCGCTGGGGCAGCGCCTACAAGCAGATGCTGGCGGAGTATTTCACCCGGACGATGATGTGCGCCGGGCACACGACCTCCCTGCCGGTTCCCGGCAACAGCGTCACCCTCGATCCCACCGTGAAAGACGACTGGGGCGTTCCCGCGCTCCGCATCACCTACAAGGATCACGACGACGATCTCAAGATCATGCAATTCATGGTGGACCGGTCCAAGGAGATTCTCGAAGCGGCGGAAGCCCGGAAGATCTGGAGCTTTCCCGTGGGCGTGTCCGGTGGAACCGCCCACCTCCTCGGGACCTGCCGCATGGGGAACGATCCGAAGACCTCGGTGATCAACGTCGATCACCGGACCCACGACGTGCCGAATCTGTTCCTCTGCGACGGCAGCAGCATGGTGACGTCGGGCCGGGGTCAACCCACCATGACGATCATGGCCCTGGCGTTTCGCGCCGGGGAACGGATCTCGGATCTGGCGAAGCGGGGGGAGATCTAGCGCACGGCGCCCTAGGAAGCCTTCCGTCCGGCTTCGGCGGAGCCCGACACGCCGCCCGACACAATAAACGCCATGACCTCCGCGGCGTCGCCCTCGACCGGCTCCACACACTTCTCGGGAAGAATGAGGAGGTTCCCGGCGAAGTTGTAGGATTGGGGCAGGTAGACCGCGACAAACCCCGGCATGGCCAGCCGATCGGCTCCTTCCGCCGTCACGAAACCGAAGGTCCAGACGTGGCCGTGCGCGTCGAGCCGGGCGCGCACCGGGCGGTTGAACCGGCGATGCTCACCGACGAAGGCGTTGAGCAAGTCCTTGGTGGAGGTGTACAGCAGGCGCGCGAATGGAAGTCTCGCCAGGAGCCGGTCCACCGCATTCACCACGCCCCGGGTGATCAGATTCGACGCGAGCGCACCCACCAGCGTGACGGCCACGATGGTCACGACGATCCCGGCGCCCGGGACACCGAAATCGAGCAAACGGTCAATGCTGCTGACCGCCCACCAGCAGATCCACAGGGTGAGCGCCACCGGCGTCACGATGACCAGACCGCGCAGGAAGTACCGAGCGAAGGTTTTCATGCCAACAGCTCCCCAATCCGATCGAGAAGGGCCGCCAGGTGCGCCGGCTCGAGATCGCCCATGTGGCCGATCCGGAGCACGCGGCCATGCCGCGGGTCGAGCGCTCCGCCGATATACCAACCCTCGCGCTCGAGCCGTTCGATGAGTTGAGCGGGCGCGAAGCGGTCCGGAATTACGAGCGATGAAATGGAGGGGGAGCGAGTGGTGCCGGCTGGTGTCATCAGCCTGAGCGCAGGCCTGTTCTCGATCCAGCGGTCCATCAGAGCCCGCATCTGGGCATGGCGATCCCACCGCGCCGCCCACCCGCCGGATCGGGTGATCCGCCGTACCTGGCACTCCAGCGCGGCGAACAGCGAGATCGCCGGGGTCCACCACGGCAGCCGCTCTCTGGCGATGGTGATCATCTTCCGCACCGACAGGTAGTAGCCCGCGTCGCGCTGGGTTTCGGCGCGTTGCTGGAATCGCGGGCTGGCGGCGCCGAGTGCCAGGCCGGGCGGCAGGGCGAGCGACTTCTGGGACCCGGTGCAGTAGTAATCCACTCCCCATTGGTCCATCTCGATCGGCATCGCACCGACCGACGTGACGCCATCCACGAGGAACAACACGTCCGTCCGAGACGCGACCACCTTGGCCAGCGCCGGGATGTCGGCAAGGGCGCCGGTCGAGGACTCCGACTGGACTACCACCACCGCGTCGACGTCGGGGCCCTCCAGAAACCGATCGAGCTGCTCGGCGGTGACCGCCTCACCGGGATGCACGTGAACCCGGAGGACTTCCTTGCCGCAGGCTTCTCCGATCCGGGCCATGTACTCGCCGAAGTAGCCTCCGACGGCCACCAGCATCCGGCGCCGCACTCCGCTGCGCACCGCGGCCTCGAGCAGGCCGGTGCCTGAGGTGGTCGCCACGAAGACGGGTTGGGTCGTTCCAAAGCAGGCCTGGAGGTCGGGCTGAATGGCGCCCAGCAGCTCCTGCATCCGCCTGCCCCGATGCGGAAACATCGGCTCGGTCTGGGCCACCAGGACCTCGGGATGAACGTCGGTGGGGCCGGGGAGGAAGTTGCGTCCGAAGGTCGTCACGCGGCCATCACTTCGGCGCTCGTGACGAGACCAACCCCGCGGCGGCGCCACTCCTCGACCAGAGCGGCGCCGGCGGCCGGATCGATGGGACGGACCGCATCGGTGACCAGCGAGAGCGGAATGCCGGGGCGATGCCGCAACAAGCCCTCGATCGCGTACCTGTCGCACACGTCCAGGGCGACGCCGTACAGGACAATGCCGGTCGGCGCGACCGCGTCGAGGGCCGGGAGCACGTTGGGATTGGTGAACACATCGAACCAGTGCTTGTGAAACAGCAGGTCGCCGGCGTGCTGCCTAACCCGCTGCGCGATGACCGAGGCGGGCTCCCGGTCCGGCTCGATGACGAGCGGGTTCCGGAGCGCCGTCTCGGGGATTTTCCGCTGCCCCGGCGAGCCTCGCATGCAATGCTCCGGAAAGGTCTCCCGCCAGTCGGGGGTGGCGGACAACTCCCGGTGTCCGGGAACATGATCGTCCGCGCTGGCGATGATCCGGATCCCGCGGTCGTGCGCGTAGCGGGTCAGCCGCTCCAGGACCGGAATGATCTCCTCACTGCCCGGGACGTAGAGCTTCCCGTCGCTTTTCATGAAGTCGACCTGGGTGTCGACATCCCAGAAGACGCCGGCCACGGTCAGGTCACCCGTTCCAGGCGGGCGTTGGGGCGGTATTCGCGGCCCACTTTCGCCTTGGGCTTGCCCTCGACCCGCACCACATCAGCGGTGAAATCGAATCGGCCCTGAAACAGGGAGCTTCCGACCCCGTAGGCATCCGCCGGGACGCCCAGCCTGGTGAATTCCTGAATCTTCTCGACGGTGAATCCGCCGGACACCACGATCTTGACTCGATGGAATCCGGCCTGGTCCAGCGCCCTGCGCACGTTCCAGACGAGTTGTGGGGAGACCCCGGTGGGGCGGAAGGTCCCCATTTCGGGGATCACCGATTTGTCGACCAGCATCTCGCTGGTATCGATCCGGACCCCATCGAGCCGTTCGCCCATGGCCTTCGCCACCGCGAGCGACGTCCCGACGCAGTCATTGTCAAAATCCACCAGAGCAACCAGGCGCACCGACGGATCGATGTGCTGGGCGAACTTCCTGGTGGCGAGCACCGTGTCTCCGCCGTACGCGGCAATGAGCGCGTGCGGGACCGTCCCCACGCCCTCGGTCCCCCACCAGGAGGCCTGCGCATCGGTCGAGACGCCGATGGCCCCGGCGATATGCGCGGCATAGCCGTCGCCGGTCTGAACCAGCCAGTGGTCGTGCCGGGCGGGGAAGAACATCACTTCCTTGGGCCGTGCCGCTTCGACGACGCGCCGCGTGTTGGTCCCGACCCGGGTCCGCCGGGCGAGCACGCCCAGGTACAACGTCTCCAGGTGAGCGAAGGCGTCGTACGGTCCCTCGATCATCAGGACCGTTTCCCACGGCTCGATGGCATCCCCATCGTGCAGGGCGGACACCTCGAGGTCGCTCCACTCCACCGAGCAGAGCTTGAGAATCGCAATGGCCTCGTCAATCCCGCCGAGAAAGGCCGGGACCTTGCCGAACACCTGCATGGTGACTTTGGGACGGACCCGGTCGGCGAGCAGGATGTCTCGGGCGCGGGCGAAGTACTTATCGGAGTAGTAACCCGCCCGCATCTTCTCAACCGGGAGGTTGAAGATGGCGGGGTCCAGGCGTAGACGAGGGTTCGAAGCAGGTTGGTGGACCGACACGCTCCGAAGGTAGAGCCGCTCACTCGGGGCGGCAAGTTGACAGAACCTCCGCGCGACGGCTGATTCTACCCTCCAAACCGCCCCGAGGCGTGCTGTGTCAGAATCCACCTCTCCATCCGTTACGCGCCGCGATTTTCTGGGAACCGCCGCGCTCGCAGTGGCCGGCACGTCGCTGCCCGGCAGTGTGCCGGCGCTGGACGCGCCATGGATTCGGCGGAATCGCGCCGCCAGATTCGCGGTGGTGGCGTCGTCGAACGGGCTTCGTGGCGTCGGTGTTGCGCTGGACATGATGCAGAAGGGCGCCGATACGCTCGACGCCGCCGTCGAGGGCGTGAAAATCGAGGAGCTGGATCCGACCAACGAGTCGGTGGGATACGGCGGGCTCCCGAACGAGGAAGGCGTCGTACAGCTCGATGCCAGCTGCGTGCACGGACCGACTCGACGAGCCGGTGCCGTGGCGGCGCTGGAAGGCATCACCACGCCGAGCGAGGTGGCCCGGCTCGTCCTCAAATACACCGATCACATTCTCCTGGTCGGGGAAGGGGCCAAGCGCTTTGCGCTGTCCTATGGATTCAAGGAGGAAGACCTGTTGACCCCGCCCGCGCGGGAGAAGTGGCTGCGATGGCGAGCCAACCGGGGCAGCACGGATAGCTGGGTGGATGTTCCGGCGGGCTCCCCGGTGGGGATGCGGCCCACTGGGACGTGCAACATCGACGTCGTCAACGACAAGGGAGAGATTTCGTCGGTGACCACGACCAGCGGCCTCGCCTACAAGATCCCCGGCCGGGTCGGCGATTCTCCCATCGTGGGAGCGGGCCAGTACACCGACAACGCGATCGGCGCAGCTGGGTCCACCGGGCTCGGCGAGCTGAACATCATGGTGTGCGGGGGCTTCTTCACCGTGGAGTCGATGCGGCAAGGCAAGAGCCCGACCGACGCCTGTATGGAAACGCTGAGACGGATCGTGGTGATGTGTCCCGATTCGAAGCGCGATGCCCAGGGCCGGCCGCCGCAAATCACCTTCTACGCCATCAACAAGCGGGGAGACTACGGCTCGGCGTCGATGTTCCCCGCGAAATACGCTGCCGGTGACGAATCGAGCGGCGCCCGGGAGCTCGACTGCGCCTTCCTCTATCCGCAGCAGTAACATGCGGCGCTCCCTGCTCGTCCTGATGCTGTGGGCCGGTCCCGCGCTCGCGCAGGATACCATTCCCGCGCCCGAAGACGACAAGATCCCCGCCAGGATCAGCTATTTCCCGTATCTCATGGGCGACGCGAATCACGGGCTGCTCCTCATCGGCCGCTTTCAGATTTCCCGGCAGGCCGAGTACGACGCGCGGGTGGCGAATGACTGGATCCTCTGGGCGGAAGCGGCATGGGGGAACCGGGGGAGCCGTCTTTTCACCGTCGCACTTCGGGCACCTCTGCTCGTGGCGGGCTGGCGCTTCGCGGCAGACCTCGGCGCGGGACGCGAGGGCCGGTTTGGATATTTCGGGGAAGGCGAAGGCGGCGAGAGCGGACTCGATCAGGACGGCCATCCGAAGGACTTCTTTCGGGTGCACCGGACCCGGTTCTACGGCCAGGCCGAGCTCTCCCGGCAGCTGGGGCAAGGCCTGTATGCCTCGGCCGGCGCCGGGTTAACGCGGTTCCGATACCGGACGGTGGACGTTGATGGCCTGTTCGCCACCGACTACCCGGACGGGCTCGACGGAACCGATGCGACCGGGCGGCTCACCCTCGTGTTCGACACCAGGAACAACGAGCTGCTCCCGGCCAACGGTGTGCTCCTGGAGGCGGGCATCCACGGCGGTACCGGGCGCTTTTCCGAGTGCGGAACTCTGTGCGAGAGCGGGGGGTATGTTGGAGCGTACGCCAACTTCCGGGGCTATGTCTCGCCTCGGCGCGGGCTCGTGCTCGCCGGCCGGGCCGTCTTCCGGGTGCTCAGCAAGGAGGCGCCACTCGACGCGCGCTACGAGCTTCCGGGGTGGGAACATGACGTGTCTGTCTATGGAGGATTCGAGAGCAACCGGGGGCTCATTCGGGGCCGGCTGGTGGGCCGGCGGCTCGCGTTGGCGAGCGCGGATGTCCGCTACGATTTGATTGACGGAGGTGACTACGGCGCCCTCACCCTCCTGGCGTTTCTGGACGCGGGGAAAGTCGCCGGGGGAGAGCCGAACCCGGTGTTCTCGACCTGGAAGGTCGGTGGAGGTGGCGGGGTAGCGATCCGGGTGCTGCGGTACGCGATTCTCACCCTCAACTTCGCCGCGGGCCCTGACGGGTTCAATTTTACGATGGGGAATGGGTGGGCCTTTTAGTCGCTACTGGCTATTAGCTACTGGCTATTGGCTTCAAAACCCAATGGCGAGTAGCCAATGGCCAATAGCCAATAGCCAATAGCCAATAGCCGATAGCTACAATTCCCTGATCTGCACTCCGAACCGCCTCAACCCTGACACATAGGCCCCAAAAGGCACCGCCTCATCCGGCGTCAGGACCCCTTTCGCCGAGATAGTTCCGTCGGCCTGCATCAGGGCGGTGAGGGCCAGGGAATACCCGGTGGTTCGCATCATCGCGCTGATGTTCTGCGCCTCATCGAAGAAATCCAGCAGCTCGAACGTGACGGTGGCCGGCGCCTGCCCGCGCTCCCCCGAGACAATGACCCTGAGGGCGACCAGGTCCGGCGATTCTGGCTGAGCCAGGGACGGCTCGACCGCCGCGATGAACACATCCCTCGGCACAACCTGCTGGTCTTTCACCTGAAGCGGGGTGTTGGAGATCAGGCCGAGGTCCCGGATCGGCCGCATGAGCGCCGCATGGCCAGGATACCGGAGCGTCTTGTACTCCATGGTTGCGATGCGCCCGGCAAATCGGAATGGCAGGGTGCTGATCCCGCCTCCGGTGTGGAACGCCTCGAGGGTTCCGATGGGAGAAGGGAAATGCTGTTCCTCCAGCTCGGACAGGGCTTCGACCTGCACGGGCTTCCCCTCGCGAAGGATCCAGGAAGGCGTGGTGTAGTAGTCGAGCGCTCCCTCGAGGGAGTACACGATCTGGTAGTTGAGAGGCGGATGGGGATGCTGGGGCAGCCCGCCAACGTAGACATTGACGGATTGCACCCGATCGAGGCGGCGAATACCCTCGGCGGCGAGGATGTTGACCATGCCTGGAGCGAGGCCGCAGTCGGGAATGATGGAGACTCCGCGTGCCGCCGCGGCCGGTCCATGCTCCTTTTGCCGGACCACGATCTCGGTATTGCCGCCCAGATCGCAGGCATGACAGCCGGCCTCGATGGCCGCCCGCGTGACGGCCTCGTTGAAGTAGTACGGCAGGGCGCACAGGACAGCGTCATGACCCCGAACGAGGGTCAACAGGCTCGGATAATTCTCCGCATCGAGGAAAGTGAAGCGCAGGCGTGGCCCTCGCAGCCCTTCGAGGATCCCCGGGACCCGATCCGGGTGCCGATCCGCGAGGGTGACTTGTTCGACGGCGTCATGCTGCAGAAGATTGTGCGCTGCGGCCCCGCCCTGGAGGCCGCTTCCGAGCACCAACAGCTTCATGAAAACCTCATCGCGAGTGATGAAAACCGATTGGGCCGCCCAAGTTAGTGGGGCGAGTCACTTGATTCAAACGGCGCAGTATATTCTCCCACCCCCATGACGGTCCCAATCTCTCCTCCGCCCCCGCCGCCGTCATCAACCCACAAGCGTCGCGTCACGCCGGTCCGGCCTCGTGACGCGCGCGCGACCCGGGCTCGGCTGATCCGTGCTGCGGTCGATCTGTTCACGACCCAGGGATTCCGCGGGACGACGACTCCGGAAATCGCCCAGCGCGCGGGGGTTGCGGAGGCGACCATCTACCGGCACTTCCCCAGCAAGGACGCCCTGCTCACCGCGGCCTGCCTCGAGGCACAGAGCTACGGGAAGGGGTTGATCGCCGCAGAAGACGCCGATAGCCAAGGTGATGTCCGCATCGCCCTTGGAAAGGCAGGGCGGCAATTCGTGGAGATCGCCCAGCGTGATCCGGCTCTGCTTCGTATGCTGCTGCGGCCCCCGGAAGAGGCGCTCCACGAGGAAGCGGCTCGCCACGGCATTCGCGAGTTTCGGGAGTCGCTCCAACAGCTGGTGGCAGCGGGGAAACAGCAGGGGCAGATCCGCTCAGGGTCCGCCGAGTTGTGGGCCGCGGTGTGGCTGGCGCTGGCGGGATTCGTGGCCGAGCAGGTCGCTTCGAAGACCTGGAGCCCCGAGCATTCCAACGTGGAGCAGGCGCTCGGAGCCGCCTGGGAAGCGATCGCCTACCGGCGGCCCGACACCCCGGTCACTGTGGTGACCTGACCCCGCTTCCGCCATTGTAGGTAAAGGCCCGGGCGCCAGCGGGTGTTCCGGTCCAGATGGGCCGCCGGGCCCGTCCACCGCTCAGGGGCCGGATTTCGAATCCAGTCGGAGTCACGTAGGCCAGAGAATCCGGACCCCATCGGATCGGGCCCGAAATCCCTCTTTCCAGCTCGGTCACTTCGCCGTTCACCGCGAAAATGCAGTACCCGGTATGGGGACAAACGCCGATGCGCGCCGCCGGAGGCTCGCCCAGGTAGTGCGTCGTCACCGAATCGGCCCAGGCGATCGAGTCGAGTGAAACGGTCTGGAGCCACAGGGCGCCCGGCGGTGCGGCCGATACCATGTGGCCGTACGACCGGACGAGCAGGCGACTCCCGTCCCGGGTCCACCCCACGGCCAGGGGCTTTCCGGCGCCCTCCGGCACGGGCGTGGATTCTTCTCGATTGGTGAGCAGATCCAGCACGATCAGCGACCAGCGGTCCGAGGCAGGCTCGCTGCGACGGAAATACGCGACACTGGTGCCGCCTGGCGCCAGCGAGGGCGCATGCTCCTCGGCACGGTTGAAGGTGAGCCGGGCGAATGCGCCACCTCCCGCCGGTGCCGCAAAGAGGTCGGTCATCGAATCGGGGGCCTCACCGACCGCAATGACGAACGGTTCCTCACCGATTCGGACCTTGTTGGTCAGGGGTGTGACGGCGCACGCTGCGGCCAGCGCTGTGATGACCGGTAACCCAACGCTCCGGTTGATCACGCTTCGCCACCCGCCGCAGCCAGTGCCTCTTCCATCTCCGCCATCGATTGAAACCTGCTTTCCGGTTTGTGGGCCATCGCCTGGGCGATCACCCGTTCGACCCGAGCCGAAACTTTCCCATTGACCTGACGCAGCCGGAGCGGCTGCCCGGTGAGGTGCGCAAGCATGGTTTCCTGCGCGGTGGTGCCCTCGAACGGCAGCCGTCCGCTCATCAGCTCGAATCCAAGGACGCCCAGGGAAAAGATATCGCTCCGGCGATCGATCACTTTCCCTCGAATTTGCTCCGGGCTCATGAACTCAGGGGTACCCAGGACGATGCCGGTCGCGGTGAGTTTCATGACTTCCGCACTGACCGCGCTCTCCTTCGCAAGCCCGAAATCCATGACCACCGCGCGCTCCTGCCCGGGGTGGGCCCCGGGAACCAGCATGACGTTTTCCGGCTTGAGATCGCGATGGAGCACCCCGGCATCATGGGCGTGTTGGAGGCCCAGGCACAACTGCCGCAGCAGGCTCACCGCCAGGGCCTGTGGCATCGGACCATGGCGGGTTTCCCTGCGGGACAGCGTCTCTCCCTCGAGAAACGGCATCACGAGGTAGGGCAACCCCGCGGCCTCTCCCACGGCGATGATCCCGCAGACGTTGGGATGCTCCAGCCGCATCGCGACCTGGGCCTCGCGGCGCAGCCGTCCCACCGCTTCCTTGTCGCCCACCAGTCGGGCCATAAGCACCTTGATGGCGACGAGCTGCCCTGACTCACGATCCCTGGCGCGATAGACGTAGGCCATCCCACCCTCGCCGACCCGCATTTCGATCTGGTATCGCCCATCGAGGATCCGGCCCGACATCCCCGAGGCGGGATCTCCCCGCAATACGACCGGAGCCTTGCCCTCACCGGTCCGATGCAGTCCGAACCCGCGCGGGGTCGTCGGGGGTGGTGCGGAGCCTGGGGCCAGCGGGAATCCATCCCGCGTGCAGAAGCGGGCGGGAGGGTCGAACGTCGCGCCGCAGCGCGGGCAACGAAGCGCGCTCAATCTCGATAGCGATTCCGGCCGTCCGACTTGGCGCGAAGGAGATTGGCATCCGCGAGACGGAGCAGCGATTCGGTGTCGTGGACCCGGGTGTCGGGGAATGTGGCCAGCCCGATACTCACCGTGACGGGAATGGGCGCAGCAGCTTCGCCGAACGGGGTATTCTGGACCCGGCGCAGCACCCGCTCGGCAAAGAGACGCGCGCCCGCGCTCCCGGTTTCGGGCAGGAGAATCACGAATTCCTCTCCCCCAAAACGCGCCACGATGTCCATCGCGCGTTGCTCGCGCCGCAGCAGCTCGGCGAACTGTACCAGGACCCGGTCTCCGGCGTGGTGGCCGTAGGTGTCGTTGGTGGTCTTGAAGTGATCAATGTCGATCATCACGCAGGTGAGCACGGTGCTGTACCGCGTGGCCCGCTCCACCTCCTGCTCCACCTTCTCATCGAGCGTACGGCGATTCAGGAGCCCGGTGAGTGGATCGGTCTGCGCCAACTGCAGCATGGCCGCTTCCCGCCGAGCCGCATCGTCGTGCTCCAGGGCCTTTTCGATCGCCGAGGCCGCCGATTCGACCACCCGGCCTGCGAACCGCAGATCGGCGTCGTCGAGGGGCGGGTCTCCGGCGCCGGTGCGCAGGAAGAAGACCCCGCTTCGTTCACCCCGGAGCGCGAAGGGAAGGACCAGCACCGAAGTCGTGGCGATGTCCGACATGCCCTGATACACCGGGTCGTTCCGCACATCGCTCACCAGCACGACCTCGCCAGTGTCGAGCGCCCGGCGGATCTCCGGATACCGGTTGAGGTCCACCGGCAGCTCGGTGAGCATCGGATTCTCCGAGGCCGCTACCACGGTTCCCCGGTCTTCTCCGGGCCGCGCCAGCAGAATCGAACAGCGAGGAATGCGAAGCCCGGCCGCGACCTGGCGGACCAGGACCTGGAACAACTCCTTGGGCGGGAGATTGCTCGTGATGTCGCGGAGCAGCTCCACCAGCGCCGCTTGGGCTTTCGCCTCGGCCCGGGCCTGGTTCAGGGCTCGGCTGGCGCGCAGCAGGGAGCGCACCCGCGCCAGAAGCTCACGGAGGCGAATCGGTTTGCCCACCACATCCGAGGCACCAACCGACAGCGCCCGCACCGACGCCTCTTCGGGTCCTTCGCTGGTGACTCCGATGATCGGAAGGTCCCGGTGGGCCGGATCCCGGCGGATGGTTTCCAGCAGGGCGAAGCCCGTTCCCGCCCCTTGGCCAAGATCGAGGATCAAGAGGTCCACCGGCCTGGTCGCCAGATACTCCGGAATGCCGGCGCTGCTCGATAGCCCTGCCGCGTCGTATCCGTTCTCGGCCAGCACCCGCGTGAGCGTTCGCGAGAAACTGTAGTCGTCGTCAACGATGAGAACGTGCGCGGCGGGGGCGGGCATGGATCAGGCGGGAAGATGGGAGGACGGGAGGACGGTCAGTTTGCCGAAGAGGGCAGGGTCGACATTGCCACCACTGAGAATCACTGCGACCGGGCCTGTGGGCACCAGGAGGCCCTCGAGCAACGCGGCGACGCCCACCGCGCCGGAAGGCTCCACCTGGAGACCATTCTCCCGATACAGAACGCCGACCGCGCTCGCAATGGCCTCCTCGCTGACACGCAGCGCACGACGGACCCGCTGGCTGATCCGGCTCCACGGGATCTCCCCCACCGCTAGCGGCAGGAGTCCATCAGCGATGCTCGCGGTGCGCTCGAGGGCGGCCGGCTTGCCCGCCGCGAGGGCCGCCGAAAGCTTGGCCGCGCCATCGGGCTCGACCCCGATCGGCTCCACCGGATGATCGAGCGCGATGGCCGCGGTGCAGCAACCGCCGAGCAGTCCGCCGCCCCCGATCGGCGAAAGCAAATGGGCGGTGTCGGGATGCTGATCGAGAATCTCCAGGGCACAGGTGGCCTGCCCCAGGATCACGTCGGGGTGGTTGTAGGGATGGATGAGCGTGAGGCCTTCGCGCCGTGCGATGTCGTCGGCGGTCTGGGCCCGGGCGTAGCGGTCGGCGAGGACCACCTGCGCACCCTCGGCGCGCACAGCGTCCACTTTGACCGCGGGCGCAGTGTCGTTCATCACGATGATCGCGCGGAGCTTCAACCGTTTTGCGACCCACGCGACGGCCCGGCCGTGGTTGCCGGAGGAGTGCGCGATGATGCCGGTGGGATGCTCCCGCTCGACCAGCCGGGTTATGGCGGTCCAGGCGCCGCGCACCTTGAACGCGCCGACCGGCTGCAGCTGCTCGCACTTGAGCCGGACCGGCACGCCGAGCCGGCGGGACAGCTCAGGCGCATCGAGGAGAGGCGTCCGGACCGCGACGCCTTCGAGCGCACTAGCGGCGTCCCGCAAGGAGGACAGCTGGACTGAGGGACTGAGGGACTGAGGCACCGCCGTCACGCGGTCTCGCTCGGCGCGGGCACTTCGTCGCCGGTCGCTTCCTCGGCGCCTCCCTCGTCTTCCTTGACCACCCGGGCCACGTCCACCACGAGATCTCCCTCGTCGAGGTTCATGACGTGCACGCCCTGGGTGTTCCGCCCGATTACCCGGATGCCGTCCACCGGCACCCGGATGATGATCCCGCGCTTGGTGATCATCATCAGCTCGTCTTCGGGCAGCACTTCCTTGAGCGCGATACACGACCCGGTCTTGTCGGTCCTCCGGAACGTGATGATGCCCTTGCCGCCCCGATGCTGGACCCGGTAGTCGGCCAGCTCGGACCGTTTCCCGAAGCCACGCTCCGACACTACCAGCAGGGTGGCCTCGCGGCGAATCACCACCATCCCGATGACCGCATCGCCCTCCTCGAGCTCGATCCCTTTGACTCCCGTGGTGGCGCGGCCCATCTCGCGGACATCGCTTTCCTGGAAACGGATCGACATGCCATCCCGGGTCGCGAGCACGACATCGTTGTTGCCGTCGGTGAGCTGGACGTCAATCAGCTCATCGCCCTCTTCGATGTTGATCGCGTTGATGCCGGTGCTGCGGGGGTTCCCATAGGCGGAGAGCACCGTCTTCTTCACGGTACCGTTCCGGGTGGCGAAGATGAGCGCCTTGGTATCCACGAACTCCCGCACCGGGACGAGCGCCGCGATCCGCTCCTCCTGCCGGATCGCGATGCACTGGACCACCGGCTTGCCCCGGGCCGCCCGGCCGCCCTGGGGAATCTCGTGCACCTTGAGCCAGTACACCTGGCCCTTGTCGCTGAAGAACATGACGTAGTCGTGGGTCGAGGCGATAAAGAGGTGCTCGATCCAGTCGTCTTCCTTGGCGGTGGCGCCGGTTAACCCGCGACCTCCTCGGCGCTGTTTGCGATAAGTCGAGACGGCGATCCGCTTGATGTACCCCGAGTGGGAAATGGTGATCACCATGTCCTCCTCGGCGATCAGGTCCTCGACCGAGAACTCGTCCTGGTCGGGGATGATCTCGGTACGCCGGTCGTCCCCGTAGTCCTTGGCCACCTGGGCCATTTCGGACTTGAGGATTTCCATCCGCTTGGCCTTGCTCTTGAGGATCGTGCGCAGCTCGCTGATCGTCACCCGCACTTCCTTGAGCTCGGCTTCGAGCTTGTCGCGCTCCAGGGCGGTGAGCCGGGCGAGCCGCATGTCGAGGATCGCCTTGCTCTGCTTCTCCGAGAGTTTGAACTTCTCCTGGAGGGCCTTGTCAGCAGTTTCGGTGTCCGGGGAGCCCCGAATCACCTTGATCACCGCGTCAATGTTGTCGACCGCGATCTTGAGCCCTTCGAGGATATGCTCCCGCGCCTCGGCGGCGGTGAGATCGAACTGGGTGCGCCGGACGATGATGTCGTGGCGGTGGGCGACGAACAGCTCGAGCAGCTCCTTGAGCGGCATCACCTTGGGTTGGCCGTTCACCAGGGCCAGGTTGATGACGCCGAACGTGGACTGCATCGCGGTATGCTTGTAGAGCTGGTTGATCACTACCGTGGGAATCGCGTCGCGCTTGAGATCGATCACCAGGCGCATGCCGTCGCGATCGGATTCATCCCGGACGTCGCTGATCCCCTCGAGCTTCTTGTCGTTGACCAGCGCCACAATGTCCTTCGTGAGCGTCGCCTTGTTGACCTGGTAGGGAATCTCGGTGACGACGATGGAATTCTTGCCGCTGCTGGGCTTCTCCTCGACGACGGCGCGAGCCCGCATCACCACCTTGCCGCGGCCCGTGGCGTAGGCTTCCCGGAGTCCCTGGACCCCGTAGATGTATCCTCCGGTGGGGAAGTCGGGTCCCTTGATGTGCTCGAGCAGGCTTTCGAGCGTGGCGTCGGGATGGTCCACCAGCTGCTGGACCGCGCCGGCCACCTCACGGAGGTTGTGGGGTGGAATGTTGGTAGCCATCCCGACCGCGATGCCGCTCGAGCCATTCACCAGCAGGTTCGGGATCTTGGCCGGGAGCACGCTCGGCTCCTCCCGCTGATCGTCGAAGCTCGGGACGAAGTCCACCGTTTCCTTGTCGATGTCTTCCAGGGTCGCCACCGCGACCCGGGTGAGCCGGGCTTCGGTGTACCGGTAGGCCGCTGCCGGATCGCCATCCACCGAGCCGAAATTCCCCTGCCCATCAATCAGCGGATAGCGGAGCGAAAAGTCCTGGACCATGCGGACCAGGGCGTCATACACCGACGCATCACCGTGGGGGTGGTATTTGCCGAGCACATCGCCCACCACCGTCGCGGATTTCTTGAACGGCCGGCCCGGCACCAGGCCCAGCTCGTTCATCGCGAAGAGGATGCGCCGGTGCACCGGCTTGAGCCCGTCGCGCACATCGGGTAGCGCCCGCGACACGATCACCGACATCGAATAGTTGATGAAGCTCTGCTTCATCTCCTCTTCGATAGGGCGGGGGAGAATGCGTTCGCGAGAGTTGGGAGCGGTCATTATCGGTCCGGCGGAGGGTTATGCGGAACGATGAAATATAGCAGGATGGCCACGGGCCGGGCAACGGTAAATGGCTGGAATTTCGGGAGTTAGGGCTTGGTGGGCGAGGACCCTGGGAACCACAGATTTCACAGATTGCGCCGATTGGGAGAAGGAAAGGCGAGGTGGAATTGAGAGAGGGGGCGTGCGTTGCGGAGGGTCGCTACCGATTCGTAGCTTATGTCGCCCCAAAGGAAAGGAATGACTGCGACGTGAGCACGACTGCGGAGCGGCTGGGAGCAGCGCTGGCCGGACGCTACCGGGTGGAGCGCGAGCTGGGGGCCGGCGGAATGGCGACGGTCTTCCTCGCCGAGGATCTCCGGCACGACCGGGAGGTCGCGATCAAAGTGCTGCATCCAGATCTCGGTGCGGCCCTGGGCGGCGACCGGTTTCTGGCCGAGATCAAGACGACGGCCCGGCTCCAGCATCCCCACATTCTGCCGCTCCTGGATAGCGGAGAGGCCGACCACCTCCTCTTTTACGTCATGCCCCTGGTGGAAGGCGAGACGCTTCGCTCCCGGCTCACCCGGGAGCGCCAGCTCCCGATCGAGACCGCGCTCCGGATCGCGGGAGAGGTAGCGAGCGCGCTCGACTACGCCCACCGGCACGGAGTGATCCACCGCGACATCAAGCCCGAGAACATCCTGCTTCACGACGGCCGGGCGACAGTGGCCGACTTCGGGATCGCGCTGGCGGTGAGTGCGGCGGGCGGCACCCGGATGACCCAGACCGGCTTGTCGCTCGGCACGCCGCAATACATGTCGCCGGAGCAGGCGATGGGGGAAAAGCAGGTGGACGCCCGTTCGGACGTCTATGCGCTGGGGGCCGTGCTCTACGAGATGCTGACCGGGGAGCCTCCGTTCACGGGAGCCACGGTGCAGGCAATCGTGGCGAAGGTGCTCACCGAGAGGCCGATGCACCCGACGGCGGTGCGGGACACGATCCCGATACACGTAGAGGCGACGGTGCTCAAGGCGCTTGCAAAGCTGCCGGCGGACCGGTTCGATGGGGCCGCGAGGTTCGCGGAGTCGCTCACAAACCCGGGGATCACGGCGGGGTCTCTCACCGCCGAGGCGGGGCCTCGGGTGGCCTTGAGCGGTATCAGGCCTGCCGCGGTGAGAGGGCCGGGGCTCGCGGTCCGGGTGGCTCCGTGGGGCGTCGCGGGTGTTGTGGCTGCGGTGGCGGTGTGGGCCTGGACCGGGGCGGAGCGAGGATCACAGAGCGACCCTACCCCCGCCGTCCGCGCGATCATGCCACGGATCTCGGGAACGGTCCCGGCGCTCATCGGGCTGCAGAGCATGCTCGCGGTCTCGGCGGATGGGAGGTCGGTGGCATTCCTGGGGGTGGACTCGACCCGGGTGCCGCACCTCTACGTTCAGAGCGTAGATCGCTCCGGACTCCATAAGCTTCCCGGCACCAGCTTCGCCAACAACCCGACCTTCTCGCCTGATGGCGGCTCGCTCGCCTATACATTCGGCGGGAACCTGATGGTCCAGCCGGCCACGGGCGGGCTGGTGACAAAGCTCACGCCGGTGAACTTCGCTCGCGGGGCAAGCTGGGGCAGCGACGGACGGATCGTCTACTCCCACGACGGAGCGCTCTGGCGGATAAGCGCCTCCGGGGGAACCCCCGAGTCCCTCGCGGTTCCAAAGCCGGGGGAGGTCTACCGGGCACCGTCCGTTATCGAGGGCGCGGGTGCTGTTTTGTTCGAGCTCCAGGCCGGGTCCAACTCCGAAGTCGCGATGCTCTCCCTCGAGGACGGGGCGATCACCAGGCTCGGCCTGCAGGGAGCCTCTCCAAGCCTGGTTGGGGATGACCTCTTGCTCTATGGGACCTTGGACGGGGCGCTGTGGAGAGTGGGATTCGATGCCGCAGGCCGGCGGGTCACGGGGGAACCGCAGCGGATCACCGAGGGAGTCTCGGTCAGCGCGGGGCCGCGATACGCGGTGTCGCGGAACGGCCTTCTGGTGTTCGCCGCGGGAGCCTCGAATGAGCGGGACCTCCTCCTGGTTGATCGGGCAGGACGGGCGCTGGTGGCAAGCCCAGCCGCAAGAGCCTACCGCTACCCGCGGTACTCACCGGAGGGACGACGGCTCGCATTCGGGATCATGGGGACCGGCGGACCACCGAGCGGCGACGTCTGGGTGCTGAACCTGGGTTCAGGCACCATGCTCCGAGTCACGACCGATTCGGCGAGCTATCACCCGGAGTGGGACCCGGACGGACGCTCGCTGATCCACATCAAGCGGACCGGCACACGGCCGGGCGGGGTGTACCGGACTCCGGCCGACGGCACGAGTCCACCGGTGGAGCTGATCGCGCGAACCGCACCCATCTGGGAGGCCCGGCTGACGCCGGACCGGGCGACGCTCGTCTTTCGCGAAGACGGAGTCGGAACCAGGCGCGACATCTTCACGAGGCCGGCTGACAGCGCTGGAGCGGTGCGTCCGCTGGTCGCCAGCGGGTTCGACGAAAAAGGGATATCCCTTTCGCCGGATGGCAAGTGGATGGCGTACGTCTCGGACGAGAGCGGATCGAACGATGTGTACATCCGCCGCCTCGAGCCGGGGTCGCCGCGGTGGCGGGTTACGCCAAGTGGGGGCGCGGAGCCCAGGTGGGCCCGGACCGGAGAGCTTTTCTTTCGGAGCAACGATTCGGTGAGCGTGGCCCGAGTGGAGCTCGGCGGGGCGGCGGGGGCGGAGCCCCGGATCTCGGCGCCCCGGGTGCTGTTCCACGCCGGGGCATTCGATGCCTCGACCTTCGAGGCGCTCTGGGACGTTTCGCCGGATGGGCAGCAGTTCGTGTTTACCAGGCCGAGGGCCGGGAGCGAGGCCCAGCTCGTGGTGCTGGTGAATTGGAGACGGACCGCAGAGCCTTGAACGGCGGCTTACCAAACCCGGCTCACCCCGTACTCGTCGAACCGCTCTTCGTTGGTGACGAGGGCGAGGCTTTCGATCTGAGACTGTGCGATGAGCATGAGGTCCCAGGGGTCTCGCAGAGCTCCTCCCAAGCGCCCGGCGTGTTGGGCATGCCGGGCGGTGATGTCGAGCATATCGAAACCCTGGCCCAAGGCTGCTCCGGCAACGTCGGCGGCTACGTCCGCAGAGCGTGGCAGCTTGCCCAGCCGGTGTTTTTGGGTGATTTCCCAGACCGAGACCGCGCTGACCCAGACCCGGGTGGTTGCATGCCCGACGACCCGCCGAGCGCGGAGGGAGAGGCGCCGGTCTCCCGCGAGCCACCAGAGGAAGGAGTGGGTGTCAAGCAGGACCCTGATCACCCTCCGTACCAGAGCTTGAGCTCGCCCTCGGTCATGGGCTTGAAGAACGCGGGAGTGGTACCAGCTCGACCCCGCATCGCCCCGAACTTCCGGTTGGCCTTGGGCCGTAGGATCGGAACGATGCGGAGGACGGGCTCCCGGCCTCGCGCGATGACGATTTCTTCTCCCGCGAGGGCCCGTTTGATGAGGCGGGAGAGGTTGGTCTTGGCATAATGCACAGTCACGATCTTCACTGGGGCTGCATCCTAGTCT
>Ga0187892_10004332_pt1 | contig 24027 bp, 26 predicted proteins | sample MA1701073metaG_FD_139345 | JGI IMG/M metagenome (GOLD analysis project Ga0187892, IMG submission 139345) | Bio-ooze microbial communities from a basaltic lava cave in the Kipuka Kanohina Cave System on the Island of Hawaii, USA - MA170107-3 metaG ... | reverse complement strand
CTTCCGGCCTATTCGCTTATCAGTACGAGCCGGCGATCGACGTCTACAGCGATGAGAACAACCTCGTCCGGCAGGTCGGAGCGACGTTGGCGATGGCCGTCCACGCGAGCACCTCCGGCGCCAGTGCGTCGCGAGCCGCCGCCGATATCGGCATTCGCTTTCATCTGCAGGGACTCAAAGATATCCCGGAAGTAGAAAACGCCGCCTTCATCGCCACCACCGACAAACGGAACAAGCTCGGCGTCACGGCATTGCTCTGTACGGCCATGGCGGCGCATCCTGACAGCCGAGCGTACGCTCCCGTCCGCGAGAAGCTGGTCAACGGGATGCTCTGGTTGCAGCGGCCGTCCGGCATGTTCGTCACCGCGTTTCCGCCCGCAGAGCAAATCGACGCCCAGGATTACTTCCCCGGCGAGGCCCTCCTCGCGATGGCGACGCAGTACGCCCACGACCCGTCCGCGAAGATTCTCGACGCTTTTGACCGGGCCATCGCCTATTACCGCGGCTACTTTCGCGACGAACCGTCGCCCGCCTTCGTCCCCTGGCAGGTGCAGGCCTACACGCTCATGGCTGGGCAAACCAAGCGCAAGGACTACATTGACTACGTCTTTGAGCTGACCGACTGGCTTGCCGGCATGCAACTCAATCCGTCGAACTGCCCCTGGCCCGAGCTGCACGGCGGCATCGCTTCGTACCAGGCCGGCCGGACCGGCATCGCAACCGCTTCTTACCTGGAGGCGTTCGCCGACGCCCTTTCCCTGGCGCGGGAGACCGGTGATGCGCAGCGCGCCGCCCGCTACGAAATCGTCGTCCGCCTGGCGGCCCGGTTCGTCATGCAGCTTCAGGTGCGGCCGGAGGAGGCTTACTTCATTCGTAGCCCGCAGGACGCCGTCGGCGGAATGCGCACCGGCCCAGCGCTCAACCTTCTTCGGATAGACCATTGCCAGCACGCACTAATTGCTCTCATCAAGACACGGAAGGTCCTGTATCCCGAGCAAGGCTGATCGCGGCGTGACCGGCCAACTCGGTACGTCATCGACCCGGGCCGATCGCAGGGCTGACGCATGGCTCGCAGTCGCCTTTGTCGGCTTGACCCTGGCTGGGCTCGGCGCGATCTCCCGCTACGCGCTGGTCAGCTTGATCTTCGACGGGCTTCCGGCGGCCGCTGTGGTGTCAGCGCCGATCGGCCTTGGCCTCTGGCTAGTGCCGCTCTTTGGGCTTGGGGGACTGCCCCTGCGATGGCATCTGTTGCTGGGGGCCGCCCTCGGCTTGGGTGTCACATCGCTGCTGGTGCTTCTTCTCGGCTTGCTTGGCATTTTGGACCGTGCCGTCTGGATCGCGCTGTTGGCCGCGTTCGCGCTGGCCGGAGTGCTGCGACTGCCAATGCTCCTTGCCGAATCACGCTCGAACAAAACCGGGACCGACGACAAACGAAACATGGGTGTGTCCGCGCGGGCTGAATTCCGCCGCTCGGTGTTCGACAGTTGGCGCGGGCTAAAAGCCCGCGGCTCGCTCTTGTGGTTTGTTGCAATCCCCTTTTTCGTTCTGGCGCTCTCGGCGGCGGCCAACGCGCCGGGAACGATCCGGCAGGAGGAGGGCTACGCGTACGACGTTCTCGAATATCACTTGCAGGTGCCCAAGGAATACTTCCTCGGGGGGAAAATCACCTATGCCCCGCACAACGTGTACGCCAACTTCCCGATGAACGTCGAGATGCTCTACTTGCTGGGGATGATCGTCTGGGGCGATCCGATCGAGGCCGCCGTCACGGCCAACTTCATCCACCTTTGGCTGGGCGTATTGGCCGTGGCGGGCACATGGGGGGCGGCTCGTGAATGGTCGCGGAATGCGGCCGTCGTATCCGTGGCGGCTCTGGCGTCCGTCGGATGGCTCGTCTACCTGGCCGGACTGGCTTACGTCGAGAACGGACTGCTGTTTTTCGCCATGGTTGCAACCGCGGCGGTCGTGCGAGGTTGTGTGAATGGATTACCAGCGGAGTGCCATCCGCTCGTGCGAGATTCCTATCTCGCACGCGAGAAGGGATTCCCGCAGGAGGAGGTGCGAGAAGGGATTCTCGCACCAGCGGCCAAGCGGTGGCTCGCTCTCGGCGGAATCGCCGCGGGGCTTTCGTGCGGCTGTAAGTACACGGCCGGACCGATGGTGGCCCTTCCGCTGCTCGTCGGGGCGGTGTTGCTGCCCGGGCGGATCACACGAAAGCTCACCGGCGGCCTGGTTTTCATCACCGCCGCCGCGGCCACATTCGCCCCATGGCTACTCAAGAATCAGCTCATGACCGGCAGCCCGGTTTTTCCCTTAGCCAACGGCGTATTCCACGCGTCGCCGCCGGGTTGGGGAGAAGAGGAGGATCGGCGGTGGACGGCGGGACACGCACCGTCTCTCGACGAGCGCGACCTGCCTGCCCGGCTGGCCGCGTCATGGAACCACATTCCCGCCGACCACTACCATCGATTCGGACCGGCCATTCTGATCGTCCCACTCGCCGGCCTCTTATGGCGGAAAAGAACTCGCGTCGATTGGATTCTCCTCGTTGTGGCGATGTTGCAGATCTGTGTGTGGTTGTTCTTCACGCATCTTTTCGCGCGTTTCGCGATCGTCCTGCTAGTCCCGCTTGCGCTGCTGGCCGGCAGCGCCGTCTTTGGGGCGACCCGCATGCGGAAAATCGTCATCTTCGGCTCGGTCATTGTTGGCGCCGCGTGGAACTTCACGTTCGCGGCCCGATTGCACGGAAACGAGTCCGCTTACGGTGCTCACGCCGCGATCTTCTACGAGGGCCGGCTGCCTGGATTCGAGTACTTCGATCTAGTCAACCAGAAGCTGCCGCCCAGCGGCAAGGTCTTGCTCGTCGGCGACGCCAAGGCCTTCTACTTCCGCAAACCGGTGGACTACGCCGTCGTGTTCAACCGAAATCCGTTTGTGGAGCAGGTTCGCGCCGCGAAACACGACTCCGATATCATCGAATGGCTACAAGCCGCCGGCTACACTCATGTGCTGGTGAACTGGTCCGAAGTCGAGCGGCTGGCCGGAACCTACGGGTTGGCCCCGGAGATCACGCCGCAGCTCTTTAATCGCCTGGAACAAGCCGGCTTGTCGTTGGTGCGAGCCTATCCTCATCCCCACAGTCAGCGACAATACGTGGAAGTTTGGAGTGTGCCACGATGACGTTGACGGCGGCGTGGCTACACCCCTGCTTTGCCATGGTCATTCAGTCGGATTCAACTCACCCACCGTCATTCCCGCGAAAGCGGGAATCCAGGCCGCCGGGGAGAGTCTGGACCCCCGCTTCCGCGGGGGTGACGGAGCGTCGCTCTAGCAGGGGCTAAAGCGACGGGCCACCCCATGCGCGGGCTTAAAGCCCGCGGCTCGCTGTTTCAACCCTCGGGGTAACTTCGAATGATTTCGCTGGCCCGGTTGGTGGCCAGGTTCATCGCGCCGAGGGCCTGGCTGGCGGCGGTGCGGATGGTCAAATCCGCCTCCTCGCGGGCGATGCGAACGAATTCAGCCGTTTGGGCGTCTTCCAACGCGTGACCGTTGTTCTTAGCGGACTCGGCCAACGAGCCAAACGCCGCGATTCGCAGGGTAAGAGAATTGCCCGGATCCAAAGCCACGTGGCCTATGGCTCGCTGGGCCGTCGGCGTGCGCGCCAGAGCCAAAACGGAGGCGGCCGTAATCTGCAAACGCTCATCGCTCGACGAAAGGGCGCCGATCAGCGCCGCCTCGGCTACCGCGAAGTCGTAGACCGTGCGCCCATCGACCGCGATGCGTCGCAATGTCTCCGTCGCCTCAAGCGCCAGGGCAAACGCGAGGTCCGAATCAAGTTGGGTCTGCCCGCCGCGCTCACGAAGACGCTCAAGCGCGGCCTCCAGCCCGGCCGTTGCCGACGCGTCGACCGACTCAATGTAGGGGTCCGCCTTCGCCAGATCCTTCGCCGCGAGCGAGTCGCGGGCGCCGATCAAGAGAACTACCGGCGTCTTGGCATAGGTGAACTCCGAACGAAACTCCGCGATCGCCGCCTTGACGCCCGGATCGGCGATATCCGTCGAAAGAAACAGCGCGGCGAGCGACTGAAACTCGGTCCGACCCCGCTGCAGCGCGCGGTAGAAACTCGTTTCCGCGATCACATCCCGACCTCCGGAACGCAGCGCCCCGGCGATGCGGTTAAGATCATTTTCGTCCGGGTGAACGACGAGCACTTGCTCGCCGCCGACTTGGCCGACCGCGGCGGCCAGCACGGGAACCACGAACTGCGAATCGGCGAACGGATGCTTGGGCAGCGCCGCGCCCAAGGCCAGCGCCGCACGGATGCGAACCAGTAGCTCGGGAAAACGAAGCGCTTGCACCAGCGGCTGCTTCACGTCTTCCGAGCCGACCAGCGACGCCTCGCCGGCAGTGACACGTAGGGCTTCGATAGCCCCCAGGGCGACGCGCGCGTCCGTATCACCGACGGCGCGTTCCAGAACCAGATGGGCAAATCGCGGTCCGGCCGTCTGCATGAAATAAAGGGCACGTGGGAACACTGCCGGCCGAGTGGGGTCTGGATCGCCGGTCTCGTCCGGGTCGCCACTTTCGACATTCATTCCCAGCCGGCTTTCCCGCCGAATGTTGCCCGCCAACCAGAGGGCGATCGCCTCCGTGTAGTCATTTCGCAGCAAGATCGCGTCCTGCGCGGTGCGCATGGACATCACCGGCCCGAAAATCCGCTGAAGGACAACTACCCGCCGCAGGGCCTGGGCGTCGTCATCCCAATACCACACATTGGCCTCGTCCAGGCGCGGATCACTGCGGACGGTTTGGTCCTCGTCGTAATACAGCTCGGCCAGCCGATAGAACTGCTCCTCGGCCGTACCAGGAAAGCCGCGACCGGTGATCGTCTCGATGCGGGCGACGGCCCGCCCGGCGGCGTCTTTGACCTCGGTGGGCGCGGACGCAGCGACCATCAACCGGCGAAGATACGGAATCGCTTGCGGGTACCCAATTTCGCCGAGGGCGTGAATCACGTTCAGCCGAACGTCGCTGTTTCGGACCGGCAGGGCCATAACCAACGGATTGACGGCCTCCTTACCGATTTTCGGCAGGGCCGAAATGACTCGCGGCCAGAGGCGGGATTTCGACGAGTCCAGAAGCGTCTGAATCATCGGCGGAATGGCATACTCGCCGGATTCCATCAGATGACGCGTCGCGATGAACTCCTGCTGAGGGTCGCCGCCGAGCCGATCGATGTTGTCCTTGATCCGCTGAAACTCTTGCCGCTGCTGCCGTTCGCCGCGCTCGATCAGCTCCAGAACGGCGGAGGCGCTGTCGCCGATCGACGAATTCTTGATGATCATGAGGAGCGTCTCGACGCTCTTCTTGTCCTTATTCGCCGCATTCAGCACGTCCACCGGATCGAGCTCGGGATGAGCCAGCAACGCCTTGGCGAACGCGTCCGCGGCGGCAAATCGCCCCATCCGCGCGTAATGAAGGAAGTCGACAAACAACGACTCGACCGTCGCATCCGCCGGAACCTGAATAGGTGGGGCATTCTCCGGCGGGGCGCCTTCCTGTCCAAAGGCCGGGGCGACCAGGGCGATCAAGCAGCCTAGTCCGGCGAGACGCATGAACTTGCGGGTGGCACGCCTTCGCCTCCGAGTATCGAAGCCATCGTCAGTCATTCGCATTTTTGAACTCCGCGTCAGAAAGAAGGTCTGCTGGGTGTACCGTATGAGGAAAGCGGTTTGAGGCTTCCCGTTTCAAGTCGAGTATAGGAGCGGCCCGCCGACCGTCAACTTCGGCGGTCGAGGACAACAAAGTGTTTCGGAGGGGTACCACTGGCAGCTTGCTGCCGGTGCTTCATCCCAAAAAACACGGGCGTACAAGGCGCCCGTGCACGCGATTACGGGACATCGCTGATTTCTGAATCACTTTCCAATAGCGAATCTCTCGCCTCTTTTTCGACCCCAAAGTTTTTTGGGGTTCTTTCAACAAAAACGTAACCTTCGATTCCATCATACCTTACGAAGACCCCTTCCGCCCGCTCGACCTCCGAAGAGTCACCCAAGGGCGATCACCCGGGATGTTCTACTTGTGACGGGCGACGGAGGTCCCCGGCGCAACGAGAACAGCGAGCGACCGCCTGCCGCCGAACTCGAAATCTATGGAAAGATGACATGACGCATGAACCAAGACCCCGTCCACAACCGGCACTGCCAATGCCGATCATCCCACTGCTCGACTATCAGCGGCGGGATATTGAATCCGATGCGCGCTTTCAATGGAGCTGCTGGTCCCGCCAGACCGGCAAAAGCTTTACGAAGTCCCTCCGCCGAATCCTCCGCGGCCTGCTCCGGCGCCGGAACCAGATCTTCCTCTCCGCCGGCGAACGCCAAAGCCGCGAGCTCATGACCAAGGCCCGGCAACACTGCCACGCCCTTAAAATCGCCTACGACTATTACGACGACCGGGTCTTCAAGGACCTCAGCATCAAACAACTGGAGATCACCCTTCCCGGCGGCGTTCGCATCATCGGCCTGCCGGCCAATCCGCAAACCGCTCGCGATGAAAAGCTCGCGGGTCTCGGCGGCGACGGCCTCGACTGAATTGCGCGGGACCAGCTCAGGATCGACGCAGGCGGCGATCTGGTCATAGGTGAGAAACGTGACGGCCTCATCGACGAATTCGCAGAGGAATTCCTGGCGGAACAGTAGGTCGTCATCCATGGCCTGACGGATTTCGTCGATGTCGACGTTCAGCCCTTGAGCTACGGCGTCGGGAAGGGTGACGGTGGTGTGGGTGAACTTTTGGTTTTCGCGCAGTTGGTAGAAGACGTTGTTGCGCCCGTTGGGGGTGGAGGCGATATCGAGCTCGCCATTGCCGCGGAGGACGGCCGGGAACATGGCCGCCCAGATTTCGCGATCGTCGGAGTGCATGGCGAACTCGTCGAGAAAGACATCTCCGGGCATCGACATCGGCCGCCTGCGCGACATGACGGTCCTTTGGGTCCTGGCCGGCAGCGAGGCGCCGTGTCCCACTGCCCGCAAGCAGTGCCGCGCGGATGTTCCCACCAGCGAGCCGCGGGCTTCAGCCCGCGCGGATGTGCCCACCGTGAGTACCACCATTCATCATTCGCCATTCGCAATTCACAACTCTTCGCTGATCACCGTTGCCATCTTCGAACTCTCCGCGGCCCCGTTTCAGGAACAGTTCGATCTCATCGTCGAGTTGCTATCCATCCCCAAGGTTCGTCGCTGCTGCATCGACGCCGGCGGCCTGGGCATGCAACTCGCCGAACAGGCCCAACATCGCTTCGGCGGCGCACGCGTCGAACCGATCGTCTTCACCGCCGCCCTCAAATCCCAACTGGCCGCCAAGTTGCGAATCGCCGTCGAGGGAAAGCGCATCAGAATCCCCGCCGACCCGCGAATCCGCAACGATTGGCACAGCGTCGAACGCCAGGTGACCGGCGGCGGGCACTTCCGCTTGGCCGCACCCCGACAGGAAGGAAGCCACGCCGACCGTTTCTGGGCGGCGGCCTTGGCCGTCCACGCCGCCGACAACGCCCCCGGCCGCGCCGAATCCATGACTGTGCGACCGTTGAACTTTGCAAGGAGCGGCGTGTGGTAGCGAATAGTGACCAGTGGCCACTGGAGTTCTGATATGACCTGGACCAAGAAACTCATCAACGCCTTCCGCGCATCGAACGACCCTCGCCCCCGCCCCGGCCAGGTGATCCTTCCGCGCCGCGAGGATTCCATGCGCGACTACCCCGGCGCCGGCCTCACGCCCTCGCGACTCATGGCCATTCTCCGCGAGGCCGACGACGGTTCGCTCGCCACGCCCATGCAGCTCTTTGAGGAAATGGAAGAGAAAGACGCACACCTCTTCGCCGTCGCCAACACGAGGCGCCTGGCTTTGACGGGCCGCGACTGGAAAGTGATCAGCGCCGCCGACGTGCAAGACGGACTCGATCGCGCCCTCGCCGCCGAGTCCGCCGCTTATTGCCGGGAAATCCTGGCCGAACTGGAGGCTCTCGATGAGGTCTTGCAGCACCTCTCGCTGGCCATCGGACGCAACATCGCGATCGCCGAAATCATCTGGGACGCCGTCAATGGCGAGCTTCGCCCCGTCGACATCGTCCCCGTGGACTTCACGCGGATCGTCTTCGACAAATTCGATCGCCTCCGCCTGCTGACCGCGGAGCAGCCGCAAGACGGCGTCGAGCTTGCGCCCGGCAAGTTCATCGTACACACCCCACACAGCGTTTCGGGGCACCCGCAGCGCGGCGGACTCCTTCGCGTCACGGCCATGGTCTACCTCGCTAAGAACCTGGCCCTGAAGGACTGGATGATCTTCGCGGAAGTCTTCGGAATGCCCGTCCGCGTCGCACGTTACGAACCCAGCGCTACGCCCGAGGAAAAGCGCGAACTATTAACCATGCTCGAATCCCTCGGCAGCAACGCCGCGGGAATCTTCAGCCGCGCCGTCGAACTGCAACTGCTCGAAGCCAACCGCGGCACCGCCGGCCCGCCCTATCGTGATCTCGTCGAGTTCCTGAATCGAGAGATGAGCAAGGCCTGGCTCGGCCAGACGCTCACCACCGACATCACCGGACAGAGCGGCTCCTTCGCAGCGACCCAGGTGCACGAAGTCGTGCGGCAGGATGTCGCCGCGGACGACGTACGCAAAGAGGGCCGCACGATACGTCGTGATCTGCTGCGACCGCTCACGCGGTTTCGGTTCGGCGAAGACGCGCCCGTTCCCTATTTCCGCCGCAAGCCGGGACCGTCCGCCCATCCAGCGGAGCTGGTCGGCGTATTTCAGTCCGCGATTGAGCAACTTGGATTGGAAGTCCCCGCGGGTTTCGCGGCCGAGGCTCTGGGTATCCCCGCGGCCGCAGCGGGCGAAGCCCTTCTGCGGCGGCGAGGAGGATGACTTTCGTCGTTTACGTGATCCCCATGATGTCTTCGTACTCGGAAACAAAACGAATTCTTGTTTGTTACGGAAGGTGAAACATGAAGCGCAGTGAATCGTACCCATCGGACGCAGCCAAGGAAGTGAGGGCCTTGCAATCGGCCTACGTGTCGGGCGACACCGTGCCGTCGCGAATCCTGTTGGCCCCTTGGGGGCAGGTCGAGAGCACCAACGGAAGCTTCGTCGTCGATGACGAATCGGTCAGGCTGGCCATCGAGGCATTCACCGAGCACGCCACCGACCTGCCCATCGACTATGAGCACCAGACCCTCGGCGGCAGCTACGCATCGCCCACAGGGCAGGCGCCCGCCGCCGGCTGGATCAAACGCCTCGTCGCCGAACCGGGCGTCGGGCTGCTCGCCGACATCGAGTGGACTCAGCGCGGCCGCGAGCTGCTGGCCTCCCGGCAATATCGCTACCTGTCGCCCGTGGCCATCGTTCGCAAGGCGGATCGAAAGCTCGTCGCCGTCCACTCGGCCGCTCTGACCAACAAGCCGGCCATTGTCGGCATGGCGCCAATCGTCAATGGCGAAGAAGTCGGAAGATCGAAATCAGAGGAGCGAAGTCCCGAATTCCAACCTTCAGACTTCGATCTTCATACTTCGATTTTCGGTCCCTGCCGAACCGCTGAATCCGCGTACGAACTGCTTTGCGGAGAACTCGGTCTCCCACCCGAGACTGGCGCCGATGAAGTCCTCCTGGCCGCCTCTCGCAGGCTCACCGAACTGCGCGCCGAGCAGCGGCGGCGCCGCGTTGACGATCAGATCCGCCGGGCCGTGGCAGCCGGCAAACTCGTCGAGGCTCAGCGGACCTGGGCCGAAGCCCTCATCGCCCGCGAGGAGAACCTATTCGAGGAGTGGTTTCGCACAGCGCCGGTGGTGGTGATGCCTGGCGCCTCCGCGCCGCCGCTGTCCGCCAACGATTCGGTCGATCGTCGCCGCCAAGCCGCCGCCGCGCGGGCCCGAGCGGAGTTCCGCTCCACCCCCCTGCTGGCAGCGCTGACCACCGAGGAGGCCTTTGTCGCCGACGCGGTGCGATCTGCGGCATAACGAGCCGCGGGTCTTAGCCCGCGCGAAGTATCGAGAACATGCTGGTGCGAGAATCCTTTCTCGCACCCTCAGGAAACTTCTTCTGAAAGGATGACAACCAATGGCACTAACCATCAATCGTGATCTGGACCATTACGTCGATCAGGAGCTCCGCACGTTGCCCGTGGCCGCCGCCAAGCGTATTTTCAAGGGCGCCCTGGTGGGCCTCGCCTCCACCGGCCACGCCCAGCCTTTGCTGGCCGGAAACCCTTTCGCAGGCATCGCCTATGAAGAGATGGATAATACGACCGGCGCCGCCGGCGCGGTCTCGGTCCGCGTCTACACCGCCGGCGACTTCGGCCATACGTTGACCGGCGCGGCCATCGGCAGCGTCGGCCGACCTGTCTTCGCCTCAGCCGACGACACGCTCACCTTCAACGGGGCCGGCAATACCTACGTCGGAACGGTTCAGGACGTTCCCGCGACCGGTCAGATCATTCTGCGGATCGATCCGTTCGGCCGGCGGATCAAGACGGTGACGCACGCCGTCGAGGATTTGGCCGCCGGAGCCGACATCTCGACGCGGGCCATCCATTCGTTCGAGGCCGAAGGCTGGATCGTCTCCGCGCGGGTGATTAACCAGGGCGTCGCCGCCACGGGAATCAACGACGCAAACACCTGCGTCGTAAACGTCACCGTCGACAGCGGCACGGTTGTCACCAAGGTGTTCGACACCGCCAACGTGTTCCCTGCTCCGAACACCGATTTGAGCATGGGCAATCTGACGACTGTTCGCGTCAGCACCAGCGAAGTCATGGCCGTGTCGGTGACCAACGGCGCCACCGCCAACCCCGGCCCATTCCTCATCGAAGTCGATTACGTATAACCCCTCGCCCTTTTAGGGAGAGGGCAGGGTGAGGGTATTGCGTCACTCAACTACTCTGAATGGAAAGGAAAATCTTAATGGCGATCATCAACACAGGACTCCTGACCAAAGGCCTTCGCAGCGAGTTCTTTAACCGCTTCGATGCCACCACGACGTACGCGCCGGATTTAACCACGCGCATCGCGTCCAATTCGGACAGCGAGAACTACAAATGGCTTGGTTCCGTGCCGCGAATGCGCGAATGGGGCACAGGCCGCATCGCCCGAGGGCTGCGCACCGAATCGTATTCGGTGGAGAACCTCAAATATGAATCAACCCTCGAAGTCGACCGTGACGAGATCTCCGACGACCAGACAGGACAGATTCGCATCCGCATCGCCGAGCTGGCCGAGCGCGCAGCAACGCACAAGGATTTTCTGCTGTCCCAACTGCTGATCAACGGGGAGACCGCCGGCTTCAACAGTTATGACGGAGCGTCGTTTTTCAACGACAACCATCAATCCGGCGCCTCCGGCCTGCAGAGCAACAAACTGACTTCCACGGCCGTGGATGTGAACAACCCCACCGCTTTGGAATTCCGAACCTCCTTGCGCATCGCCGTCGGGGCCATGATGGCCTACAAGGACGACCAGGGCGATCCGATGGCCAACACCGCGACGGGCTTTGCCTGCGTCGTGCCCACCGGAAGTTATCTGTCGGCGCTCGAAGCCGTCAGCGCCACCGTCGTGGACGGCACGTCCAACGCCCTGCAAGGCGCGGCCCGGATCATCCCATTCCCGTGGCTTACCGCCGCCAATAAATGGTACTTGCTCAAAACCAACGGCGCCGTGCGTCCGTTCATCTTTCAGGATCGTGAGCCAGTGGAGTTCACCGCCCTCACGGAAGACAGCGACGAAGGCTTCCGCCGCGAGAAGTTTCTCTACGGAGTGCGGGCGCGGTATCGCCTGACCTACGGTTACTGGCAGTTCGCGGTGCGCATGCAGTACCAATAGTCGTTTCCAGCGAGCCGCGCGCGTGCCCTTGGCAGCTTGCCGCCAGTGTCGATTCCCCGCGGCCCCGCGGCTGGTGGGAGAATCAGCCCGCGCGGAGTTCCAACCAGCGCCGGTCCATACGGCTCGCTATTCGCATTTGGAGGACACTGATGGCATACATCACCAACACCGACATTCAGGAGCGAGTGGGGGCCGCTGCCTATCTGCAACTGGCCGACGACAACCTCGACGGCGTCGCCGACGCCGTGGTTGTGGATGAAGCGCGGCTCGGTGCGGAAGGCGAGGTCAACGGCTACCTCGCTCGCCGTTACCAAGTTCCGATCGACGTCACCGCTCGCCCGGAACTGGCCGGTGTGCTGGCGTCGATCACGCTCGATCTGGCGGAGTTGCGGCTTCGCGCACGGCGGCCGCCAGTCCCGCAGCCGATGCTGGACGCCGGCCGGCAGGCTATCGATTGGCTCCAGCGCGTCGCCGACGGGCGGATCGATTTGCCCGCCGCCGCGGAACTGCCGGCCAATCCCTCCCACGGGCTGACCGCCAAGACACGAGGAGCCAAGCGGGTTCTTTCTCGCGATGAGCTTGCTGATTTCTGACAGCGAACCGCGTGGCATGGCCCGCGCTTGCGTGACCCTACTAGAGGAGCGTTTCAATGCCGACAACGGATCGAACGACGATCAAAGCAGCCATCACCGAATTGGCTACCAAGCTGCGGAACAACCTGACCGCCGAGCCGCCGACGGCGACCAAGCCGCTGCGGCGCGTGGAAATCGGACACGGTGGTGCCGAAGAGTATCCGCGGCCGTTCCTAATGCTACGGCTTACGCGCACGCGACCGATCGGCGTAACGGACAACGACAAGCTGTTCGAGGCGGCGATCGCCTTCCGTCTCGTGACCGATGTGACCGCGACCGATCCGCACGACGCCTTGCTCGACAAGATCGGCGCGCTCGAGGACTACCTCGAAGGCATCATCGATACGGGCGTCCTGATCGGGGCGGAAGGATTCGACGACCGGACGTGGACGTTCGAGTACCCCAAGTCGACGTCGGGCTCGCGACTGGCCGTCGCCGAGGCCGTCCAAACGATGGTCGTCAAGGTTCAGCGGCTACAGAACCGCATCCCCGCGCTTTAGCGTCGCGAAATGGCCGGCGCCCGCGGCGACATCCCGTCACCCCCGCGAAAGCGGGGGTCCAGAGTCTCCCCGGCGGCGTGGATTCCCGCTTGAGCGGGATTGAGTGTGTGGGAGGCTGCTGGTCGCCGCCACTGGTCACTGGATTCCCGCTTGCGCGGGAATGACGGTGGGGGACTCGAATCGATGGGTGAAAGTCCGCGCGGGCGGAAGCCCGCGGCTCGCTTCTAGAGGGGAGATCCCATGATTTGGATATTGGCCGCACGCGGAGCGTCAACGAAGTTGCGACTGTCGCCGTTTACGGAGACCACAATCGAAGGCGTGCACAGCGTCGTGTATCGACCGGGGATCGAGCCGGTTCCCTTCAGCGGCGAGGACGAGACCGCCGGCGACGTGGGAACCTACAGCCGTGGTTTGCATCGCATCTCCGGCTTTGTGTTCTCGTATCACGGTTCGGCGGCAGAGACGCTCCTTTCGATTGTTGTTCCCATCGACCTGATCGTTCGCTATCGGGGCAACGCTCAGAAACGGAAGCGTACATTCAGCGACGTGCTGTTCGTCGGCGACGCTACGGTGACTGTGCCGTCGCTCAACAGCGGCGTTTCGGAACTGATCGGTGTTCCGTTTCGCGTCCAGATTCCCATCGGCGAAACGGTGGGCAATCACATCACCGATGTTGCGGAGTAATGTTCATGCCTGGCGATATAGGAAAAGTTGTTGGCGCGGCGCAAACGGGGTTTGTGACCCAAGATGCGGAATTGGCCGCAACCCGCCTGCGGCAGTTGTCGACGGTAGTTACGCGAAAAGCCGCTGGATCGGGAAATATCGATTCTGTCGCGTGGCTCGATCGCAAGTACCGCCTCGTGTTCGTTCGGTGCCATTTCAGCGGTGGCACCGGCACGGCCGCGCTCAAGCTATCGATAGATTCCGCAAGCGGCGCCGCGTATGACGCATTGCTGTTTACAATCGTCCAGGCCGGGACGAACAAGGACGTGCATCTGCGCATTTCCGATGCGGATTCCGACGAGCCGTCGCCCTGGTGCTTCCAAGCCGGCGATCAGCTCCGAGTCCAATGGGCCAACCCCGACAGTGGGAACATGGCCTGGGGGCTGGAGATCGGGCTCTGCCTGGCGTCGTAGAAAGATCGTCGAATGTTGAATGGCAGATACAGAATCAAAGCAATCCGAACCGCGACCGCGAGGAAGCGGACCGACTGAATCGTTTTTCCAAAGGAGTCCCTGCGATGCCAAAGACCTACACAAGTGACGCCGCCGCGGCGCTACCATCGGCCATCCAAGGTTCGTTTACGATCGTCAATCCGCTCGATCTCAACAGCTACTTCAAGCTGGACCCGCAGACGGCGCGGATTGAGGCGGCCGGCAGCGCCCGGCCGGTCCGAAGGGTAAATCTCTTCGTGGCCCGAACGATCGGGTTCGTCAGCACCGTGCAGCTCGGGACGTCCTTGGACGCTCGCTCGATCGGGGCGGCCAACGACGGCGGCTTTTACACGCTTCCATTTCCGATCCCACCGGACATGGACGTTACGATGCCCAGCATTGTCGCGGTGTTCGCGGCCGAGGCCATTGATGGAGGCGGCAGCACGGTGGCCCGGCTGGAGCTGGTCACCACTCACGCAAAGGACGGAGATACGTCGATGGCCAACGCGACGGTCACCTATGATTGGACGACCCCGGTAGGCTGGGGAGCCGACGACCTCAAGCGCGTGACGATCGACTCCGGCGGAGGTGCTACGTATGCCGCGAATTATTTCGAAGCAGGTGATCTGGTGGGCTTGCGGATCCAGCGGATGGGCGCGGCGGCGCAGGATACGTTCCCCAACAGCCTGATCCTCGCGGCCGGCGCGATTCTCGAGTACACGGCCAAGCAGCTTTGAGCCGCGTCGCGCCTGCCCTTTACGCGCAGCATCAAGGGTTAGCCCGCTAACGGGCTAATTACGTTGGTGCTACGCATCCGAGCCGTGGCGTGTACTGCCACACACGGTGTGTATAGCTTCGATTGCCAATTGGAAGGCGAGTCAGGCAGATCAGTGTGGCTTGCTGCTTTCGGGCTCTTTTTTGAAAGGCCTCCTGTCGTCGTCTGGTCGTTGTTGCGAAGTTAGTGGTCCGTGGGAACCGACGAGGGCGGAGGTGATTGAGGATCGCCCCTACTGCGATTCCTCAGTCTGCTGGAGGTCGATGACCTGCCCGTTATCACTCACGTAGATGGGGAACCCCTCGCGGCGGAGGATCTCGACCTCACGGTCAATAGCCTCCACGAGGCCCTCGCAGATATCGTCCATCCGCTTGTCGAGAAGGGCGCGTTCAGTCTCGTCGGGCTGCATGTCGAATCCGATCAAAGCGTTGCTGGTCGTAGACGATCGGCTCCTCGCCTCGTCTTCCGCGGGCGACCACAATGAGCCGCCTTCCAGAATTATCGCACAAACTCCAGCGGTTGGCGAGGGGCTGGTAAAGCTCGAAGAAGTTTCGGAGACCTCGGCGGTATCGGCGTTCGATGGCGGCTGCGGGGATGTTGTGACCGCCCCTTTGCACCCGCACCGCGACCCGATTCTTGGCAAGCTCCACGTTACGAAGCCAGACAAAGGCGATGTGGACAACGTATCCGGCTTGCTGGGCCACGGTGAGGAAGCGGACGTAGGATCGGGCGGCGAGCGTCGTCTCGAAGGCGAAGGTGTCCCGCCGGTCGCGGGCGTCGTGCATCTGCTGAAGCATCACGCGGCCGGCCACAAGGGGGGAATCTGCGCCAAGCTTCTTGGCGATTTGGTCGGCGTTGATGAAGGAGTTGGCCGGGAATCGCTTCGGAAGGATCGCGGAAGCTCCCGTTGTTTTTCCGGCGCCGTTGGGGCCGGCAATCACGAAGATTTCCGGTCGGTTCACGGGCGACTTGGTACCACGCGGAGTGCGTCTTGGTCAAAGGTCGATGTTCCATCCTGATCATAATGGCGTAGCGGCCTGCTGACAGTACGATGGGTATTGGAGGCTAACCCGTGTGGCTGGTGTGGGTACTCGTGTTCGCTCTGATCGTCGTCGCCGCCTGCGCGGTGTATCTGGTCGCGACTCTTCGCCGCGCGATCGCCGGCGGGTTGGACGATGTCGTCCGCCCGATGGTTGAATCGGTGTCGGTGGACCGTCTAGTTATTGGCCTTGCCCTCGTGAAGGGCCCGCGAACTGCGACGTTGACATCCATCACGCTGGATCGAGGCTTTGCTGAGGCGATCGCAGCGCGTCCGCCGTCGGGATTCTGCGAATCCGTTCCGCGTGCTCCTGAGTATGAGTCGTTTGAGCCTGACCTTGAAGACCTTGAATTCTGGTATGGCAACGAACTGCTGTTTCCGCGAAACGATCTTGGGGAAGCGGCTGTCGAGTGCGTAAAGCGCCGACAGTTCGACGAGGCCACCAAGAAAGCGATGGAAGATCGAGCCAGCTTCGTGTACTGGACTGGTACTATTAAGCTCCGCCGCCTTCGCCACAACATCGTGACGATCCCGATTCGGGCCGCGAAGCGCGCGACGGGAGAAATCCGGCTCGGATTTCGCTACCGAGTCGGCCCAGCGTCTCGGCTCGATGTATGTACGCTTCGTTGTGAAGTCAACGGATTCGACCAATCCGATGTGGTGGACGGCTGATCTCGATATTTGAACAGAAAGAGGGCGAAGGTGATGCTGCGGGCTTCATTCCTTCGCTAGGTCCTCCGGGCTAGGCGGCGGCCTGGGCTTTCTCTTCGGCCCCGCGCCCGTTCTCGTAAATCCACGTGTGCGCCCGATCGGCCACCTTCGCAAGAAGTGGAAGGTCGTCTCGACCGAAGCTGTCGCTGGTCTGCCACTCGTCGCCGTCGTGGTAGAGCCTCTGAAACGTGACGTTGTGCATCGTTCGCTCCCGTGATCCCCATGTGAGTACAACGGATGGTGGCCGAAAACGAATCGTCCAGGCCGCAAGGACGCGGCCGTGCGCGCCGACCCGGGTTCCGCTCCCTCACGGTCCCGGCCCGGAGAACTCGCGGATCGGAATTCCGCCCGACTACCCCGATCCGAAGGACCTCATCAGCGACGACTGTATCGAGCCAGAGTCGAACGCCCGGAAAGGAAAATGACCGGAGCCCGATCCTTGGAAGGAGTCGCACGAGGCGCGGGTACTACGTGCCGCCGAACAGCACCGACTGATACACAATCACCAGCGCCGCGATCGCCCAAAGAAGGATCGAAAGGAGCAGCGCCTTATCCTTCAGCACGATCTCCGTCGGGCCGCTGTAGGCCCCGATCTCGGTCAACATCGCGAAGCGGAAGATCCCATAGACGACAACCGGCAGCGTGTAGAACAACTGCTCCTTGGGAAACGGCGATGGACTGCGCGACGGCTCCATCGTATAGAGCAGGAACGTCATCACCGCGATCCCCGCCGAAACCGTGATGAGGTGGTTGAGCAAATCCGGCGTGTACCGCAGCAGCGTCGGCCGGTGTCGCCCGGCCTCATCCATGCCGCCCATCATGGCGATTTCGCACCGCCGCTTACCGAATCCCAGAAACAGGCAGAGCGTGAACATGCACGCCACCAGCCACTCCGACGCCGCCACCCCCACCGCCTGGGAGCCCGCCCATGCCCGAATCACAAACCCCGTGGCGATGACGATCACGTCCAGAATCATCCGCTTCTTGAGGGTCAATGAGTATGCGACCGTCAACGCGAAATAGAAAAGAATAGCCGCGGTAACCAAACGATTGGGAAGCGCCAAACTCAGGCCGCACGCGACCACGATCAGCGCCGCCCCAACGACCGCCGCCATCCAGGGCGCAATCGCGCCTCGCGCCACCGGACGAAACCGCTTGGTCGGATGCCGAGCGTCGGCCTCCCGGTCGAGAACATCGTTGATCGCATACGTGGCGCTGGCGGCCAGGCAGAATGCGACGAACGTCAACAAAGCCTGCAGAAAGGATCGCGCATGAAGTAGCTTGAGGCCCGCCGCCGGCCCGGCAAAGACGACGACGTTTTTCACCCATTGCGCCGGCCGTAGCAGGTCGACATAGTCGCTCAGCACACCCGTCCGGCCTATGGAAACTGTTTCCGCCGTTTGCATGGCCATACGCCGTTCACCTGCAGGGGTTGTGCTGCACTGGCCGATTGCTATCGCGCTACGCGTCGAAAAGCGCAAGATAGCGCCAGTAAGAGAACCGCCGACCCCACCGCTGGCCGGTGGTCTCCCTCAGTAGGCCAACCTTGACCAAGTCGGTCAGCAACGCATCTATGGTGGGGCGAGATCTTCCCAAGGCCTCACAGACCAGTGCCGACGTAACACCGGGCGGGCAATCAAAAAGTCGAGCAGATCCAGGGCGACTCCGGCTCGGCGACCCAGCTCTTTCCGAACGAGGATCCGATCATGTTCGCGAAGCGTGATGATCTCTCGGGCTCGCTGGGTAGCCTCAGTTGCTACGGACCCAAGTTCCGCTCGGAGTCGGCAAGCAGCGACTGCATTACCTCATCGACCACGACTACCGGCACCGGCGGAAGAGGGCTTGGGATGAAGGCGCGATAACCCGTTGGCTGGCGGATGAATATGCCAGCGCGCCCTGAGACCTTTTTCGCAGTGTCACTTGGCAATGTTTCTTTCATTGCGACGTAAGCAATATAAGTTTCCGGCCCGAAGTTTACATTACTCGTCCGGCTTTGCAAGTTTCCTTATTTAGCCGATGGGCATACCGCCGTCGCCAACCTCCGTCACCCCAATCAGCGGAGAATTGTGAGGTCCTAAAAAAGAAGGTCCGGCGTGGCGATTCCGTTCATCGCACGCCAGACCGTCGAGGTCCGAGGAAGCCGGTCGTGCCGATCGCTAGGAAAACCCGGCGAGGCGGCAGGCAGCGTTTTCGCTAGTTCTAGTACTTGACCGAGCAGCCGTACGGCTCGGTGGTGGCTGTGGCCACCGTCGAACCCTTCAGCAGGGCGTTGATTGCCTCTTCGGCGTAGTTCTTCTTAGTCGGCTTGTCACCGGCCTTGTCGTCGTCGATCGCGCCCATGTAGGCCAGCGTGCCCTTAGCGTCAATCACGAAAATATGTGGCGTCGTCTTGGCACCGTACATCTTGCCGATCTTACCGGAGGCATCCATCAGAACCGGCGCGGCATTGTGCTCCTTCTGCCATTTCTTGATTGCCTCGGCATCCGCATCGGCGGTCTTGTTCGAGTCGATCATCAACCATACGACGTCCTTGCCCTTGAACTTGGCGAGCGTGTTGGCTGAGGTCTTTGCCTTGATATGGCGGTCGACCACCGGGCACTTATGGCAGGTCCATTCAAGCACGACGATCTTGCCCTTGAGACCGGACAGCTTGTGCTCCTTGCCGTCTGAGTCTTTGGCCGTAAAATCCGGTGCGGGCTTCCCGATAGCGACAGCCGCTGAGGCCGCCGAATCACCCTTGGCCGGATCCGTGCCGCCGTGCTGGGCCAATACAGGCAAGGCAAGCAAAAGGGCAGGGACCGCGATCCAGCGCGTACGTACGTTGAGCATTGGGTTACCTCCAAAAATGGAAAAGGTGTTTCTCATTACAGCGAACGGTGAGACCCGTTCGACAACTGTATTCGAAGTGACCTACAATAGCTTAGGCATAGTGCGAATGCAACATGCGATCGATGGCCGGGCCGCCTCCTTACAATGGGGTTACAAATCACCGGCGCCGCCTACGGTAGACTCCCGTCCACCGCACCAATAGACTAACCTCTGCGGGCGGCCAAGTGGGCCAGTCACGTTAGATATTTACTTTCATAAGTATCCAAAATCGATTTTAACCGCGACATTCTATGACTCATCGACAATCCAAGGCGGTCATATTACTTTCCGGCGGGCTCGATTCGGCCACAACCGCCGCTATGGCCCGCCAGCGCGGGTTTGAGCTCCACGCGATACACTTTCAATACGGTCAACGCCATGAAATGGAGGCACGGGCTGCTCGGAAGGTCGCCACTTCGCTGGCGGCGGCCACCTTTGTGGTTCATCGGCTGGACCTTAGAAGTTTTGGCGGGTCGGCCCTGACTGACGCCATCGATGTCCCGAAAGGCAGGAGTGTAACCGATATTGCCGCTGGGATTCCCATCACCTATGTGCCCGCCAGGAACACGATCTTCCTCGCCCTGGCTCTTGCGCATGCCGAGGTGATTGGGTCCTCCGATATATTCATCGGCATCAACTCCGTGGACTACTCCGGTTACCCCGACTGCCGGCCGGAGTTCGTTGCAGCCTTTCAGCAAGTGGCCCGCCTGGGAACTCGAGCCGGCGCGGAAGGCGCCGCCCCTCAAATTCACACGCCGTTGATCGCCATGACCAAGGGGCAGATCATTCGCGAGGGCCTTCGCCTCGGCGTTGACTTTGGTCTGACCCACAGTTGTTACGACCCGGCGCCGTCCGGTTTGGCCTGCGGATACTGCGATAGCTGCCTATTGCGACGCAAAGGCTTCGATGACGTTGGGCTCATCGATCCAATCGGGTACGCTCAAACAGAATGACTTCAGCGAAATGAAATAAGACAGATGGGTCTTGCACGCCGGTCGCGAACGGTTACGCCGTCGGCGCGTCGACTGCATCTCCGGCGCCGGGCGGAGCGCTGACCGACTCGGCCACCTGCGCCTCCCGGTCGAACATCAAGGCGGTATCGCACAGTTCTTCAATGAGCGTCGCGGCGTCAACCTCGCCAAGATCACTAGGCGGAATTCCAAGGACCTTTTGGATCTTGGCCGCCAGCCGCGGCGACAAGCGTAACACGCGTACTTGGGTCATCGATGACTCCCAACTAGGGTGGCGTCTTTGCCCTCAGGACGCCAAAAAACGACCGGACAACGAGGCCCGACCGTGCCTCCAAGGATTGTATCGTCGCCCCAAATCGCAGGGTGGGACGAAATCTCCCGAAACAGGCGCGCCGCCTTCCCCCCACCCGAGGCAAGAGTCGGACAACCTCCCCGACTCTGGCAAGCACTAACTCTGCCAGTCGGCCCCACCTTCCTTAAACGCACCCCAGAGGTTTCGCTTAAAGGTGGACTCGAGTTCCTGGGGCCCCCTTCCTCGGTAAGCCGATTTAGAAAGATCCTAACCCCGGGGCGGGTCGGGACAATTCAGACCGGACGTAGGAAGCCTAACACCAGCCAGTCGTTGGGTCAAACAGAATTGAAGAAAAATACTCGATTTTTGATGGACGCGCCCACGAGCCGTGGCGACGACTGGATTCACCCCACCAGAATCGCAGATCCTGGACCCCTGAGATTTCACGTATCTTCGGCCTTTCCGCTCTCATTTTCCCCTAGGAGTGGGACTATCTTCTCCCGAAGTCGCTGTGTGAGACGCCATTTAATCTTGTACAACTGCGCGGGAGTTGTGCCAAACTCAGCGCATACCTGCGCCACGGGACGCTCCTCGATGGCGTAACGGTGAAAGGCAAGGTACTCCCACCCTACAACTTCAGACTGAAGGCACTCGAGACCGTGTCTCAAATGCTCCTCCATCCAGATTTTCTCGAATGCCTCCGGTGGGAGTTCCTCCTGCTCCTGTTCTTGTTGGTTGGCCCGCGCCAAACCCGTGCGACCCAGGAGCGAGTCATGCCGGCGGCGAATCAGGTCGCGACAACGGTTATTCACCATGGTCCGAAGCCAACTCTTGAAGCGGCCCCGGTTGCGGTCATAGCTGAAGCCGTCGATGTGGACATAGACGGCCGACATGCAGTGTTGCACAACATCGTCAGCATCTGCGTCCCCCAGGTTATGCGCCTTGGCAAACCGGAAAAGCATCGGCCGGTAGACCGCATCGAACTCCGCCCAGGCCGCCCGGTTTCGAGGATCCTTGATCCGGCCCAGCAAACTCAGACGGGTTTCTTCGTCCACCGCCATCTTTCCTATTATAACGGAATCAAATGATAGCAGATTGCGGCCATTTTACCAAAACTGGGCCGGTGGAACAGAAGAGCAACTGCGGAGGTCGACCTGTAGGTCAGGAGTTTACGTGGTATTCACCTGAATGGAAGCCAGGGCGGTGCCCAGGTCGTCGGTAAACTCGAACACTTTGTCGAGCTCGGTGGCCAGAAACAGCCCCCACACGTCAGTATTGATGCAGCAGAGGACCAACCGGCGGTCGGCCAACACCAGCCGCTTGCGTAGCTTGAGAAGCTTGGCCAGATTGGACGAATTGACGTAGTTGACGGCTGAGAAATTCAAAACGACGTGCAGGCTGCTGTTTTTCTCGACTTCATCGAGCAAGGCCGTTACGTCGTCAGTGAATGCAGGGTCGTCCTGCAACTCAACGACCGCAATGTTGTCTGACCAACGATCAATGGACACCGGCCGACTCCTACACCACGCGGTTACGCTACCGGGACGTTCATCAAGCGTCAATCCGAAATATGCGAGGGGCCGGGGGAACCGGGCTGGCCGCGGCGCGGGAAGATGTTCGCCGTAGGGACAGGCGGAGAGGTCGGGTCGATAGCAGGCGCGACAGCGCCGCAAAGGAGTTACGCGATTGCGTACGAGGGGCGGCGGAGTTGGGCATCGACTTGGCCGTGTTCGAGCAGCGATTGCAATCGGAGGACGCGACGGTACCGATCCGACCGAAAGTCGCCGGGAGTCAGTCCGGCGGCTCGCAGGGCAAGGTGGAGTTGCCGAATCCCAAGCGGGAGGGTCCAACGGAATGAGAACCTAGGAAAGGTACGCAGAAACTTCAACCCGTCCGCGCAATAGCTCCGCTGATCAAAGCCGTGTGCCGGAGCGGATCGCGTGCAGTGCGGCAGCAGTTCGGCGACAGCGTCGGCAATATCGATCACACGATGGTTTTCGCCGGGCGGCACAATGTTGAAGATCTGACTGCGAACTTGTTCTTCCGGGGCGGACAGGACGGCCGCGCAGGCCCGGGCAATGTCTTCCACGTGGACCAGCGGGCGAAAGGAGGCGCCATTGGTTTTGAGGACCACTTGGTCACTTACCACGGCGGAGGCGACGAAATCGTTAACGACCAAGTCGGCGCGAAGACGCGGCGACACGCCGTAGGCCGTGGCATTTCGCAGGAAGACCGGAGCGAAGTGATCGTCGGCCAGTCGGGCCAGGTCCTGTTCGCAGCGGACCTTTGAACGGGCATAGCGCGTCAGAGGGCGGGGTTCGGCAGTTTCGTCGAGCAGGGCACCGCCGCGGCGCCCATAGACGCTGCACGAAGACGCGAAAACAAATCGAGACACGCCCGCACGCTTGCAGCACTCGGCCAATCGGACGGTGGCGGCGTGGTTGATGCTGTCGGTGAGGTCGCCGTCCAAATCAGCCGCGGCATCGTCGGAAAGGCCGGCGAGGTGGACCACGGCGTCGAACGAGAGCAGGTCCGTGAACTCAACATCGCGCACATCGATGTCGAAGCTTGGCACCGGCGACTTCACACGGCCAAAATCACAACCCCGGTACCAATCACAATCTAGACCTACAACCTCAAAACGGGCGTGGCGCAGGACCGACGTAAGGACCGATCCGATGTAGCCCAGATGACCGGTGACCAGTACTCTCATCGAATCAGCACCCTCGCCTAAATCACCATGCCGAGGTATCGGCTGGCGGCGCGCCGGAGCTTGACCGCGAAGCGGCGCCTAGAGCAGCCGCGGCGTAGCCAGTTAAGATGAGGGCTAAGCTGCATTTAGGGACTTTGTTGCGAAAACCGTTTCTGCGCTGCATCAGGGCCGGCCGATTCCCGCAGGCGATACGCACTTCCCTTAATCGGACCCTCGATGTTCAGGAACGTCGGGCCCACGAAAACGCCGCGTGACAGCGGATGATCGCCCTGCTTTGACCACTCTGCGATGCAGTCCCGCTCGCGAGCGTTTGCGCCGCCAATGACGACGACGTTGTCAACTCTGTTTCCCGGCTCGAAGAACACTTGTGTGAAGGAGTCCGGCTGACTTGTTACTTCACCCTGAGGCGTGGCCGAAGCTTTGACGTTCAATTCTGCCAGCTGGAGTTCGCCCTCGAAACTGCCTTTGCTGTCCTTCACGAGCGTTACCATCCCGTATTCGG
>Ga0187892_10004329_pt1 | contig 24048 bp, 17 predicted proteins | sample MA1701073metaG_FD_139345 | JGI IMG/M metagenome (GOLD analysis project Ga0187892, IMG submission 139345) | Bio-ooze microbial communities from a basaltic lava cave in the Kipuka Kanohina Cave System on the Island of Hawaii, USA - MA170107-3 metaG ... | reverse complement strand
TCGCCCTCTTGCAGGATCGAACGGACGGTGCGGCGGTCGTCGCGATAGGGCGAGATGAACGCCGTGATGACGATGGTGCCCGCTTCCGCGAACAGCTTGGCCACTTCGCCGACGCGGCGGATGTTCTCAGCGCGGTCCTCGGGGCTGAATCCAAGGTTGGCGCTCAGGCCGTGGCGGACGTTGTCGCCGTCGAGATAGAAGGTGTGCACACCCATGTTGAACAACTCGCGCTCGAGCTCGATGCCGACGGTGCTTTTGCCGGAGCCCGAGAGGCCGGTCAGCCAGATGACCGCGCCCTTGTGTTTGTTGCGACGCTCGCGGGCGTCGCGGGTGACCTTGCCGTGCGACCAGAAGATGTTTTCGCTCTTGATGCCGGAAAGCTGGGAACGCCGGTCGGGATATTCGAGCTTGTGGACAATGCCGCCGCCGCTGACTTCATTGCGATCGACGATCACGAATCGGCCGGTGGTCGCGATGCGGTCGTAGTTATCGAGCGCAATCGGCGTCCGGGAGCGGATCGTCAGTTCGGCGACGTCGTTGCGCGCGACGTAGGTGCGTCCCTTCTCCACCTCGCCGAGCGTGGAGGCGTCGATGATCTTCTCGATGGATTGGACCCGGCATTCGATCTCTTGCGTGGTGAGCTTGAGTTTGTATGGCTTGCCGATTTCGAGATGTTGGCGCCCCATCCAGAACAGCTTGGCGTTGAACACGTCGGTCTCGATGGGCGCGTGCTCCTCGTGCGACGCGACCTGGCCGCGCTCGACGAAGATCTGTTCGGTGAGGGTGATGCCGATCGATTCACCGGCCGAGGCGGCGTCGGATGCCGGCGCGTTCCAGCGTTCGATGCTCTTGACGGTGCTGATCTTGTTGCGCGGGGAGAAAAGAAGTCTGTCGCCGACCTTGAGTGTGCCGGATTCGATCCGTCCCGCGAGGATGCGGCGGTCGTCGAAGCGATAGACGTCCTGCAACGGCAGGCGCAAGGGCAGATCCTTGGGTAGCTCGTGCGGGGTGAAATCGTCGAGCGCGTCGAGGACCGTCTTGCCGCGGTACCACGGCATGTTCTTGCTCGGCGAGGCGATGTTGTCGCCGTGCTTGGCGGCGATCGGGATGAACAGCTTCGGCTCGATGCCGAGGTTCTTGAGGAACACGCGATAGTCGTCCTCGATCTTCTTGAACACTTTGTCGCTGTGTTCGACGAGGTCCATCTTGTTGACCAGCACGGCGATCTGGCGGATGCCGAGCATCTGGAGCAGGTACCCATGCCGGCGCGATTGTTCCTGGATGCCTTCGTTCGCGGCGATCAACAGCAGGGCCGCCTCGGCGTTGGCGGCGCCGGTGATCATGTTCTTGAGGAACTCCTTGTGGCCGGGCGCGTCGATGATGACGTACTGGCGCTTTTTCGTTCGGAACCAGATTTGCGCGGTGTCGATGGTGATGTTCTGGTCGCGTTCGGCCTGGAGGCCGTCCATGAGGTTGGCCCACTCGAACGGCACGCCGCGGCGCTGGGCCACGGCGACGAGTTGTTCGTACTTACCGTCGGGCAACGCGCCGGTGTCGTAAAAGAGGCGGCCGATGAAAGTGGACTTGCCGTGGTCCACGTGGCCGACGATGACGATCTTGAGTTGTTCAGTGCTTTGCATTTTCTGAAATCAATGGTGGCTGGTCGATGGTTAATGGTTGATGGAGCGATCACGAGCGGACCATCAACCATCAACCATCAACCATCAACCATCAACCATGAACCATTCCTCACATATACCCATCGCGCCGGAGTTTCTCGAAGGCGTCCTCGGATTCCTTGTCCTGGGCGCGCCCGGCGCGCTCGGGGACTTTGGTGTGGCGCAGTTCCTCGACGATGTCGTGCACGGTGCGCGCGTTGGACTTGATCGGGAACGTGCAGGGATAGCAGCCGAGACTGCGGAACCGCTCGCCTTTCTCGTTGGCGAAGTACAACGGAATGACCGGGATGTTCTCGCGCTCGATGTATTCCCAAATGTTGAGTTCCGTCCAATGGAGCAAAGGATGAATGCGGATGTGCGTGCCCGGCTCGAAGTCGGTCTTGAACTGGTCCCAGAGTTCCGGCGGCTGGTCGGTTACGTTCCACTCCATGTTCTTGTCGCGCGGAGAAAAGTAACGCTCCTTTGCGCGAGTCGGGTCTTCGTCGCGGCGCACGCCGACGATGACTCCCGTGAAACGATGTTGTTCGAGGACCTGTTTGAGCGCGTCTTTCTTGAGCGTGCCGCAGCATTCGACGCGGGTGGCCTTGCCGTTCGGGTACGTGACGCCGCTCTTCAGCACTTCCTCGTTTTTTCCGACGACGAGTTTCAGTCCCCATTCCTTGCAGAGCCGGTCGCGGTACTCGATCATCGACGGGATTTTGTACGTGGTATCGACGTGCACGAGCGGAAAGGGAACGTGCCCGAGGAACGCCTTGCGGGCCAGCCACAGGAGAGCGGTCGAGTCCTTGCCGATACTCCAGAGCATGCAGAGATGCTCGAACTTGTTGAACGCCTCGCGCATGATGAAGATGCTTTGGTTTTCGAGTCGCTGAAGATGGTCCATGGGGTTGGTGATCGGTTATTGGTTGTTGGTTATTGGTTATCGGTTGTTGGTTGTTGGAATGGCCCGGGCGGTCGAATACTCCGATAACCAATAACCAGTACCCAGATCTCAAATCCCGCTCATAAAGGTGTGAATGCCGCACTCTTTCTTTTCGAAGCCGCGCCAGCGGCCGGCCCGCTCATCTTCGCCTTCGAGAACCGGTTGCGTGCAGGGCCAGCAGCCGATGCTGGGATAATTCTTGTCGTGCAGCGGGTTGTACGGCAAATCGTGGGAAACGACGTACCACCAGACCTCCTCCTTGGTCCAGGCCGCGAGCGGGTTGACCTTGACGATCATGCGTCCGTTTCCGTCATCGTACGGCTCTAGGACATGGATCTTCTTGCGCGTCTCGGACTGGGCGCGGCGCATGCCGGTGACCCAGCCGTCGAGGTGCGGCAGTTTCTGTTTCAACGGCGCGGTCTTGCGCATGGCGCAGCATTTGTCCGGCTCGCGCTTGTACAATTCAGGTCCGTACTTCCCGGCCTGTTGCTCGACGGTGAGTTCGGGATGAAGCGATTCGATCCGGATGCCGTAGAGACCTTCGACGCGCTTCATCAACTCAAGCGTCTCGGGGAAGAGAAAGCCGGTATCGATGGTGAACACCTTCATTTTCCGTTCGAGATGCATGGCCACGTCGATGATCACGATGCCTTCCGGCCCGAACGCCGTGCTGATCTCGACGCGCGGCCACAGGTTCTCTGTGGCCCAACGCAGGACTTCCTTCGGGTGTTTCCCCTCGAACTCCAGCGCGAGCCGCTTGATTTCCTCGGGCGATATGTTGACCTCGCTCATGAATGCGTCGGGTTCCTCCAAAGCGGAACGCCGGTCACCCTTCGATGACGTTGATCTCCACCGGTTCGACTTTGATTTGTTTCGATTCCAGCCACTTGATCGCCTTCTTGATCTCGGCTCGTTCGCCCTCCAATTCGAGCGACACCAGCCCGATCTCCTCCGTCACGCTCGCCTGGCGAATGTTTGTGACGACTTTGAACTTGTGGCCCAACTGATAAATGACCGGCTCCTGGATCCGCTTCTGCGGGTACATGAGCCAGAGCCTGGTTTTTTGTTTGGCCATCGGTCAACCCCCGGCAATCGCCGGCACGATGCTCACTTCGTCGCCGTCTTTGACCGCCGTTTGCTGGCCTTGCAGAAACCGGATGTCCTCGTCGTTGACATACACGTTCACGAAGCGACGCAACTGGCCTTGTTCGTCGCAAAGCCGCTCCTTGATCCCGGGGAATTGCTTCTCCAGATCGTCCAACAACTGTCCGATGTTTTCGCCCGACGCGCCGACGGTTTCCTGCTCCTTCGTCAGCTTCCGCAGCGGGGTCGGGACCCGCACCTTTGCTCTCGGTACCATGCTGTCTCCTGTTGTTAGGCTGCCTTCTTCCGCTTCAAATCTTCCTCGTACATGCCGTCGAATTCGCGCAAGCTCGGCTTGATCGCCCGCGGCTTGCCGAGCCGGCTGTTGACTGCTTCCTGCGTCTTCAACCCGTGGCCGGTGATGCACAGCACCACCGATTCGGTCGGCTTGATCAATCCGCGCTCGACCAATTTCTTCGCCGCGCCCACGGTGCAACCGCCGGCGGTCTCCGCGAAAATGCCCTCGGTCTCCGCGAGCAACCGGATCGCCTCAACCACCTCGTCGTCGTTCGGCGCTTCGCCGGTGCCGCCGGTGTTCTTCATTGTCCGCACCGAGTAATAGCCGTCGGCCGGGTTGCCGATCGCCAGCGATTTCACAATCGTGTTCGGCTTCACCGGTTTGATGATGTCCGTGCCCGCCTTGATCGCGTTGACGATTGGGGCGCAACCCGCGGCCTGCGCGCCATGAATCTTGCATGGCTTTTCTTCGACGAACCCGAGCTTCACAAATTCCTTGAACGCCTTGTCGATCTTCGTAATCAACGACCCGCCGGCCATCGGGACCACCACGTGATCCGGCAACAGCCAGCCGAGCTGCTCCGCGATCTCGAAGCCCATCGCCTTGCTGCCTTCGGCGTAGTACGGGCGGATGTTCACGTTGACGAACGCCCAGCCGTACTTGCCGGCGATCTCGGAGCAAAGCCGGTTGACCTCGTCGTACGTTCCGTGGATCGCGACGACGTTCGTCCCGAATATCTGCGAACCGACGACCTTGCCAACCTCCAGGTCCGCCGGGATGAATACGTAGCTGGGAAGCCCCGCGCTGGCCGCGTTGGCCGCGACGGAGTTCGCCAGGTTGCCGGTGCTCGCGCAGGCAACCGTCTTGAACCCCATCTCCTTCGCCCGGGTGAGCGCCACGCTGACGACACGGTCCTTGAACGACAAGGTGGGGTAGTTCACCGTGTCGTTCTTCACCCACACTTCGCGAAGGCCCAGCGCCCGCGCCAGCCGGTCGGCCTTGACCAGCGGCGTGAACCCGACCTGGAACCCCACGGTTACGTCGCCCTCGATCGGCAACAGCTCCCGGTACCGCCACATGTTCTTCGGCCGGGTTTGTATGTGTTCAATCGTGAGCGCCTGTTTGATACCGTCGTAGTCATAATCCACCTCCAACGGCCCGAAACAAAACTCGCAGACGTGAATCGCTTCGGTCTTCGGATACTTCCGCGCGCACTCCCGACATTTCAGTCCGGTAAAGAACCCTCTCGGCTTGTCCATAGTTTTCCTCGCATTCCAACGGCGAGGGCTGGCTAATCAGGGGAAGAAAAAAGCCTCTTCCCGAAGATTTGAGAAGAGGCTGCAACGCCAAACGAGCTTTCTTCTCTCATCTTCCCCCGAATCACCGGACTCGGAGCTGGAATTGGCACCTTGGCTTTCGGAGCTTGCGCTCCGAAACGGTTGCCGTGGCTTCAACGGGCCAGTCCCTCAGCCACTCTCGATAAGAGTGCGGCGAGTATAGCGTCGAAGCGCCACGAGTCAAACGCGATTTTTCAAAGAGCGACCAAGCAAATCAGATGTAGTACATCGGGCTTTCGGCGCCCGCGGAAGCAACGATCTTGTCGAAGGTCGCCTCGTCCGCAGCCCGTTCTGCGGCGTCGCGGATTCGTTGCCAAATCTCACGAATCTCCCGGGGACAGCGCGCATCGCGAAGATGATCCAGGTGCAGAACGTCGCCTTCGATTGCCCGCACGACTTCGCCAAAGGTGATCTCTTGCGGCGGCTTCGTCAGGATGTATCCGCCGGCGACCCCGCGGCGGCTGCGGATCAGGCCCTTCGTCTTCAATTCGTTCAGGATCTGCACGAGATAATTGGCCGGTATGCCCTGGCGGCGCGCGATGGCGTTGATCTGAACGGGCCTGCCGGGCCCGTATTCCTTGGCCATTTCTTCAATGGCCCGACACGCATAATCGCACTTGATTGAAATCTTCACAGATACCTTACTAAACTACTAATGTTGCCGAAGATTAGAAGGTTTCAGCCCTGTTGTCAACACGTTTGCCGGGCACGGAACCGACCTTGACCGTGCTTCGTTGCGTTCTATGCTGCTGCTGTGATTCGGGCCGTATTCTTCATTCTCGTTGCCGGCAACGTTCTGGCCGGCGATGAGCAACTCCTCCTGAGCAATCACGTCGTCCGCGATTGGAACTCCTCGGACCACCCGGCCATCAGCGAACGCGGCAAGAAGGCTCTTGAACTCGGTCCGAACGCCTGGCAGCACGTTCAATCGCAGAATTTCGTCCTGCATTCCACGAACCGCAGCATCGCCATCGGCACTTCGCAGGAAGCCGAGTTCTATCTCGCCAAGGTGCGTGAGGCGCTTGGCGTGGATCGCAACGACGCGGGCCGCAAGTCGCACATTTTCATTTTCCAGCACGAGGAAGACTGGAAGACCTTTGCGAAGAACGCGGCGATCGATCCGTGGACGGGCGGTTTTTTCGACGGGCTTGACCTCTTCTACCGGCGCAAGTCCGGTCTCGGCATCCATCATTCGAGCTCGACCTTGCCACACGAGATAGCGCATCGAGCGTTGTACGAGAAATTCCCGTCCGGCACCCTTCCGTTAACATTGAACGAAGGCGTCGCGGAGTATCACGCGCGCAAGCTGGCCTTTCAATATCTCCGTCCGCGCGGGTACGATGTCCGAGTCATCTCGAAGCGCGTGCCGAAGGAGCACTACATTCCCGCGCAGGAACTCCTCGCGATGAAGAAGTACCCCGCCGGAGAGGAGAAGGTCGGCGCATTCTACGATCTTTCGGAGCGCTTGGTGTTTTTCTTGATGGAGAAACACGAGCCGTCGAAATTCGCGGACCTGCTGAAGGCGCTGGCCGGGCGCCAGGAATTTTCGCTGGCGCTTCTGAAGACCTATGCGGGCGAATACGGCAGCGTCGATCAATTCGAACGGGCCTTTGCCGAGTATGCGATTCTGGAAACGAAATAGCCGAGCAGCCAAAATCACCGCCCTGGTGCTCGTCTGCTCCTGTGCGCTGGCGGGACCCAACAATTCCAAGCCGGACAAGGCAAAGCTCGCGGAGAAATCGTTCGCTCAACTCAGCGACAAGACACTCAGCGAACGCGCCCGGCTCGCGCTCGAGACGGACAAGACCAAGTGGCGCCACGGCGAAACAGAGCACTTTGTCTATCACTTCCAGCGCATCACCGAAGCCCAGAAACTCGCGCGCGAGGCCGAGTTCTATTACGACAAGATTCGCGAGGACATCGGCGGCGGCGACGACCTTCTCGAAGGCAAATCGCACGTGATCATGTTTGCGAAACCGGGCGAGTGGAAGAACTTCACCCTCGCGGCCAACGTGCCGGAATGGTCCGTCGGTTTCGCGGCCGGGCGCGAGATGTTCATGCTGGTCGAAGCCGGCGACAGCGATGCCTCGGACCGCCTGGCCCACGAGATGACGCACCTCGTGTTTTTCCGTTTCGTGCCAAAACCCGTCCCGCTCTGGCTGCACGAAGGACTGGCCGAATACGAAAGCAAGGCGGCCTACGCCGAATTCAAGGGAATCGGCCTGAAGCCCACGACCGGGCAGCGTCCGCCTCCGATGGACCTCGACCGGCTGACCTCGTTGACGCAGTATCCGGAGCAACCCTTCGAGGTGGTGCAGTTTTACCGGCAGTCCGAGCGGCTCGTGCGGTTCCTCATCAGCAAACACCGCAAAGGGCAGTTCGTCCCCTTCGTCAATTTGCTTGCCGACGGCGCGACTTTCGAGCAAGCGTTGCTCAAGACCTACTCGGACAAGTACCGAAAAATCGGCGATTTTCAGAAACAGTTCGATCGGTTTCAGTGATCATGGCCACCAAGACTGCCGTCAAAGCGAGCGCGACGAAGAGCAAGCCGGACAGCCCGCAGGTGCATCTCATCTTCGGTTCCGACGACTTTCTCGCGCAGACGCGCACCAAGCAAGTCCTCGATCCGTTGGTGGACAAGAGTGCCGGCGATTTCGGTTTGGAAACCATCGAAGGCCGCGCCGACAACGCCTCGCAGGCAGTGGCCGCGCTCAAACGCGTGAACGAAGCGCTGAACACGCTCGCCTTTTTCGGCGGCGGCAAGGTCGTCTGGCTGAAGAACGCCAACTTTCTCGGCGGTTCCCGCGCGGCGGAATCCAAGGACGTCGCGGCCCAAATGGAATCGCTCTGCGAACTGCTCAAGCGCGGATTTTCCCCCGGGTACCACCTGGTCATCAGCGCCACGGAGATGGACAAACGCCGCAGCTTCTACAAGACAATCGAGAAAGTGGGCGAGATCATCTCCGTCGGCGGCCCCGATCAGTGGGGTAAGATCGACATGGAGCAACTCGAGTCGTTCGCCGCCGACAAGGCGCGTTCGCTCGGCAAACAGATCGAAAACGAAGCGCTGCAATCGCTCGTCGCTTTGACGGGCGGGAATTACCGTGCCATCGCCTCCGAGATCGAAAAACTCGCCACCTACATCGGCGACCGGAAGACAATCGAGCAGGCCGACGTGAACGCCGTCGGCAGCGCCAGCGCGGAATCGCTGCCCTGGGACCTGCTCGACGCGATCGGCGAGCGCAAGCTGTCGAAGGCGCTGGAAGTCCTCGACCGCCTGCTCTTCCAGGGCGAGAAAGATGTCGGCTTGTTGTTCGCGATGGTCAGCCGCGTCCGCATGCTGCTCTTGCTGCGCGAATTGATCGACCGCAACGTCCTGTCAAAGGGAAACGACTACGGCTGGTACAAGTTCAACCTCCAGCGCGTCGCGCAACAAATCGGTGACGACCTCCCGTCCGACAAGAAACTGAACCCGCTGCTCCAGCACCCATTCGTCGTCTTCAAGAGCGTGCAACAGGCGCAACGGTTCACCCTGGCCGAACTTCGGCGCGCAATGGAGTTGCTTCTTGATGCCAACAAACGCCTTGTCAGTTCTTCGATCGACGGGAGGATCGTGCTCGAGCAAACGATCGTTGCCCTCGTCCAGACCTCCTCTTAGCCTAGAGTCGAGCCATGAAAGGGGAAGTCATTTACCTGTACGCGTTCGACGTCGCCAATGAGATCGTGACGGCGCGGGTGCAGGAAATTCTCTCCGCGAAACCTTTTCCATTCGAGATCCGAATGGACCGCACCCTGCCCAAGGACATGCCGCTCTACAAACCGATCGCCATCGAGCCGACTCCGCTCGCCCTGCCGATGCGCGGCCAGCCGGTGCGGTTGCTGGTCCGCGTCTATGACGTGGGCGTCGTGACCGTGGCCATGCGCGCCGCGTTCGACGGGAAGGGCCTGGCCGATCTCATGCCGTTCCACGAGACGGACCTGGGCGAGGGTGTCACGCGGGACGATATCGCGCGCGACATCTGCGCCCAGGTTTGCAAAAGCTTGCAGGAATTTATGGTGCTGCCGGCGCCGCAGCCGTTCGCGCCCGAGGCGTACACGGTGTTCTGCCTGACCGAGATCGACGGAACGCGCGACGCGAACCTCTGGCTCGCCGAAAACCGTCGCTCCGTGGCCGGGTTGCTCTCGGAGACCAGACCCGAACTGCTCAGCGAGGCGCAGGTCAACGAAGTGCTGCGCATCCAGCGGTCGTTCGAGAACACCGACCTCGCCGTGATCGACTGGGACGCAGCGTTGGTGGTGGACCTGACCGGCTACGTGGACGACGTGCTCTACGCGATCGAGTTGGCGAACCTGCAACTCGAAGAATTCCGCGCCATGGACCGGATGCTCGACCAGTACCTCGACCGTGCGTACGACGACCTGAGCCGGCACAGCAAGTTCCCGTTGTTCGGCGTGGGAACGGTGGTGTTGCGCGAGTTGCGGCAGTTCCGCGTGGACGTGGCCAAGCTGGCCGACGAGGTGACGCACATCACGAAGTTTTTCGGGGATTGGCATCTCGCGAGGGTGTACCTCGGCGCGCGGGACCGGTTCTATCTCGAACACTGGCGCGCGAGCGTCGAGCAACGGCTCGTTCAACTCGACCAACTCTACAACGTCGTCCATTCCGAGATCACGAACCGGCGCATGGTCTGGCTGGAAGCAATCATCGTCATCTTCTTCGCGATCGACCTGATCGGGATCTTCGTGCTGCGGAAGTGAACCGCCGTTGCGGCCAGGCGCGGGCTTCGGCAGGCGCGAACTGCCAATCCGTGGCGTCCGTTCACGGTTCCGCTTGCTCCATTAACAAGGCGCGGAAGTTCCGTTTCTCGGCGGGCACGGTCGCCACCGGTACAACGCCAAACCACGGAACAGATTTCGCTCCCTTTGATGTTGAGCCATGCGAGCTTCTCGCGTAGCTTCACGCGAGTTTTCGGCGAGCTCACTGGCGATCGTCGTCCAACGAACCGGCGGCACGACTGATTTGCTTGCCAGCGTATTTGAAGATGCCGTAGTAAGTGCCCGCAAGCTCTGAGGCACAGGCACGAATGGGCGCGGAGCGAAACGTGGCACAACTTCGACGGGACGGTAGCTCAGTTGGTAGAGCAGCGGCCTTTTAAGCCGTTGGTCCCGGGTTCGAGTCCCGGCCGTCCCATGCCGTGTTGCGGAACGCAACGGAACCCGGCAGCGCGAACGGCGAACTCCAAACAATCCAAATTTCCGTGGACCAAACGGCGATCTCCCCGAAGATCAGCGCCGTCGTCTGCACGTGCAACAACGCGCGCAGCCTCGAAGCGACTCTCGCGAGCCTCGCGAAACAACAGTTCCCGCCCGTGGCTGGCTACGAGGTGTGGATCGTGGACAACAATTCCTCGGATGACACCGCGACGGTCGCCCGGAAATTTACGGAGTGCGAGGGCAGTGTGTTTCGGTGCGTCTTCGAGCGAGCGCAGGGCCTTTCTTTCGCGCGCAATCGGGGAACAAAGGAAGCCCGAGGGGAAGTCATTGCATTCATCGACGACGACGCGGTCGCGGACCCGGACTGGCTTGCGCAATTGTGGGCGACGTATCAGCGCGAACCATCCGCGGCGTGCGTTGGCGGCAAAGTCGTGCTGCAATTTCCATCCGCCTCACGGCCCGAGTGGTACGACACGCGGCTCGACGGCTATCTCTCTGCCCGTGATTTGCCGTACGGTCAGGCCCGCAGTGAAAAGGACTTCCCGCACGGAACGAATATCTCGTTTCGCAAATCGGAGTTGGAACGCCTGGGCGGGTTCCATCCCTTGCTCGGCGCGCGGATGGTGGGCGGCGTCAAGCTCCAAGGGGATGAGACGCAATTGTGCCTGCGATTGCTGCGATCGGGTAAATCGATCTGGTTTCAACCGGCGGCCCGCGTGGTGCATGTCGTCAGCGAAGCCCGTCTGTGCAAGGAGTATTTCCTGGGTCTCGCGCAAACCAGTGGATATGTGCGCGTGATGCTGGACAACCACGGCGCGATCGGCGTCAGCACGTTCGCGCAACTCCGCCGGTATTTCCTTCGCTATGTTCGCCTCTGTCGCGAGCACCGTCGTGTGTCTGCATCGCTCTCGCCGGCGGATCGGTTCTCGTCTGAAGTCACGCTTCGTTGCTGCTGGGCTTCGGTTTGGTACTGTCTGGTAGCGAAGCGGAAATTGCGCAGGCTTGCGCAGGAACTGGAAACTGAACAACGACGGACGAACTCGTAGCAGTCGCCAGAGATCGGGACGCTTTCCTCTTTAAGGGAGCCGGGAGAGCTTGGGAATTGGTCCGGCGATGTGCCGAGCCGGTCCGCTGTGCGGGTGTCAATACGGCAGGAGGTGGTTCTGAACGTTGCAGGTCGCGTTCGAGCCGACTGCATTGTAGAAGTACGTCCCGCTGGCTGGACAGACGATCGTGTTGCCGTTCTTGATGTACTCATTGACAGACGCTTCCGTGACCACGGTCCCTTGCTCCAAATATGCTTCGAGGGCAAGCTGTTCCTTTCCTGCTTCGATCTGCCGCAGGTTGTTGATGCAGGTGTTGGTCTGGGTGACCGTGCGAGGTTTGAACAGCGCCGGGATTGCCAGCGAGGCCAACAATCCGATCAGCGCGACGACGACCATGATCTCCAGCAGAGTGAAACCGGTGCGCAGCAAACGGCGCTGGCTTCGCCGCACCGCGTGGACCGCGACTCGGTTTCGTTGCTCGGTTGACATTGTTATCTTCACGTCTGTCCCACTGCCTGACGATTGTCGTGTCGCTCCGTGACTGCACGCAGAGTACCACGCGGGCTTCGCTTGCAGGGCTATGTTTGGAATCAGCAGGACACAGGCCAGCGTACCATTTTGCGGTGTAAGCGTTTGTCTGACTCCGCGCGATTCGATGCAATTTTGTGCTGTTTCAAGGGGATTTTCGGCAGGTCCATGGCAAGACTGTCGTCATTGACACGTTTTCCCACCACTCTTAGAGTGCGCCCGGGAGTCCGATGTACCGTCTTGTCTTCGAATCCGGCCAGCGCACCGGGCAGAGCTTCGACGCGGATGGAACCCCGATCGTGGATATCGGTCGGGACCCATCCTGCAAGCTCGTGCTCGAAGAACCCGGCGTCTCGCGCCGTCATTCGATCATTCATCAGATGGACGACGGCGTGTACATCTCCGACCTCGGCTCGACCAACGGCACCTACGTCAACAACGCGAAGATCAGCAAGGAACAACGCTTGCGGTCCGGTGACCGGGTGGAAATCGGCTCGGTCAAATTCGTGTTCCAGCTTGCGCCGCCCCTCAAGCCCGGCCAACCCCGCCGCCGGGGACGGCTGTTCACCGTGGCGGTGATCTGCGTCGGCGTCATCATCCTGATCGAACTCGTCGCGCTGGGCGTGATGTGGACCGTCCGCAGCGCAAGGAATAAGGCGCCGCTCGCGCCGGCTGCGGTTACGCCAGCGCCGAAGGATCCGGACACGTCCTCCTCAACCGTCCAGACCGACCTGATCGAGCAGGCGCAGAAGCAACTCGGCGAAAAGCTCGAACGCGCTGAGCAGCTCGCCACGGAACTTTCCGGGATCAAAGACGCAAGCCAGGCGAGCGTTGATACGTTACGCGGCGAACTGCAAAACATCCGCTCGGAGATCGAGGGACTGAAAAACCAACTGCAGCAGCTCGTGACCCAGGCAGCGGTTTCCCAACCGAAATCGGAGCCGATGGCGCCGCCTCCCTCCGCCCCCGTTGACCCGATCCTCGAACGCGCCAGGCAAATGGTCATCGAGGCCGACCGCGCGAAGATGGCCGGGCAATTCGACCAAGCGATCCGCATCCTCCAAAGCGCCAATATCCTCGCCCCCGATTACGTGCCGGCGTACCGGGCGTTGGCGGAAGTCTATGAAGTGCGCGGGCTGACCGACGCGGCCAAGGCGACCTGGCAAAAGATCGTCTCGTTCGGCCCGGGCGCAGGGCCGGTGTACGAGGAGGCCAACCGGCGACTCCAGGAATTCGCGCGCAAGGAGGCCTCGAGCAAACTGCCGGAACTCAAACCGTTGCCGAAGCCGGGCACCCCCGCCTCGACCGCGCCAAAGGCCGAGCTGCCCCGGCAACTTCGCATCATTGAAGCGACCAAGACGCCTTACCCGCAGGACCAAAGCGTGGACGAGTTCTACGAGGTGAAGTTCGCCATCCGCGCCCAGACGGGGGAGAAATTCGTCGCCACGGAGGAAGTGGAGATCGAGGTGAAGTTTTACGACCGTTTGGACACCGGCGAAATCGTCGAGACCAACGCGGAAACGACCCGGGAATTCCCGCCGCCGTCGGTGTGGGAAAGTTTCGACCGCAAGACCTTCACCGCGCAGTACCGGGCGGCCAAGGGCCTGCGCAAGAAGGAAGCCGAAGAAACTGGAAAAAAACGCCGCAGCTATGGTTATATCGTGCGCGTGTCCTATCGCGGGAAGCTGCAGGATGAACGGTCGGAACCGGACAAGCTGCTCGCATTGTTGGCGGGGACCTCATGAGCGACGGAGTTTTCCAGACGGTCCTGATCATCGACGACGACGCGGACGTGGTCGAGACGCTGCGGCGCGCGCTCGCGCAGGAGCCGCATTGGCGACTGTTCGGCGCAACCAGTGTGCTCGAGGCCTTCCGCATCCTCGCCACGGAGCAGGTCGATGTCGCCGTGTGCGATTATGTGATGCCGGGGATGGACGGCATCAACTTGATCAAGCAGGCGCGTTCCCGTCTGCCCGACCTCGCCGTGGTGTACATCACCGGGCACGAAATGCCGCAACTGATGGCCGAAGCGCAGGGCGTCAAGGCGTTGGGTCTGCTGGCGAAACCCATCGACGCGGCCCTGCTTCGCAGCATGATCCGGAAGCACTTCGATCAGCTCGCGGCGGCCAAGCGCGCTTTCGCCGGGGCGGGCGACAAAGGTGGATTCACGGGACAACTCGATCAGTTCCAACTGGTGGACATTCTTCAGATGTGTTGCCTGGGACGTCGAACGGGCAAGTTGACCATCACCCACGGCGAGTTGCACGGGTTTGTCTATGTCGATGCCGGCAACATCGTCCACGCGGAATGCGAAGGCCTTCAGGGAGCCGAAGCCGTTTATCGCATCATCGCTTGGGACTACGGCAAATTCCAGATGGAGGAAGGCGTCAGCGCGCCCCGACGAACGATCCACACACCCTGGGACGCGCTGGTCATGGAAGGTGCGCGTCTCAAGGACGAGCGGAACGCGGGAGGGCACAAAGTGATCGAAGGCAACAACCTGATCGGACAAACCGTCGGCTCGTACGAGATCAAGCGCGAACTCGGCGAGGGGACATGGGGCAAAGTCTATCAAGCCGAGCAGACCGGCATCGGGCGCACCGTTGCGCTCAAGGTGCTCAGCCGGGACAAAATGAACGACCCGCTCGCGGTCGAGCAGTTCATCGCTTCCGCGAGCATCATGGCCAACCTCCAGCACCCGAACATCGTGACGATTTTCGAAGCCGGCGAGGCAGGCGGCTTGATCTATTATGCGATGGAGTTCGTCAAAGGCGCCGGCTGGGAATCGTTGCAGAAGGCGGGCGAGAAATTCACTTTCCCGCAGGCAGTCCTGCTTTTGAAATCGGCGGCGAAGGCGATCGGCTTCCTCGATGCGCATAAGATTGCCCGGCGGACCGTCACTCCCCGGCAACTCCTCGTCGAGCCGGACGGAAACGCCAAACTCTGCGATTTCGGCTTGCACGAAGGCGTGGCCATCACGACCGGTTTGGGGGACGATTTCCGCATCCTCGCGCACGAGATCAAGAAATCGGTCCGTTCCTACGACCAGACGCCGCCCGGGTTCCAGCAGATCGTGAAACGCCTCGCGGGTGAAGACGGCCAGGTGCAATACCTTTCGATCGATTCGCTGTTGAACGACATCGCCTCGCTCGAACAGCACCTCACCACGTCCGTCCCGAAAGTGGTCGCGTCGCAGCCGGCGGTCGTTTCCACGCCGAAAGTGGCGGTACCCGGCAGTCCGAAGGTGGTCTCCACCCCGTCCGCCAAGCCATCCGTCGCGCCGCCCCAGTCGGCCACACCGAAAGTTGCGCCGCCCGCTCCCTCGACGCCCAAGGCCGTCGTCGTACCGCCTTCCACACCCAAGGTCGCAGCGCCACCTCTCGCGGCGACGCCGGCCGCAGGAACGCCGACGATTATTTTCAACGAACAGAAACCCGTAACACCTGCGCCACCGTCAACACCGCCGGCACCGGCTGCGCCCAAGGTCGTCGCACCGCCCACACCAAAAGCGCCGGAGGCAAAGCCGGCCGTTGTGCCCTCGGTGGCGGCCAAGCCGAGTGTCGCGCCAAGCGAGGCCAAAGTCAGCGCCCCGGAGACACCAAAGGCCCCTGTGCCCAGCGTCGTGGCGCCGAAAGTTGCCGCGCCGCCGCCCGCTTCACACACGGTGGCCAAGCCGGCACCGGCAGCGCCGGCACCGAGCGCGCCGAAGATCGCCGCGCCTTCCGCGCCATCGGTCGCCAAAGGCCCGGAGCCGTCGCCATCCGTCGTCACACCGCAGAAACCATCCGCACCGGCGTCTCCCACGCCAACGCCGGCGGTCGCGTCGGCTCCCAAACCAGCCGTCGCCGGCGCGCCAGTAGTTGCCAAGGCTGCCGCTCCGTCGGCGACAGCGCCTCGCGCAGCCGTGGCGGCGCCGGCCAAGGCCAAGCCGAAACATCATTTCAAGCTGACCAAACGCCAAATCACCATCGGCGCGGCGGTGTTCATTGCATTCGACGTGCTCGCGCTCGGGCTTTGGTACGTGATCGCTCGGCCGGGTGTGATCAAGGACATCGACGAGGCGCGCCATGTGCCCGGGGGTGATTTCAAGTTCGGTCCGAGCAACGACGTCACCAACGTCAAGGCGTTCTACATCAGCAAATACGAAGTCACCATCGAGCAATACATGGCGTTCCTCGCCGATGTCGAGAAGTCCGGCGACGACAAACTCCGTCATCCCGACCAGCCGAAGACCAAGGACCACGTGCCGGCGAGTTGGGCGCAGCTCAAGCAGGCGCTCGATCACGGCGCGAAATACAACGGCGTGAAGATCAACAAGTATCATCCGATCCACAACGTCGATTGGTACGACGCCTGGGCGTTCTGCAAATGGGCGGGCGGACGCTTGCCGACCGAAGAAGAATGGGAAAAGGCCGCGCGCGGAACCGACGGGCTGCTCTATCCGTGGGGCAACAGTTTCAGTTCCCAGAAATGCAACACCGGCGAGGATTGGACCGGCATCCTCGAAGACAGCGGGGAAAAGGACGGCTTTGGTCAGTGGAACAAGGAAAGCGACATGCCCGGCGACCTCAGTCCGTTCGGCGTGCGGCAGATGGCCGGCAACGTCAGCGAATGGACCCTGACGATCGGCGAAGACCCGCGCATGAAGGAACGCAAAGTCCCCATCATCCGGGGCGGCAACTTCATGCTCAAGAACTTCGACATCACGACCCGCCTGAACGATCACGAGCCGCGGCTTTCGTTCCGCGCGCAGGAATGGGTCATCGGCTTCCGCGTCGCCTGGGACAGCCAGCCGCCGTCGAACTGGGCGCACAGCAAGCAGTGACCGGCGTTTTGCGTGCGTGTTTGACGCTACGAAAGTGGCGCAAGCGTTTGTAGTTCAAGCTTCAGCTTGCTCGCGTTACCGAGAAGCTTTTGACTCCGGGTTCGCCTTGCCCTGCCCCAGCGGCGCTGCAAGATCGCCGGTGTGGTGGCGCCCGTCCTCGGGTTGCCGAGGAAAACCGCCCGAAGCCGCCGGGGACGGCGGCCACCACACCGTAGATCCGACGCAGTTGCCGATTTTGCAGCGGCGCTGTGCCCTGCCGCTTTCTGACTTTACTGAGTGTGAGAATCATGTTTCATATGCTTCCGCTGTCACGATGTGATGAGGTATAGCGCAAACCTGACTACAAATCGTCGCACCCGTTGCGTCCGCGAACGCTCTCGCCCTGCCCACACAAAGACCCTCGGCGCCTATCGCATTATCCAGACCGACGCCTTCCAATGGCTGGCGGAGGCCAGACCGTGTTCGATTCACGCGGTCGTGACGGACCCGCCCTATGGGCTGGTCGAGTACAGCCCCGAGGAGTTGCAGAAACGCCAGAATGGCCGAGGAGGCATCTGGCGAATCCCGCCCTCGTTCGATGGATGCCAACGCCAGCCGCTTCCCCGGTTCACCGTGCTGACAGATGAGGACCGAAAAGACCTGCGTGACTTTTTCAGCAAGTTCGCCAGGGCGCTAGTGCCCGTTCTGGTGCCGGGCGCGCATGTGTTTGTGGCGACGAACCCGCTTGTCTCCTATCTTGTGTATGAGCCGTTCATCGCTGCGGGATTCGAGAAGCGGGGCGAGATCATTCGAGTCGTCCACACCCTGCGCGGCGGGGACCGCCCAAAGAACGCTCCCGAGGAATTTTCGGAAGTGTCCGTCATGCCCCGTTCCTGTTGGGAACCGTGGGGTCTAATTCGCACGGCCGGGTCACCTTGACGGTCCGACGTATCTCCTCGCGACCTTAATCTGACATACGCTGAACCATGCGTCCGCCAAAATGCCGGTGACATCGTCAACCGCGGTTCATCCGCCAGATCGTGAACAATCCCGACGACCAGAAATAGACCGTGAAGGCGAGCGTTGCCCAGAGCATTTCCCTTCCCACTGAATTCGGCCGTGCAGCGTCCCGGGCCGCCCAGAACGAAAGCGGCGCCGCCGCCAACATTCCCGCCAGGAAACCCCAGCCGCTGACGATGAAGAATTGTTTGCACAGCGTGTAGTACACGGCGCAGACGAGAAGGAACTGCGCCGCTGCGATTCGCGAAAGGGCCTTCCGTTCCTTGCCCCGCGAGGCGCCGAGCACGGCGAGTTGGAAGGAAACGAACAACGAAACGGGCCAGGTGAAGATGAACTGTCGCAGGACCAGCGCGAGCACGCTGGTCCCGAACGCTCCGAACAGGAATGCGCCGGCATAGAAAAGACCTCGGCTCTTTCGCGCCTGCCCGATCGCTGCGCACGCGAGCATCGCCGCCACGCACCAGAGATACCAGCGGGCCAAAACCGACAGCTTGGGAGCATAGGCAGCCTCGTCGCCCGCCACGGCGATGCGATGCTTCGAGTCCACGTTTGGCCGGACGACGGTGCGATTCGCCGCTGGCGGATTGCCGGCGCCAAGCCACACGCATGCCGCCTCGTGCTGGTTGCGGACGAACAGACGTCCGCGATGCAGAGTCGGCGCCGTCCAGCACAAGCCGCGATGGAAGATCTGCGCCCGACCGAGTTCCTCGTATGCGTCGGGCGACGCGCGGGCAAGGATGAGCGTGCCCGTGTCGTTCAGCAGGACCAGTTTCCCGTCGGCGGCGATCGCGGATGCGTGCCCAACCCGTTCGCTGGACCACAGGACCTTGCCGGTGGCGAACTCGAGGCACTTGAAGCTCCCTTTCGAGGTCGCTTCCCGGTTTGCCTGGTAATCGCGAATATCGAAGCCGTACACGTGCACGCCAAGTAGAATGCTGGAGAGAATGTCGTTCGACAGCTCGCTGTTTTCCCAGGCGATCCCGCCGGTGATCTTGTCCTCCTGAAGGATAAGCTCGAAGAGCCTTGCGCCGCCGTGGAACGGCGCGAACGTCAGCAAGTGGGGCTCCTGATAGAGCGGCAGGGCCGCGTGTTCGTCGTACCCGGCGGAGCTTTCGTGCCGCCAAAGTTGCCGTCCATCCTCCAGCGCGATGGCCACGATGCTGTTCTGCAGGAACACAATCACCAACCGGCGACCTCGCAAGGTGATCGGGAGCGGAGAACAATAGCTGGCGGGTTCGTCTCCCGACTGCCATACCACGGAGGCATCGGCGGCGTTCAACGCCACGACGCCGGCCCCAGGGCCACCGACGGGGACAATCACCTTGCCCTCTGCAACCAGCGGCGAACAGGCATAGCCGAACTCGGTCCCGCGTCCGCGGAATTTCTCGGTCACATTCAGCGTCCAGATGTGCCGGCCATTGGCCGCGTCCAGACAGCCGATCAGACCATCGGTGCCGGCGAAGTAGAGTTTTCCCTCATGCAACGTCGGCGTTGCATACGGCCCTGGATATTCGCCTTCTGGCTGCCAGGGCCAGCCATATCGGTACCGCCAGAGTTCCTCACCGGTGTTCGCTCGGAGACAGATCACGTATTGCCCGGAACGCCTCTGCATTTGCGTGAACAACCGGTCCTCCGCCACGGTAAAGCCGGAGTAACCCTGGCCAAGGGGGATCCGCCACAAGACATTCGGGCCTGTTGTCGGGAAGGATGCGCACAAGTTCGTCTCACTGGAAACGCCCGAGTAGCTCGGCCCACGCAGGTGGGGCCAATCGGCTGCCGCGGATTCGAGGATGCAGGCGGCCCAAATCGCAACCGGGCAGACGCGCGTAATCGCCGGAGGAAACTTGCGGCGTCCCATGTGCACACTCTATCCATCCGCACGCGTCCGCCAACCAGATTCACACGGCTGCTTGCGACGGAACTCCTCTGAGGAGCGGATGCGATGTGAACCAGCGACGCTGCAAGTTTCACTTTCCCGCAATCGTCCGCGTCCTCGTTCTCGATTTCCGCAGATTTCGAGGACGACGACGAGAACGACGACGAGGACGAATGCGTTCAGGGCCGACTTTGCATTGCCGCTCGGTGTGAACAACTTCCCGGCGAAAAATCTTGCGTCGCGTTTTTCCTCGCGGCTTTAATCGGACATGCAACACGCGGACTTTGTCCATCTGCACGTGCACACCGAGTACAGTTTGCTCGATGGCGCGTGCCGACTCGACAAGCTCGTGGAAAAGGCGGCCCGCCTGAAGATGCCGGCGCTGGCAATCACTGACCACGGCGTGTTGCACGGGGCGATCGATTTCTACCAGGCTGCGCGTTCCGCCGGCGTCAAGCCCATCATCGGCTGCGAAGCGTACGTGGCGCCAGGGGACCGCCGTGAACGCAAAGCCACCAGCGGCCGGGACGCTTACAACCATCTGCTCCTCCTTGCCAAGGACGACGTTGGCTACAAGAACCTCATCAAACTGGCAACAGCGGCGCACCTCGAAGGGTTCTATTACAAGCCGCGAATCGACAAGGAACTCCTGGCGCAGCATTCGCAGGGGTTGATCGGGTTTTCCTCGTGCCTCAAGGGGGAAGTGCCGCAAAAAATCACGAGCGGATCGCTTCATCTGGCGAAGCAGGCGCTCGATGAGTTTCGGCACATCTTCGAACCCGGCGATTTTTATCTCGAACTCCAGAACCACGGCATCCCGGCCCAGCGCGACGTAAACCGGCATCTCATTCAGTGGGCGCGGGAATTCCAGATGCCCATGGTGGCGACGAACGACGTGCATTACCTGGAGAAGCAACATTCGCACGCGCACGACTGCCTGGTGTGCATCGGGACGCAGACGACGCTCGCGGACGAACGGCGGATGAAGTACGTCGAGCAGCAGTTCTACCTGCGGTCGGCGGAGGAGATGAAGGAGTTGTTCGCCGAAGTGCCCGAGGCCGTCCGCAACACGATCGTCATCGCGGAGCAATGCGGGTTGAACCTCGAGTTCGGCAAGCTGCGCTTCCCGGTCTTCGATCCGCCGAGCGGGTTCTCGCGCGAGAGCTATCTCGTCCATCTGTGCCTGCTCGGACTGAAGAAGCGATACGGGATCGAGACGGAGAGGGTCCTTCAGAAGGCAGAAGGGCGCGGCCTGACGCTGGCCGACATTGCTCCCTGGCGAGAAACGCTGCCCGAGCCGCACCGTCGAATCGTCGAGCAAATGGAGCACGATCTCAGGGTCATCGAGAAACAGGAATTCCTGAGTTATTTCCTGATCGTCGGCGATTTTGTCAGCTTCGCCAAACGCAACGGCATCGCCGTCGGCTGCCGCGGCTCGGCGGCGGGATCGCTAGTGACGTACCTGCTCGAAATCTCGGCGGTCGATCCCCTCCGGTACGGCCTGCTGTTCGAACGCTTCCTCAATCCCGAACGAATCAGCCCACCCGATATCGACATCGATCTCGCGGACGACCGGCGCGGCGAAGTGATCGAGTACGTCCGCAAGAGGTACGGCGAGGCGAACGTGGCGCAGATCATCACGTTCGGCACGCTGGGACCGAAGGCGGTCGTGCGCGACGTGGGGCGTGTGATGGGGCTGAGCTACAGCGATTGCGACCGGATCGCGAAGATGGTCCCGAACGACCTCAAGATGACCCTGCACAAGGCGCTCGAACAAAACCCCGAATTGAAGAAGGAATACGATTCGAACCGGACCGTCACCGATCTGATCGACACCGCCTTCGTCCTCGAAGACATCTCGCGCAACGCCAGCACGCACGCGGCCGGTGTGGTCATCGGCGCGCAGCCGTTGGTCGAGTTGCTGCCGCTGCAGAAGGACGAAAGCGGCGGCCTGGTCACGCAGTACGCGATGAACCCCGTCGGCGATCTCGGCCTGTTGAAGATGGACTTTCTCGGGCTGAAGACGTTCACCGTGATCGACGATACGGTGAAACTCGTGAAACGGACGCGGGGCGTGGACATCGACATCCACAACCTCCCGCTCGACGACGAGCCAACGTACGAGTTGCTCAACAAAGCGAACACGATCGGCCTGTTCCAGCTTGAGTCCGGCGGGATGCGCGATCTGTGCCGGAAGTTTCAGATCAGCAGCCTCGAACACATCATCGCGTTGATTTCGCTGTATCGTCCCGGCGCAATGGAACTCAGTCCCGATTTCATCGAGCGTCGTCATGGCCGCAAAAAGATCGAATACGAACATCCGCTGCTCGAACCAATCTGCCGCGAGACGTACGGCATCATGATCTACCAGGAACAGGTCATGCAGGCCGCGCAGGTCCTTGCCGGCTACACGCTTGGTGGCGCCGACCTGCTCCGTCGTGCGATGGGCAAGAAGAAGTTCGAGGAGATGGCCCTGCAGCGCGAGACGTTCGTCAAGGGGTGCGCCGAGAAAAACAAGATCGGCAAGGACAGGGCCAACCAGATTTTCGACTTGCTGGAGAAGTTTGCCGGCTACGGATTCAACAAGTCACACGCCGCCGCGTACGCGATCGTGGCTTTCCAGACGGCCTATCTGAAAGCCAACTACCCGGTCGAGTTCATGGCCGCGCTGATGTCGAACGACCTGGGCAACACCGATAAACTGGCCCTCTTCATCCGGGAGTCCCGCGCAATGGGAATCCAGGTCCTGCCGCCGGACGTGAACGCGAGCGGGGTGCGGTTCACGGTCGAGACGGCGAATCGGCAAGACGGCGAATCGGCGACTCAGTCCTCGATTCGTTTCGGCCTCGCTGCCGTCAAAGGCGTGGGCGAAGTCGCGGTGCAATCGATCCTCGATGCGCGGACGAGGGGTGGTCCGTTCAAGACGATCCACGACTTCTGCGAGCGGGTGGACATGCGCGTGTGCAACCGGAAAGTCGCGGAGTGTCTCATCAAGTGCGGCGCGTTCGATTCGACCGGAGAGGGGCGCGCGCAGTTGTTCGCGTTGATCGACCACGCGTTGGGCCGCGCGGCGAGCGTGCAACAAGACCGGGCGCGCGGGCAGGTGTCGTTGTTCGGCGCGTTCGACGAACAGAGCAGCCCGCCTCCGGCGCGCATCGCGAACGTTCCCGAGTGGCCCACGAGCCAGCGCCTGGCGTTCGAGAAAGAACTGCTCGGCTTCTACGTCACCGGACATCCGCTCGCCCAGCACGCCGATATTCTCGAACACTACGAGCTGACGCCGACCAGCAAGGCGCTGGAGATGACCGAGCGCGCAATGGTCCGCCTCGGGGGGATCGTGACGAACCTCCGCAACACGTTCACCAAAGCCGAGCAGAAGCCGATGGCCTCGTTCCTCCTCGAAGACATGGAAGGATCGATCGAGGTCGTGGCCTTCCCGGAAGCCTACGCGAAGTACGGGAAGGTCCTCGCGCCCGACCGGGCGATTTACATTGCCGGGACGATCGGTCTCCGCGACGAGAAACGGCAAATCACCGCCGTCGAGATCCAGCCCATCGAGGAGGTGCGCCTGCGTTACACAAAGCAAATCCACATCCGACTGCAAGCTGCGCACACCACCGAGGCGACGTTGCAGCAACTCAGTGGCACCCTGGAGCGGCACCCGGGGAAGTCTCCGGTGCTCTTGTGCGTCGAGTACGCGGGCGGCGAGTTGGTGTTCCTCGATACGAACCAGCATTTCTGCATCGCCGCGACGGTCGAGTTCATCCGCGACGTGGAGGGGTTGTTGGGCGAGGACACCGTCTTTGTGAAGCCGGATACGTCGATGCCGAAACCTGAGCGCAGGCAGTTCAACGGGAGTTTTGCCCGCGAGAAAGCTGCGTGAGGCGAATGTAACGAGACATTGTTCGTATAAGGAGCGCAATTCATTGCGCGGTTCGACGGCCCTTGGTCGCGCAATGAATTGCGCTAGTCTCCGTTTCGTGTCACGGGAAGACGACCGGGTTGACCAGCGACAAGCGGGCGGCCCGTGAAACGATGATGGCCGCGGCGCTCGAAGTCGGGGGCGCGGTGGCCGCGTATGCCGCGAATGGACGCGAATCATCGGTAGAATGAATGTGGGAGGCGCCTCCGCGCGCCGATTGGCCGCCGTCAACTCTCAGCGCTCAACCCTCAGCTCTCAACTGCTTAAGAGGGGAAGCCGTTCGAGGTTCAACGTTCACGCCGTTTCATCATCCACCTAC
>Ga0187892_10004328_pt1 | contig 24053 bp, 19 predicted proteins | sample MA1701073metaG_FD_139345 | JGI IMG/M metagenome (GOLD analysis project Ga0187892, IMG submission 139345) | Bio-ooze microbial communities from a basaltic lava cave in the Kipuka Kanohina Cave System on the Island of Hawaii, USA - MA170107-3 metaG ... | reverse complement strand
TTGAACGACTTTACCGGCCCCACGTCTGACGTGGGCAAAGATGCCGGGCTGGGAATCCGGGAGGCGGTCCAGTATGTGAACGATACCGGCGGGATCAACGGCAAGCGGATTAGGCTCTACCAATACGACTATGGCTACCGAGTTCCGGAAGCGATCACGACGTACAAGCGCTTCCGAGACTTCGACAAAGTCGTCGCGGTGTTCGGATGGGGGACCGGCGACACGGAGGCCCTTGCCCCGACGGTCGCCAAGGACAAGCTGCCGTACCTGTCCCACTCCTTCTCGGCCTTTGTCAGCAATCCCGCCAAGACCCCGTATAACTTCATCTATGGGACCGACTACTCTTCGAATGCGCGGGCGGCCATGACCGCCTGGTACGACGAGGTCTGGCTAAAGGATCCCCGGTTCAAAGCCGAACGGGAGAAGGGGGTCAAGCCTCGGTTCCTGAGTTTCTACATGTTCGCGTGCCCCTACTGCAGCGCGGCGATCAAGGCGCTGAAAGACCACGCCTCGATCCTTGGCTTCGAGGTCGGACCGGATCAGGACGTGCCCCTTACCGCTCTCGACACGAAGAGCCAGGTCTTGGCTGCCAAGCAGTTCAAGCCTCATCTGGCGTGGCATGGCAACATCGTGATGTCGGTCTCGACGGTTCTGAAAGACGCGCATGCTCTTGGGCTTGGTGCGGACCACATCGTGAACAACTGGGGGTTCGACGAAAACCTCGTTAAGCTGGCCGGTCCGGCGGCCGAAGGGGTCATCGGGCCAGCCGTCAACGCCTTTTACGGGGAGAAGGCCCCCTTGATGGACAAGGTCGTGGAATACGCCAAGAGGATGAATCCTGGCGTCCCCCAACAGAATCGGCTGATCCGGACCGTCCAGTCCTGGGTGGACGTGCTCTTGATGCGGGAGGCGCTCGCGCGGGCCGATAAGGCGGGCAAGCTGAACGGGCCCGGGATCAAAGATGCCTTTGAGACCATCCGGGATTGGACCCCGGGCCTCGGGCGGCCACCGATCACCATCACTCCGACCGATCACCGGCCCGGCTCGTTCGTGCGAGTCTATCGAATCCAGAAGGGGAAGTTTAACCTCCTGAAGGAAGTCGATCTGAAGAAGCGGTGGCCCGACAAATGGGAGAAGGAGTGGCTGGGCTGGTAAGCGATGCTGAAGATCAACAACATCGAAGTTCTGTATCACGAGGTGATCCTGGCGCTCAAAGGCGTGTCGGTGGAGGTCCCAGCGGGCGGAGTGGTTGCCCTCCTTGGGGCCAACGGCGCCGGAAAGAGTACGACGCTCAAGGCGATCTCCGGGCTGCTTCGGCACGAGAACGGAAAGGTGGCCGAGGGGAGCATCGAGTTCCTCGGAGAGCGGATCGACCGCAAGGCCGCGGAGGAGATCGCCAGGATGGGGATCGTCCAGGTGATAGAAGGGCGGCGGGTCTTCGAGCATCTGACCGTGGAGCAGAATCTCAAGGTGGGCGCTCACCTTCGCGGCAACGGGGCGATGATCCAGAAAGGCCTGGACACCGTGTACCATTACTTCCCCCGCCTCCGGGAGCGGCGGACCGTGATGGCCGGGTTCACGAGCGGCGGGGAGCAGCAGATGACGGTGATCGGCCGGGCGCTGATGACCGGCCCCAAGCTCTTGCTCCTGGACGAGCCCTCTATGGGCTTGGCCCCACTGCTGATCAAGGAGATCTTCGAGATCATCACCAGGCTGCACCAGGAAGAGAACATCTCCATCCTGCTGGTCGAGCAGAACGCCAAGCTGGCCCTCGCGGTCGCGCGGCATGCCTATGTTCTGGAGGGCGGTCGCGTTGCCATGGACGGCCCATCGGAGCAACTGAAGGAGAATCCTGATATCCGCGATTTTTACCTGGGCCTGACCGACTTGGGCGCCAGGAAGAGTTTCCGTGCTGTGAAACATTACAAGCGGCGAAAGCGGTGGATTACATAGCCGTTTCCCTGCGCAAGGAAGGGGGAGAATGATGCGGAAGACGCTGTTGGCGGGAATGATGGTGATGGTGCTGGCCGGCTGGAGTTTCATGCGGGAGGCCGCGGCGGCGAAGCTCCAGACTCCCACCGTAGAACTGGAGCGAGTAGAGGTGCAGAGCTATTTCCCATATGCGGAGAAGCCGACCCGAGTGCCATTGGTGCTCGCGTTTATCTTCAGGATCACCAATCCCAACGGCTTCAAGGTCGGGATGGAGGACCTGAAGTTCACCTACGGCTTTGAGGCCAAGCCGGGGGAATTCTTCGACCTCAACACCCCCACGGTCTACGACACCATACATATCCCCGGCAAGACGACAAACCAGCTTCGAGTCGTTAGCGTCCTGGATTCAATGGTCGTTCCGTCCAGCCTCGCGGTGGCCTCTGGGGCCCGCGTACAAGCCCTGGATCTCAAGATCCCTGACCTCGTGAAGATGTGGTGGGAGCAGATCGGCGATTTCGCCTACCGCATCAGGGTGACTGAAGGGGTGGCAAGCTTTACGAGCGAGCAGGGGAGCGCGCTGGCAACCTTCGAGGGGATGTTCCCTTAGAAATAGTCCCTGTGAGTGAATCGGGGGGGTGGCGACGGAGCGGATCGACCGCAGGTCGGGCCTCTATGACCCGGACCTCGAATCGATGTCGGCAGATCGCCGGCGGGCCTACGAAGTGGAGCGACTTCGGGCTGCCGTCGTGCACGCGTACGACCACTCACCTCACTTCAGGCGTCGCCTGGCGGCCGCCGGTCTGACGCCCACCGCGATCACGAGCGTCGAGGATCTAGTCCGTCTCCCCGTCCTCAAGAAATCGACCCTCCCGGACATCCAGCGGCAAGACCTACCCTTCGGTGGCATCCTGGGGGTGCCGCTTTCCGAGGTGAGCCGGATCTACCAGTCGCCGGGCCCCATCTATGACCCAGAGGGGCGGAGCCCGGACTACTGGCGGATGGCGCGAGCCTTCTACGCCGGTGGGTTTCGAGCCCGTGATGTCATCCAGGTGACGTTCGCCTATCACCTGACTCCAGGCGGCTGGATCTGCGATGCGGGGCTCCGAGCGCTCGGGTGCGTCGTGGTCCCTGCGGGCGTTGGCAATACTGACGCTCAGGTCCAGCTCCTTCGGGACCTGGGGGTGACGGGGTTCGTCGGGACGGCCGCCTTTCTTTCGACGCTGTTGAGCAAGGCCGAAGAGATGGGGTGGGACATCGTGAAGGACCTGCGCCTTCGCGTGGCCTCGGTCGGCGGGGCGATGATGGCAGAATCGACGCGCCGGACGATGGCCGATCGTTATCGGCTTCTCGTCAGACAGACGTATGCCATCGGCGATCTGGGACTCATCGGCTACGAGTGTCATGAGGCGTCAGGGATGCACATCGCCGACGACCTGATCCTCCAGGTCGTTGACCCAGAGAGCGGCGCCGAAGTCCCGCCGGGGGAGCCCGGGGAGGTGGTCGTGACGCTGTTCGATCCCGTCTACCCGTTGATCCGGTTCGGGACGGGAGACCTCTCGTCGGTCATCAGCGAACCGTGCCGATGCGGCAGAACTTCTGCACGGTTGACTCGGATCATGGGGAGGGTGGACGAGGTCACAAAGATCAAGGGGATGTTTGTCCATCCGCGCCAGGTGGATGAGGTCGCAGCGGTGTTTCCCGAGATCCGGCGGTACCAGGTTGTGGTCCGGTTGAAGGGACACGACGATGAGATGACGCTCCGGGTGGAGTTAGAAGGGGGCCGAGCATCAGAGACTGTTGTGGCCAAGCTCCAAGAGAAGGCCAAAGAGCTCCTCAAGGTCAGGGCGAATATTGAGGTGGTTCCCCCGGGGACGATCCCGGAGGGGGCCAAGAAGATCCTCGATGAACGCCGGTGGAATTGACCAGGCGAAGGGAGCGGCTCCCGGACCATGATCGTTCCCCTGAACGGCCATCGTGGCACTCGACCCATCTCCCGTCCGTTGAACAGGAACGGTACGACCGTTCGGGCGACGGCGACCCTCGCCGTTCTTGTCATCCTGCTCCTTGCTCATCAAGCATCGGGCCAGCCGCCCGCAAGACCGGAAGACCTCCCTCATCTCCGCCAGCTCCCGATCTTCCAGCCCGGGGAGCCCTCTCTCCTCTATGATGACGAAGGGCTAGCGTTCGCCTCGGTGGTTCCCGAGTACCGCATCTTCGTCCCGCTGTCGAAGATCCCGATGGTGTTGCGCCAGGCGATCATCGCTGCCGAGGACGCCCGCTTCTATCAGCATGGGGCCGTTGATCTGAGGGGGATCGCCAGGGCGACCATCAAGAACCTGATGGCGGCTCAGATCAAGGAGGGTGGGAGCACGATCACCCAGCAGTTGGCGAAAACCCTCTTTCTCAGTCATGCGCGGACGATCGAACGAAAGGTGAGAGAGCTGGAGCTTGCCTGGGACATCGAGCAGCGCTACAGCAAAGACCAGATCCTGGAGATGTATCTCAACTCCATCTACTTCGGCCACGGGGCCTACGGGGTCGAGGCGGCTGCCAGGACCTATTTCAGCAAGAGCGTCACCGAGCTGTCCCTTCCCGAGGCTGCGCTCCTGGCAGGCCTGCCGCGCGCTCCCGGGCGATATTCGCCGCTGATCGATTCGGCGCGGGCCAAGGCTAGGCGACAGTACGTGTTGGATCGGATGGTGGCGACAGGCGTGTTGAGGAAGGGCCAGGCGCAGCGAGCGGGCCGGGCGCCCATCCAGGTCCATCCCCTCTTTCAGTCCAAGGCCCGGGCGCCCTGGTTCGTCGATTACGTGCGACAGCAACTCGACTCACGTCTCGGGGCCGTGCTCGTCCGGCAGGGGGGCTTGAAGATATATACGACGCTGAACCTCAGCATGCAGCGCGCGGCTCTCGCATCCGTTCGTCTCGGGATCGCGGCCGTTACCAGTCGGCAGGCTCGACCGGCAAACGGGCGTGACGCGCCCGTCGAAGGGGCCCTCATCGCCCTCGATCCCAGGACAGGGGAGATCAAGGCGATGGTGGGAGGGTCGGATTACGGCCGGAGCCAGTACAATCGGACCGTGCAGGCGAGACGGCAGCCCGGCTCCGCCTTCAAACCGTTCGTCTACGCTGCCGCGTTCGAGCGTGGCCTGACGTCGGCTACCCTCATAGAGGATGCCCCGATCGAGTTCAGGATCGAACGGGACGGGCGCATGGAGACCTGGTCTCCCGAAAACGTCGATCGCCGGTACCGGGGCCCCGTGACGCTCCGCATGGCGCTCGAGGAGTCGATCAACGTGCCGACGGTTCGCCTTATTCAAGAGGTCGGCGTGGACCCTGTGATCGGTCTCGCCAGGCGGCTCGGCATCACCTCCGAGCTTCGACGGGAGTACGCGTTGGCCCTTGGCGTGTCCGAGGTCAGCCTCCTGGAGCTGACGTCGGCCTATCAGCCGTTCGCCAATCGGGGTATGCTGTCGCCTCCTGTCGCTATCCGCCGGGTGGTGGGTCCCGGCCACGCCATCCTCGAGGAACACTCCCCGGTGGAGCAGAGGGTCCTCAGCGAGGAGCTGGCCTTTCTTGTGACCTCGATCATGGAGGGTGTCGTGGAGCGGGGGACCGGCAAGGCGGCCAGGCGTGTGGGGCGGCCCGTGGCGGCAAAGACCGGGACCTCTCAGGCCGCCGAGGATCTCTGGTTCATCGGCTACACGCCAAGCCTGGTCGCGGCGGTCTGGCTTGGCTATGATCAGCGGCGCTCCCTCGGTTCCCACGAGACGGCTGGAAAACTGGCTGCGCCCATTTGGGTTGATTTCATGAAACAGAGCCTTGGTGGGAAGCCGGTCGAGGCCTTCGTGCCACCCGAAGGGGTGATCCAGGTGTCGGTCAATCGACGGACGGGGCAGCCGACCTCGCCGAGCGACCCTGAGGCGTTTCAGGAGTATTTCATCAGAGGGGATCAGGGCGTGCCGGCTGGACTCCCGGGTCCCAGCTCTCCAAAGATCAGCCTCCCCGCCTCCGTCATGGACGGCGAAATGGGGAGGCCCCAAACGAGCGGCCCATGACCCAAAAGCTGTTCTCGATGCCCGAAGCGGTCGAGCGGTTTATCCCCGATGGATGCTCCGTGCTGATGGGCGCCGCCCTGGAATCGTTGATCCCGTTCGCGGCAGGGCATGAGATTATCCGGCAGGGCCGGAACGACCTGACCCTGGTCGGGCCGATCTCGGATATGCTGTTCGATCAACTCATCGGGGCCGGATGCGTATCGCGGGTGATAGCCGCCTGGATAGGGAATGTCAGCGAAGGCCTCGGCCACAACTATCGCCGGGCCGTCGAGAACGGTGAGCCGCAACGCCTCGAGGTCGAGGATCACAGTAACTTCACGTTGGCGCTGGCCCTCCTGGCGGGGAGTCTGGGTATACCGTTCATCCCGACCAAGACACTGCTGGGAAGCGACCTGATCACGGGGAGGCGGTCATTCCGACTGTCGGCGGACCCGGATACCGGAGCGCCGCTCGTTCACGTGAAGGCGCTGAAACCGGATATCGCCGTCCTTCACGTTCAGCGAAGCGATGCCGACGGGAACGCGCATTGCTGGGGAAATCTCGGCGTGAGCGAGGAGGGAGGACTGGCCAGTCATGGCGTCATCCTCGTGGCCGAGGAGATCGTGCCTCGCAGTCTGATCATGAGCGATCCAAACCGGGTTCTGCTCCCTTCGACCAAGGTGGTCGCTGTCGTTCACCAGCCCTGGGGCGCCCACCCCTCTCCGGTCCAAGGATATTACGGAAGGGATCATGCGTTCTACGCGGAGTATCACCTCGCAAGCCGCACGAGGAACGGATTCGAGCAATGGGTGAAGGATTGGATACTAACTATCGATAATAGAAAGGATTATCTTGTTCGACGTGGCGAGGACCGGATCGCCAAATTGAGGCCGTCTGGTGAGCTGATCTCGGCGCCGGTGAACTACGGCTACTGAGAGTATCCTCCGGGCTCCGCGTGCCGCGCATTCGGCACCATGCCGCCGCGTTCGCGCGCCCCATGTGACCCGCAGTGTTCGCTCGCGAGCAGGGAGGTGAATCGGGAGATCGGGTACACGGCCCACGAACTGATGGTCGCCGTCGCGGCCCGCCAGATTCGAGACGGGGAGCTGGTCTTCGTCGGCATGCGCCTTCCGCTTATGGCGTTCGCCCTCGCGAAAAGGATGCACGCGCCGCGCGCCGTCGGGCTCTTTGAGTGCGGGCTGATGCGCGATGCCCCGTCGCCGGAGCTGCTCTACACGATGTCTGACCCGCCAAACGTCGCAGGGGCCATCTGGAGCACGAGGATGATCAACGTGATGGCGCTGCTTCAGCAGGGGGCGGTCCCGCTCGGGATGTTGGGGAGCGCGGAGGTGGATCGGTTCGGCAATCTGAACACGTCGCACATCGGATCGCGTGAGAGGCCGACAGTGAAACTGCCGGGGAGCGGCGGCGCGGCCGACATCGCCTCCCTTGCGGGACGGGTGGTGATCATGATGCAGCACGAGCGCCGTCGATTCAGGGAGCGTGTGGATTGCGTCACCTCTCCCGGCTTTGGGGACGGGGGAGACTGGCGTCGGCGAGTCGGTCTGCCGGGCGGCGGGCCGTGTGCGATCATCACGACTCTCGGGATGCTCTCGTTCGATCTCGAGACCAAGGAGGCGCTCCTCGCGTCGCATCATCCGGGCGTGACTCCGGATGACATTCGCCGGCAGACCGGGTGGCCATTGCGGCCTTCAGCGACCGTTCATGAGACGGTGCCACCCAGCGAGACGGAGCTTGCCATCATTCGAGCGTATGACCCGAAGGGCGTGTGGGCCCGTCCTTGACCTGGCTGCGTCAATGGCCGAACACCTGGTAGGAGGGATTGATGGAAAAGATCGTGTGTAACCCCGCTGGACTCAAGAAGCCGCTCGGTTTCTCACATGGGTATGAGGTGATCGGGGGCCGCCTCCTCTTTCTGTCTGGGCAGGTTGCGGCCGACAAGGAGGGGAACATCGTCGGAAGGGGTGATATCGTGGCCCAGTTCCGGCAGGTCTGTGAGAACCTGAAGATCCTGGTCGAGGACCGCGGCGGTACGCTCCAGGATGTCGTCAAGCTGACCATCTATATCCTCGACCGAGACGACTACAGAGCGAAAGGGAAGGCGATCGGGCAGGTGTACAGGGACTATTTCGGCCGGCACTATCCCTCGATGTCCCTGGTCGAGGTCAAGGGCCTCTTCGATGGAGCGGCCGGCGCGATGATCGAGGTCGAGGGGATCGCGGCCCTTCCGGAAGACTGATCCGAGCTCGCCGACCGTGACGCGCGACGCGCGCGAGGACGCCGCTGCGTTGCAGGGAGAGGAGTGGCAGACCATGAGATGCCCAGCTTGTGATCATAGGCTAACTCAGATCATAGTCGGCGACATCACGGTCGATGTCTGCAAAGGTGCATGCGGGGGAATCTGGTTCGACAGGTTTGAGCTTCAGAAGGTTGACGAACCGCATGAATCGGCAGGCGAGATCCTCCTGGATATCGAAAGAGACGAGCGGATCAAGGTCGATCACGACAAGAGGCGACACTGTCCGAAGTGCGCGAGCATCATCATGATGCGGCACTTCTATAGTGTCAAAATGCAGGTCGAGGTTGATGAGTGCCCCGGATGCGCCGGGTACTGGTTGGATGTGGGTGAGTTGACAGCGATACGGAAAGAGTTCAAGAGTGAAGCAGAAAAGATGAAGGCGACGGAAGAATACTTCTCCGAGATTTTCGATACGCAGCTTGGCGAGCTGCGCGCCAAGAGCGCGGAACAGGCGGAGCGGATTCGGCGAATCGCCTGGATGTTCCGTTTCATCTGCCCGAGCTACTACATCCCGGGCAAGCAGGCCTGGGGCGCCTTTTGATCGCCCTCAGCTCTTCTCCCGCACCTGCAGCTCCTTGATCAGACGCGAGAGGTACGTCCGCTGGAGGCCAAGGGCCTGAGCGGCCTTCGACTGATTCCCGCCGAAGCGACTGAGCGCTTGGCGGATGATCTGTCGCTTGTACGCCACGATCGCCTCGTGGAAGGCGGGGGGGGCGTCGGGCGCGGCAATCGGTTCGGAGCCGACGGTCGAGGCGGAAAGCGGCAGGTCCTCCGCGCTAATCCGGTCGCCGGAACTCAGGACGACCGCCCGCTCGATCACATTGGCGAGTTCCCGAACATTGCCGGGCCACGGGTATCGCGTGAGGAGTTCCCATCCCTCGGGCGTGATCTCGTTGATTCGTCTTCCCAGGTCGCTGCAATAGCGCGCCAGGAAGTGGTTGGCGAGCGGGACGATGTCATCCGGGCGGTCGCGTAGCGGCGGGAGCGGCACAGCCACCACGTTAAGCCGGAAGAACAGGTCCTCGCGGAACAGACCCTCCCGGATCGCCTTTTGAAGGTGCCGATTGGTGGCCGCGATGAAGCGGAGATCGACCTGAATCGGCTTCGTCCCGCCGACCCGCTCGAACTCGTGCTCCTGAAGGACGCGTAGCAACTTCGCCTGAAGGCGCGGCTTCAGGTCGCCGATCTCGTCGAGGAAGGACGTCCCGCCGTCCGCCAGCTCCAGCTTCCCTCGCTTCATCTGGTGCGCGCCGGTGAAGGCGCCGCGCTCGTGTCCAAACAGCTCGCTCTCCAACAGCTCCTCCGACAACGCCACGCAGTTCACCACGACGAACGGCTTCGTGCGCCTGGGACTCCACTGGTGGATGGCCTTCGCAAAGACCTCCTTTCCGGTTCCGCTCTCGCCCAGCAGGAGGATGGTCGAGTGACTGGCTGCCGCCCGCTTGGCGGTCTCCACGGCGCGTCGGATCTGAGGGCTGTGCCCGATGATCGGCTGATCCTTTCTCCTCACCTCTCCTGTCAACAGGAGGTTCTCCCGCTTCAGCCCCTCTCGCTCGAGTGCCTTTCCGATCACGACGTCGAGGTGCCCCGGACTGAAGGGCTTCGTGAGAAAGTCGTACGCGCCCACCCGCATCGCCTCGACGGCCTTCTCGATCGTGCCGTAGGCGGTGATGACGATCGTTGTCGTCTCCAGCCCCTCCTCCCGGATCGCCTTCAACACCTCCAGTCCGTTTTTCTTCGGCATCTGAAGGTCGAGGAGCGTGATCGATGGCGACTCCTCTCGCAGCTTGGCGAGGGCTTCGACGCCGTCCGATGCCTCGACGATCCCGAAGCCCATGGCCTTCAGGCGATCCCGGATAACCTCGCGGATGTCCGGATCGTCATCGACGATGAGAATCTTCACACGCGAGGGCGCCATCACGTGTCCCGTGCCGCATCACGGACGGCGCCGCTGCGGTCCTCAATCTGTGGTCGCCGCGGCAACGTGAAGACGAACGTGCTGCCGCGACCGACCTGACTATCCGCCCAGATGCGCCCCCCGTGAAGCTCCACGAGGCTCTTGGCGATGGAGAGCCCGAGGCCCGTTCCCTTTGCCTTGGCCTGTATCCCGAGCTGGACTTGGTAGAACTTGTCGAAGATCCTGGGGAGTTCCTCCGGCGGGATCCCTTCGCCGGTGTCGGTGATCCGGACGCCGGCGTGCTCGTCGTCCTCGCCGGCCAGCTCGACGTCAACCCTCCCTCCCAATGCGGTGAACTTGATCGCATTCCCGATCAGGTTGAGCAACACCTGGCCGACCTTATCCCGATCCGCACAGACGAGCACTTGCTGCTCCCGGCCTGTTAGACCAAGCTCCAAGCTCTTTTCCGCTGCGACCGGTCGAAGCGAGTCCAATACTTCGCTGGCGAGACCTCCGAGAGAGAAGAGGGTCGGGGTCACCCGGACCCGTCCCTCTTCGATGCGAGCCAGATCGAGCAGGTCGTTGATCATTCGGACGAGGCGATCGGCATTCGCCTGTACCCTCGTGAGGTATCGCTCTTGCAGCTCGCTGAGTTGTCCGGTGATGCCGTCGAGCATGTTGTCAACGGATCCCTTGATGGCCGTCAACGGGGTGCGGAGCTCGTGGGAGACGTTGAGTAAGAAATCGGACTTGACTCGATCGAGTTCCTGTAACTTTCGGTGCGAGTCCTCCAAAGCCCGGTTGATTTCCGCCAGCTCGCGAGTGCGCTGCGCGATCTTGTCCTCCAGGCTGATGTTCAATGCCTCGATCTCGTGGTAGGCGGAGGCATTGTCGATCGCCATGGCCGCCTGTCGGGCCACGCCATCCATCAACTGGAGCTGCTCAGGGGTGAACGCGTGGGCCTTCTGCCACCACACGAGGAACAGGACCCCGATGAATTTCTCCTTCACGATCATCGGGGCGATGAGACAGGACTTGAACGCAAGGCGTCGGACGGCGGGGTGCGCGCAGCGCGGATCGGCCGGCACGTCGCTTGAGAAGACAGAGGTTCTCCGGTCGAACGCCTCCTGAACCAACGGGAAGGCTCGGAGGGAGAGCGGGTTTCGTTGAAAGGGCTCCGACACCCAGCCAGGAAGGTTGTGGCTGGCGAACGGCCGAATGACCCCCTGTGCTGCATCCAAAAGATAGGCGCCCGAGCTGTCGGCCCCGGAGGCGACGGCGGCCTCTCGGGCGACGCGCTGGAGGGTCTCTCTCAAGTCCAGCGTGGAACTGATCGACTGGCTCACGGCCAGGAGCGTTTCGCTCTCCCGCAGGCGATCCTGCGTGGCCTGAAAGAGCTTCGCATTCTCGATGGCCAGGGCGACCTGTCCGGCGATCGTGCTGGCTAGGAACACCTGAGCGTCTGAAAAGCCCTTCCCGTCGGTCATCTGGTGCAGGACGAGGGCCCCAAGCACTCTATCCTGGCGGATGAGTGGCACAGAGAGGACCGATTTCAGATTGAACATCTCGACCCACCCCCGCGGGATGAGGGGGCTGGTGGCAGGATCATTCATCAGTATCGGGCTGCGTCGCTCCATCGCCGCGATCACGGGCGGGATGTGGCCGCCTGCCATGTCGCCGAGGCGCTTGAACCTCTCCCAGAGGTCTTCGACCTGCTCACCCGACGCGAGCTGTGACATCATCGGCACGACTCGCTCGCTCACGGGATCCCACAAGAAGATCGAGCAGACGTCGGCGCCGCATGCCGCCGCCGTCCTCTGCGTCAGAAGCCGGAGGAGCTCCTTCAGGTTGAGTGTGGACGAGACAGCCCGAGAGATGTCGAGCAATGCGGCGGCGCCTTCGTGCCCGTGGGCAAGGTCGGGTGAGCGCTCCGGTTCATGCGTGACGGCGGGGATCTCATCGCTGCGCGCACGGTAAATGGCGAGGATCCCCGCGAGGATCAGCACGACGACGCCGATGATCGTGGCCTGCTCCCGCCGGTAGCTGAGGGTGAAAGCCAGGGCAGCCAGGAGGAGCAGGACCATGAAGATCAAGGACGGATGGAGGCGGGCAGACGTGTTGCGGCCGAGGAAATGACGGGCGAACTGCTGAACGATTCGAGCGGCCATGACGCTCCCTCGGTGAACCATTCGAGGAAACACGACCGGTACCGCCTACGAATCAGCCAATCCACATGGGAAAGCCGCCCCCTCAGTTAATCCCTTTTCGGTTCATTGTCAAGGAAAAAGCCCCGGCTCTTCTATTGACAAGGTGCTCCGAATGGCATAGGGTGTGCTCACGCGATAAGTGCTCATAAGATGGGGTGTTGTGCGGTCAGGAGGTGGAGTCATGGTGGAGCGGACGGCGGAACGAAGTGACCGAAAGGAACGGGAGCGTGCGCTCGATTTAGCCATCGCCCAGATCGAGAAATCGTATGGCAGGGGGTCGATCATGAAGATGGGCACGTCGGGCGGCCTTCTGCCGATTTTGACCATTTCCACGGGGTCACTTGAGCTGGATGCCGCGTTGGGAGTGGGTGGGGTGCCTCGAGGTCGGGTTGTGGAGATCTTCGGGCCGGAGTCCTCCGGGAAGACCACGTTGGCGCTCCACATTATCGCGGAGGCGCAAAAGGCGCGCGGGGCCGCCGCTTTCGTGGATGCCGAGCACGCGCTCGACCCCGCCTACGCGAAATCGCTGGGCGTCAACATCGAGGAGCTGTTGATCTCCCAGCCGGACACGGGTGAGCAGGCGCTCGAGATCACCGAGGTGCTGGTCCGGAGCGGCGCGATCGACGTGGTGGTCATCGACTCGGTCGCCGCCCTGGTGCCCCGGGCCGAGATCGATGGCGAGATGGGGGAGCCGACGATGGGGCTGCAAGCCCGACTGATGTCGCAAGCGCTCCGGAAGCTGACGGCTGCCATCAGCAAGTCCCGGTCGTGCGTCATCTTCATCAATCAGCTTCGGGAGAAGATCGGTGTGATGTTCGGCAATCCCGAAACCACCACCGGCGGGCGGGCCCTGAAATTCTACTCGTCGATCCGGCTTGATATCCGGAGGATCTCGAGCATCAAAGAAGGGGAACAGATCGTAGGGTCCCGCGTGAAGGTCAAGGTGGTCAAAAACAAGGTCGCGCCGCCGTTCAAGGAGGCGGAATTCGACATCATCTACGGTGAGGGGATCTCGAGGGTCGGCAGCCTGCTGGACCTGGGTGTGGAGCGGAAGATCATCGAGAAGAGCGGGTCCTGGTTCTCCTACGGAGGCGAACGGATCGGTCAGGGGCGAGACAATGCCAAGCGGTTCCTTCTCGAGAACCCCGCGGTGACCAGCGAGATCGAGGCGAAGCTCCGTGCCGCCCTCGGTATGGCGGCAGCAAGTGGGCCCGAAGAGGCGCCGAACGCGCGTTGACACCCCCCGACCCCGATGGTACAATGTGTAGTTACACTGGGGGTTTGTAGAGATGCCTTTTGATCTTCACGAGCTGCTCAAGCTGGCCGTCCGGCGGCACGCATCGGACCTGCACCTCAAGGTCGGAGTCGTGCCGATCCTTCGGATCGATCACCAGCTCGTCCCGGTAGAGAACATGGCCCAGTTGAGCGGGGCCGACATGGACGACGTCGTCGCCCTCGTGACGATCGAGCGACAGCGCGAACAGTTCGCGGACCGGCACGAGCTGGACCTGGCGTATGGGGTGGAGGGGTTGGGGCGCTTTCGCGCCAATCTCTATCAACAGCGCGGAAGCATCGGGATTGCGTTCCGCGTCGTGCCTCTTGACATCCAGACCATCGACGCGCTCAACCGCCCGCCGATCGTCGGCACCCTGGCGATGGAGCCGAGGGGAATGGTCCTGGTGACCGGCACTGCGGGGAGCGGGAAATCGACGACACTCGCGGCCATGATCGATCATATCAATACCCAAGGCATGGGCCACATCATCACCATCGAAGACCCGATCGAGTTTCTCCACCGCGATAAGCGCTGCCTGATCAATCAGCGGGAGGTCGGGGTAGACACCGCCTCGTTCGCCGACGCCCTTCGAGGCGCGCTCCGACAGGATCCGGATGTCATTCTGGTGGGGGAGATGCGCGACTTCGAGACGGTCAGCATCGCCATCGTGGCCGCCGAAACCGGCCACCTGATCATGAGCACGCTCCATACCATCGACGCGGCCGAGACGATCAATCGCATCATCTCGATCTTCCCGCCGTATCAACAGAAACAGATCCGGTTGCAACTCGCGTCGGTGCTTCGGGGGATCATCTCGATGCGCCTGATCCCGAGGGCCGACGGCAAGAGCCGGGTCCCGGCGGTCGAGGTGATGGTGAGCACTGCGACGATACGCGAGTGCATCGTCGATCCCGATAAGACCCGGAAGATTCATGAGGTCATCGCGGCGGGCGGGTCGGAGTACGGGATGCGGACGTTCGACCAGTCCCTGCTCGCGCTCTATCAAGGGGGACTGGTCAGCTACGAGGAGGCGCTGCGGTGGAGCAGCAACCCCAACGACTTCGCGCTCAAGGTTCGAGGGGTCGAGACGGCGGAGGATCGACCGTGGGCCGGAGAGCGGGGGAGGGCGGCGGCCGGCGCCAAGCGTCGCTGAGCCGGACCCCTCGGAGGGGCGCGTACGTCGCGGCGCTGGCCATGCTTGCCGCCCGGGACAGGACGCGATCCCAGGTGTCCCGGCTGCTGGCGGCCCGGGGATATCCCCCGGGCGAGGTGAAGGCGGCGCTCGACTCCTTAGTGGGGGAGGGCTATCTGAACGACCGCCGCTTCGCGACGATATGGGCCAGAAGCCGCCTCCAGACCAAACCGATGGGGGCGCGTCGGCTCAGGCAGGAGCTTCAGGCAAAAGGCGTGGAAGAAGACCTCGTGCGCGACGTGCTGAAGGAGGTTTATGAGGACGGGGAGGAGGCGGCGGCGAGACGCGCGGTAGCCGCCGGCGCCTCCAGGTTCGGGCGGCGTTCCGAAGGCTCAGGGCCGGGTCGCATGGCCAGATATCTTGAGAGACGAGGGTTTTCGACCGAGGTGATCTGGCGGCTGCTCCGCGAGGGTCGGCAGCCGCATCGAGGCGACGGATGAGACGGTTCACGGGTGGAGAGGTGCGGGAGCGCTTCCTGCGTTTCTTTGAGCGGCACGAGCATACGGTGGTCGCCAGCTCGTCGCTGGTGCCGTCCGATGACCCGACCCTGCTCTTCACCAACGCCGGGATGGTGCAGTTCAAGGGCGCGTTTCTCGGGACCGATCCCCGTCCCTACAAGCGGGCGACGACGGTCCAGAAGTGTCTGCGGGTTAGCGGAAAACACAACGATCTGGAGAACGTGGGTCGCACGGCCCGGCACCATACGTTCTTCGAGATGCTCGGGAACTTCTCGTTCGGAGACTATTTCAAGCAGGGGGCCATCGAGTACGGGTGGGAGCTCCTGACCCGCGATCTGGGGCTGCCGGAGGACCGGCTCTGGGCGACCGTGTACAAGGACGACGACGAGGCGTTCGAGCTGTGGCAGAAGGTGGCCGGCCTGCCGTCCGATCGGATCGTCCGCCTCGGGGAAAAGGATAATTTCTGGGCCATGGGCGATACCGGGCCGTGCGGCCCCTGCTCGGAGCTGGTGATCGACCAGGGTCCGGCGATCGGCTGCGGCCGCCCGACGTGCAACATCGAGTGCGGGTGCGATCGATACCTGGAGCTCTGGAATCTGGTGTTCATGCAGTACAATCGGGACGCCTCGGGGACGCTCGCGCCGCTCCCGAAGCCGAGCATCGACACCGGCGCCGGCCTGGAGCGGATCGCAGCGGTGTGCCAGGGGGTGAAGAGCAACTTCGAGACCGACCTGATCCGGCCCCTGATCGGAACGGTGGAGGAGCTGACCCGGAAGGCCTATGGTGCGGACGACAAGTCCGACGTGTCGATGCGGGTGATCGCCGACCACGCCCGTGCCGTGACGTTCCTGCTGGCCGACGGCGTCTTGCCGAGCAATGAAGGCCGGGGGTATGTGCTGCGCCGGATCCTCAGGCGCGCGCTCCGCCACGGGCGCCTGCTGGGGCTCGACGAGCCGTTCCTCGCCACCGTGACGGATGCGGTGATCGCCCTGATGACGCCGGCGTATCCGGAGCTGGAGACAACCCGCGCGCACGTCGCCCGACTGGCCCGGATCGAGGAGGATCGGTTCGGTCACCTGCTGCGCGAGGCGCTCCCCCGACTGCACGACCTGATCCAGAAGGTCAAGGCACAGGGGATGGGGCGGGCGGTCCTTCCGGGGCAGAAGCTGTTCGAGCTGTACGATACCTACGGGCTGCCGCGCGACTTGATCGATGAGATCGCCACCGAGCAATCGGTGGAGTGCGACTGGGGCGGGTTTGAGGCCGAGCTGAAGACCCAGCAGGAGCGATCGCGGGCACATCTGAAGGCGTTCGGAGAGCCTCGGGAGGTTGGGGGGGCGTATCGCGACCTCGCGAAGGCGGCCCGAACGGTATTCCTCGGACATGATTCCCTGGAGACGGAGGCGTCGGTGGTGGCGCTGCTGCAGCGGGGCGCGCCGGTCGAGCGCCTCGGCGCCGGACAGGAAGCGGAGGTCTTCCTCGACAGGACTCCCTTCTACGCGGAGGCGGGAGGCCAGGTGGGGGATACCGGCTCTCTGCGGTCCGATACGCTCCTGGCCGAGGTGGTGGACACGAAACACCCCCTTCCGGGCCTGATCGCTCACCGCGTCAAGGTGAAGCGTGGTGAGCTCAAGCGGGGACAGCGACTCCTGGCCTCCGTCGATGGCGCGCGGCGGAACACGACGATCAAGAACCACACCGCGACCCATCTCGTCCATGCGGCGTTGCGGCAGATTCTCGGTGATCATGTGCGGCAGGAGGGGTCTCTGGTCGCCCCGGACCGCCTCCGCTTCGACTTTCGGCACTACGGGCCGATGAGCCGGGCCGAGATCGATCGGATCGAAGAGCTGGTGAACGAGAAGCTTTGGGCCAATCTGCCGGTCCTGGTCGAAGAGATGGGGCTGGACGAGGCGTTGGCCAGGGGCGCCCTGGCGTTCTTCGGCGACAAGTACGGCGACGACGTGCGGGTCGTGAGCGTCCCCGATTTCAGCATCGAGCTGTGCGGAGGGACGCACACGAGCGCGACCGGCGAGATCGGCCTCTTCAAGATCTCCCAGGAGACCGGGATCGCGGCCGGGATCCGGCGCCTCGAGGCGCTGACCGGTCCCGGCGCCTTCCAACACCTCAGGCGCGAGGAAGAGGTTCTGCGCGAATCGGCCGACCGTCTCAAGAGCAAACCTCTCGAGGTCCCGGACAAGGTCGATCGTCTGGTTGACTCGACTCGGGCCCTCGAGCGAGAGGTGCAGCAGCTCCGGGCGAAGCTGAGCGGAGAGATCGCGGAAGAGCTGCTGAAGCACGCGAGGGACGTCTCCGGCATTACGGTGGTGACGGGCCGGGCGGAGCAGTTCGATCAGCGCGCGTTGCGAGAGCTGGCCGATCGGGTGAAGGGCAAGATCGGGAGCGGCGTCATTGTCCTGGGCACGCCTGTCGATGGACGGGTGAGTTGGGTGGCCATGGTCACGCCGGATCTCACCTCGAAACTGCACGCCGGAAAGCTGGTCAAGGAGGTGGCGGCGATCACCGGGGGGGCAGGGGGCGGCCGCGCCGACCTCGCAGAGGCCGGCGGGAAGGACCCAGACAAGCTCGATGAAGCGCTCGCTCAGGTTCCGGAGCTGATCAAGCGGCTGATGAGATAGCCACGCCATGGGTCTTGTGCGCGTGCGCGATTCCGGCCGCCATGCTAGAGATGAGAGGGCGTGATCACTGATGCCGATTGCGCGGGAAGGCTGGGTGTTCATTCTTGGCCCTCTGGCGCTGGCCGGCACTCTATGGGGTGCGGGGTGGCATGCGGGCGGAGCCGGGGCCTTGGCGGTGGCCCTCATGTTGGCGTTCTTCTTTCGGGACCCGCGCCGGGAGGTCCCGGAGGGGGAGGGGCTGATCTTGGCGCCGGCCGATGGGACGGTCGTTGCGGTGGCCCGGTATCCGGGCAATGAACTCCAGGAGGAGGCGACCCAGCTCAGCATCTTCCTGTCTGTCCTGGATGTCCACGTGAACCGTGCCCCGGTCGCGACGGTGGTCGAGCGCGTGGACTACAAGCGGGGGACGTTTCGCCTCGCGTGGCGAGATGAGGCATCTCGGGCGAACGAGCAGAATCTGATTCTCCTGAAGACGGCCGGGGGGCGGCTGCTGGTGAAGCAGATCGCCGGCTTTCTGGCCAGGAGGATCGTCTGTCGGGTCGCCCCTGGGCAGCACCTGGAGACCGGCGAGCGGATCGGCATGATCCTGTTCGGGTCTCGGGTTGATCTGATCGTCCCGGCCTCGGCGAGGCTGTCGGTCAAACCGGGAGACCGCGTCAAAGGCGGAAGTAGCGTGGTGGGGGTCCTTGCGTGAAACGCGCCCGTCGCCGAGGAGTTTATCTCCTTCCGAGCCTCCTGACGATCGGCAACCTGCTCTGCGGGGTCTACGCCATCGTTGCTGCGTACAACGGCGAGTACACCCGTTCGGCGGCGGCGATCCTGTTCGCGCTGATCCTCGACGGCCTTGATGGCGCTGTCGCCCGCCTCACCAGCAGCCAGAGCGATTTCGGCGTGCAGCTCGATTCGCTGGCGGACCTGGTGTCCTTCGGCGTCGCGCCGGCGATCCTGGCCTACGCGTGGGCGATCAAACCGTTCAGCCAGATCGGGTGGCTCTTCGGGTCGATCATCCCCACGGCGCTCTACGTGGCAAGCGGCGCGTTCAGGTTGGCGCGCTTCAACGTTCAGACACGGAGCCTCGACAAACGCTATTTCGTCGGCCTTCCGATCCCGGCCGCCGCATCGGTCATCGCCTCGTTCATCCTGTTCATGGGCGAGTCTCCGTCGCTGGTCCTCTTTCAATACGAGCTGCTGCCACTTCGCCTGACCTCGGCGCTCGTGGTAGTCATGGTGTATGCGCTGTCGTTCCTGATGGTCAGTCGCCTTCGGTACCGCAGCCTGAAGGGGCTCGAGATCAGAAAGCGTCAACCGTTCGCGTTGCTCATCGGCTTGACCTTGGTGGTCCTTGTGATCGCCGCGCAGCCCAGCTTACTCGCATTCTCGTTCTTCACGCTCTACGCCCTGTCGGGCGTCGTTCGCATCATTCCCGTCATCCGGAGACGGATCCCGGAGCCGATGGAGCAGGCGACCGGGAGTGAGGGCAGACCTTGAGGCGTTCCGTCGCCGCGCGAGACGCTGGTGGACGGACATGGAGGGGAGGATGGGCAAGCGAATTCTGATCTTCGATACGACGCTCCGGGATGGAGAGCAGTCGCCGGGCTGCAGCATGAACACCAAGGAGAAGCTGGAGATGGCCCGGCAGTTGGCGCGCCTCAAGGTGGACGTCATCGAGGCCGGGTTTGCCATCGCCTCCGAAGACGATTTCGAGGCGGTGAAGACGATCGCCCAGAACGTGAGGGGCGGCCCGATCATCGCCAGCCTGTCTCGAGCCCGCGATATCGACATCGACCGGTCCTGGGAGGCCCTGAAGTACGCCGATCGGCCACGGATCCATACGTTCATGGCGACCTCCGAGATCCACATCAAGTACAAGTTGAAATCGACCCAGGAGGAGGTCCTCCAGGGGGCCATCGCCGCCGTGAAGCGGGCGAAGAAGTATACCGAGGATGTCGAGTTCTCACCGGAGGATGCCCATCGGAGCGATCAGGATTTCCTGTGCAAGGTCGTGGAGGAGGTCATCAAGGCGGGGGCGACCACCATCAATATCCCCGATACGGTCGGCTACGGCCTGCCGTGGGAGTTCGGAGCCAGGATCAAGAATCTGATCGAGCGGGTGCCCAACATCGACAAGGTCGTGGTGAGCTGCCACTGTCACAACGATCTCGGGCTCGCGGTGGCCAACTCGCTCGAGGCGGTCAAGAACGGCGCCCGGCAGGTCGAGTGCACCATCAACGGGATCGGCGAGCGCGCCGGCAATGCCTCGCTGGAAGAGATCGTGATGGCGCTGCGCACAAGAAAGGACCTGATCGATTGCGAAACCGGGATCAGCACCGAGGAGATCTATCGGACCAGCAAACTCCTGACCAGCATCATCGGCATCGCGGTCCAGCCCAACAAGGCGATCGTCGGGGCAAACGCCTTCGCTCACGAGGCGGGCATCCACCAGCACGGCATGCTGCAGAAGCCGCTCACCTACGAGATCATGACCCCGGAATCGGTCGGCGTTCCGCAGAGCCGGCTGGTCCTGGGCAAGCACTCCGGGCGACATGCCTTCAAGAAGCGGCTGGATGACCTGGGTATCACGTTAACCGAGGAGGAACTGAACAAGGCGTTCGTCCGGTTCAAGGCCCTGGCCGACAAGAAGAAAGAGGTCTTCGACGATGACCTGCTCGCCATCGTGGAGGAGGAGGTCCTGGGCCCGAACGAGACCTACGCCCTGGATCACCTTCAATTCACCAGCGGCACCAATATCGTGCCGACCGCCACGGTCCGGCTGAAGCGGGAGAACGAGATCTACCAGGAGTCGGGCTGGGGTGATGGCCCGGTGGATGCGGCGTTCAAGGCGATCGACGAGATCACCAAGGTACGGGGGCGCCTGGCGGACTACTCGATCAGGTCGGTCACGCCGGGAGGGGACGCCATGGGAGAGGTGGTCCTGAAACTGGAGGTCAACGGCCATACCGTGATGGGAAAGGGCACCTCCACCGATGTCATCGAGGCGAGCGTGAGGGCCTACCTGAACGCGATCAACAAGATCGTGGGCCGGGAGCGGCCGCCGAAGGATCAGGCCGCCCACAAGGGAGTCTGATCCCCTGGCGCCCCTCATCCGGTTCCTTCTCCCCTGAGGGGCGAAGGGGAGGTTGAGGGGAATACGCGAGAGGGCACACGTGAGGACTAGGGATACGTGATGAGCAAGCAATACGCGGTGGCGGTCGTCGGCGCCACGGGCGCGGTCGGCGAGACGATGCTCCGGATCTTGGAGGAGCGAGATTTTCCGGTCCGGAGTCTCAAGCTGTTGGCGTCGGAACGGTCGCAGGCGAAGGTCGTCTCGTACAGGGGCGAGGAGCTCAAGGTCGAGCGCCTGGCCCACGGCTCGTTTCACGGGATCGAGATCGCGCTCTTCTCGGCGGGCGCGATCCGGAGCAAAGAGTTCGCCCCGTCGGCGGTCGAGGCCGGCGCCATCGTCATCGACAACAGCTCCGCCTTCAGAATGGAGCCGGACGTCCCGCTCGTCGTGCCGGAGATCAACCCGGACGCCGCCGCCGGCTACAGGACTCGCGGCATCATCGCGAATCCGAACTGCACGACGATCGTGATGGCCATGCCGCTGAAGCCGCTCCACGACTACGGTCGAGTGACTCGCGTCGTCGCCTCGAGCTACCAGGCGGTCTCGGGCGCGGGCAAGAAGGGGATCGAGGAGCTCACACGCCAGACGTTGGCCTGGGCCAAGGGCGAGCCGATCGAGGTCAAGGCCTTTCCCCAGCAGATCGCCTTTAACCTCTTCCCGCATATCGATGCGTTCCAGCCGAGCGGGTACAGCACCGAGGAGCTCAAGCTCGTGTTCGAGACCCGCAAGATCCTGGGTGACGACTCGATCCGGGTCTCGCCCACGACCGTACGTGTGCCGGTCTTCACCGCTCATTCGGTCTCGATGAACGTCGAGACGGAGCGCAAGATCGGCGTCGAGAAGGCCCGACAGTTGCTCTCTGTGATGCCGGGGCTTCAGGTGATCGATGAGCCCGGGGAGGGGCGCTATCCGATGCCGATCCTCGCGGCGGGTAAGGACGATTGCCTGGTGGGCCGGATTCGCGAGGATCTCTCGAATGACCATGCCCTGAATCTCTGGGTGGTGGGAGATCAGCTTCGGAAGGGAGCGGCGCTGAACGCCATCCAGATCGCCGAACTCCTCATTCATCGCCATCTCTAGTTCCCCCGAGTCCGATCTGCACGATGAGGAGCCCTCTCCCCCACCGGGGGCGAGGGTGAGGGGATCTCATAGCAGGAGCGCCAACTGAGCGCTCCTGTTGTTTTTTCTTGGTGATGCCGACCTTCAAGCTGACGATCGAGTATGACGGGACCGACTACCACGGCTGGCAGGTCCAGCCGGGTCTGCGAACGATCCAGGGGACTCTACAGGGAGCCATGGCGCGCATTGTCGGCGAACCGGTCCATGTCGCGGGGGCGGGCCGGACCGACGCGGGGGTCCACGCACTCGGTCAGGTGGCCGGCCTCCGGGCGGGCTTCAAGCATCCACCGGAGACCCTTCGACGGGCCCTTACCAGTCTCCTCCCGCCGGACATCGTTGTCACCCGAGTCGAGGAAGCACCCGAGGGGTTTGACGCCCAACGATGGGCAGAATGGAAACGGTATCGATACACCCTTTTGACCCGCCCGTACCCTTCGGCGCTACGGCGTCGGTACACCCTCTTTGTTCCGCGGCCCCTCGACGTTGAGGCGATGGCCGAGGCAGCCAACCTGCTGGTCGGCAAGCACGACTTCAGCTCGTTTCAGGCTGCCAAGAGTTCCGTTGAGGACCCGGTGCGCCGGATCTTCGAGGCTCGATTCCGGAGCGAGGAGGATCATCTGTGCTTTGAGATCGTCGCCGACGGGTTTCTCCGCCATATGGTTCGGATTATCATGGGCACGCTCTTATCGGTCGGCCGAAGGACAATCACCCCAGAAGACCTTGGAGCTATACGTGAAGCAAGAGATCGTAACAGGGCGTCAAAAACCATTTCGCCCAATGCCCTGTGTCTGATGGAGGTTGGCTACGAGCCGTTTGCGGGCGGACGCACCTGATTCCGGCAACGGGTCGCGGACCGGGCGCCGGGCCGTTTCCAGCCGCCGAATTCGAAATGCACTTGCAGGGGCGGACGCGCCTGTGTAGGATAACGAGTCGAGCGGACGCGTGCGGCGATGTGACGGGTCGTGATATCCGCTCCAGTCACTGATCAAACAGACGGATACCCTTAGGAGGAGTGGGTTCATGGGAAAGAACAACGTCGAACGGCTTGCGGTCGCGCTCGGCTTGGTTGGCCTCGCCTTGGGGCTCCTTGAACCCCGATTCGCCTCGGGTGGCGCGGCGGAGAAAAAGGAAACGGGTGCCGACGCGGCAGCGAGAATCGGGGATCGGGTGATCACCATGGACGAACTCGAGCGGTCCCTTGCGCTACAGCTCGCCAAACTCCAGGAGCAGAGGTACCAGCTCATGCAGTCGAAGTTGGAGGAGCTGATCGAGCAGCACCTCTTGGAACAGGAAGCCAAGCGCCGGGGCGTCACAGTCGACGCCCTGGTGAAGGAGGACGTCCTCACCAAGGTGCAGGGGGTGACGGACGCGGACGTGGGACAATTCATGAACGAGAATCAGGCGCGCCTGAGGGGAAACCCGGCGGAGCTGCGGCCCAAGGTTCGGGAGTACCTCACGAGCGAACGCGTGACCGCGCAGCGGCGCGCCTATGTAGCGGGGCTTGCGCAGAAAGCGTCCGTTCAGGTGCTGCTCAAGGAGCCGGAGTCGGTCCGGATCCCCGTGAAGGTGGACGGCGCTTTCGCGAAAGGGCCCAAGGACGCGCCCGTGACGATTGTCGAGTTCTCGGACTTCCACTGTCCCTTCTGCCGCGGCGCGGTGACCACACTTCAGGACGTGATGAAACAGTATCCGGGGAAGGTCAAGTGGGTCTTCCGGGACTTCCCGATCCTGAGCATCCACCCTCAGGCCGCAAAGGCGGCGGAGGCTGCCAGATGCGCCGGCGAGCAGGGGAAGTTCTGGGAGTACCACGACATCCTGTTCGAGTCGCAAGCGCAGACGACGACGGCCGATTTCA
>Ga0187892_10004327_pt1 | contig 24054 bp, 25 predicted proteins | sample MA1701073metaG_FD_139345 | JGI IMG/M metagenome (GOLD analysis project Ga0187892, IMG submission 139345) | Bio-ooze microbial communities from a basaltic lava cave in the Kipuka Kanohina Cave System on the Island of Hawaii, USA - MA170107-3 metaG ... | reverse complement strand
CTCTTCCACATCGCGCCCCCTTGCGAGTCGCCACCGCGTGAGTGGGCCGGAGAGGGGTGACGGCGGGTCTTGTTCCAGAGCGTGGCGTGGCGGGGTGATGGACTGACAGCGTGTGTGCAGGCCTCTGTTCGGCCGTATGGCGATTTCGCTGGCAGGACAGAGAGGGCACTGCAGGTCCACATGGACGAAATCGTAGGCCGAACTGAGGTTCCGCATGTCATTTTGCGGCAGGGCTGTGCCGCAAATGACATTGCGCCGGAACTCTCACGCTGTCAGTCCATTACCCCGTCGCGACACGCTTCTTGTTCCCGTTCCGCCGTCACACCACACCGGCCGACAGGCCGGGGTGGCGCGCTTCTACCTCGTCCGCGCCAACAGGATCGTCGTGACCACCGCCAGCAGCGTGGTGGGTACCCAGGCCAGTATCATCGGATCGAGGTCGAACACGATCGCGCCGCTCTCCAGCGTGCGCTGGAGCAGGAAGAACGCGATGCCGATCAGGATTCCAATCACCATGCGCGCGCCGGCACCTGACGAGCGCAGCGGCCCCAGGGCGAACGGAAGCGCGAGCACGGCCACCAGGAGTATCGACGCCGTACGCGCGATCCTCGACCAGAACGCGAATTCGTAGCTGTCCGTCTCCAGTCCGTTGGCCCGCAGGTGTTTCATCAGCCGGAGCAGCCCGACCGAGGGAAGCTGCCGTGGTTCGCTCACTGCCAGCCCCAGGAACCCGGGATCGAGCCCGGTGCTCAATTCCACCTGCGGCACTTTGCTCACTTCCGTGCCCTCCTTGCCTTCGTCGAGGAAGCGCGTTTCCGTGTAACGCTCCAGGCGCCAACCGCCCTGTCCTTCGCGCACGGTCGCCCGGTCGGCGCGGCCGACGCTGACGAGCCGGTTGTCCCCGTCCAGTCGATACAGGAAGACGCCACCGAAGAGATTGTCGCCCGTTTGTTCCTGCACGCTGAGCAGCGTGTCGCCATCCTTGACCCAGGCACTGCCGGATCCGGCGAAGCTCACGTCGGCGTACTTGCTGAACGCGCGTTGCTGCCGTGCAAACTTCTGCAGCGGTGGAGCGACCAGCTCGCCGAGCAGTGCCGCCACGATCATCATGACCGCGCTGCCGACCAGGACGGCATAGGCGAGACGCGCGATGGAAACACCCGAAGCGCGCAACACGGCCAGTTCGCTGCCGCGCGCCAGCGCACCCATGCCGAGCAGCGACCCGATCAATACTGCGATCGGCATGAGCTCGAACGCCTGCTGCGGCAGGTTCAGCACCGAGAACAGCAGCGCATCCGCGGCGCCATAGTTTCCGACGCCGATGTCGTCCTGCTGGCCGATGAACACGAACAGGCCGCCCAGCGTGAGCAGCACGCCCAGCACCATGGCGCTGTATGCCATCACGGTGCCCGCGAGGTACCGGTCGATGATGTTCATGCTCGTGCCGCCAGCATCCGCCGCGCTCCACGCACGATGCCATTGCGGAAGATGACGACGATGGCGAGTGCCACGAGCAGGCCGTGCACCCACCACAAGCCGAGTTGCGGCGGCAGCTCGCTGCGCGCCACCCACACCTTCGCCGCGGCCAGGAGATTCGTGTAGAGGAAATACAGCAGGATCGCGAAACCGATGCGGGCGTAGCGCCCCTGGCGGGGCCGCAAGCGCGAGAGCGGAACCGCCAGCAACGTCAGGACGAGAGCCATGAGCGGCATCGAGAGTCGCCATTGCAACTCGGCCAGCCGCTCGGGATCGCGCGATTTCAGCAGCTCGGGCGTCGAAACCAGCTCGACATCCTCGGGCCCGATCCGTGGCTTGGGCAGTCGCACCGGGATGCCATGCTCGCGGAACTCGGTGATCCGAAACTCGTGACGGCCCGGAATACCCTCGTAGCGCCGCCCGTTTTCCAGCACGACGGTGTGCAACTCGCCATCCTCGCTCATGTGATGCCGCGCGCGACTGGCCACAGCGATCTCGAGGCGCTCGCCGCGGCTGCGCTTCACGAAGACGCCGCGCATCGTGCCATCGGCATCCGACGCTGACGCGTAGAACACCGCATCCGCGCCACCGAAGGTGCGAAATCGCCCGGGCTCGAGGTTGAACTGCGCTTCCCGCAGGGCCGAACTGCGCAGGTCCTGCACACGCTGCGCCGCTTTTGGCGCGAGGCTGAGCGACAGCCATGCGATCAGCAGGGCCAGCACGATTGCGAATGACATGACCGGCACGTAGAGCCGCCCGATCCCCACGCCGCAGGCGTGGATCGCCGCCATTTCGCTTTCGTGGTACAGCCGGCCGAAGGCCAGGACGATCGCCAGAAGCAGGCCGACCGGGACCAGCACGGTGAGGTTTTCGAGCGTGCTGAAACCGATCAGGGTCAGCACGACTTCGCGCGGAAACTGGTTGTCGGCAGCCCGCTCCAGCACGCGGGCCAGCTGGTTGGTGACCAGGATCACCAGCAGGACGCCGGTCACGCCGGCCCAGGTCACCGCGACCTCGCGCAGGACGTAGCGATCGAGGATGCGGGTCACGCGGCCATCCGCCCGCTGTGGCCACGCACGCAAATTGAGTAAACTAGCTCGCCATGCATCGCTCAGACCGCCGGTTGCGCCGGGAGCTCGCAAGGGCTCGTACGGCCCCAAGAATTCCACGAACGGACGGTGGCTAAGTTAAACCAGCCGTGCACAGGGCTCAACGCCGGAAAAGCGCCGGCGGCCCGCGAGCACGACGCGATGCGAGGAGTCGCAATGGATTTCAGGGCGGTGACGGCCACGGCGCCGGATGTGCGCGCCGACTGCGCGCTGGTCGGCGTGCATGAATCAGGGGACCTGACCGCCGCGGCGCGTGCGCTGGACCGCAAGTGCGGCAAGCGTGTCAGCGCCCTGGTCAGCCGTGGCGACTTCGCCGCACGCCTGGGCGATACCCTGCTCCTTTCGGATCTGCAGAATGCCCCCGCCCCCCGCGTCCTGCTCGTGGGCCTGGGTCCGCGCAAGAGTTTCAATCGCCGCGCGCTCCGGCGAGCCATGCTGTCCGCGATGGTGGCCCTGGTTCGCACCGGCTCGAAGCATGCGGTCTCCTGGCTGGCGCACGAGCTGCCCGACGGCATGGATGCGTACTACGCCGGCCGCTTTACGGCGGAAACAGCGGCGGCAGCCCTGTATCGCATCCCTGATCTCAAGTCCGCGAACAAGCCGCCTCCCCCTGTCTTGCGCAAGCTGACGCTCGCGCTTGGAGGCCGGACGAACCGCCCTGACGCACAGCGCGGACTCGATCACGGCACGGGCATCGCGGCCGGGCAGCAAATTGCCCGCGACCTCGGCAACCTGCCGCCCAATGTCTGTACACCGCGCTATATCGCACGAGCGGCGCGCGATCTCGGCCGGCGACACTCACGCCTGCGCGTGCGCGTGTATGAACAGGCGGCGATCGAGAAACTCGGCATGGGCTCCTTCCTGTCGGTGACGCGTGGCAGCCACGAGCCGCCGCGGTTCATCATCCTCGAGTATCGCGGCGCGGCAGCGAAGATTGCGCCGATTGCGCTCGTGGGCAAAGGCATCACCTTCGACAGCGGCGGCATCTCGCTCAAGGATCCGCCCGGCATGGATGAAATGAAGTTCGACATGAGCGGTGCCTCCAGCGTGCTCGGCACGGTGGCGGCAGCGGCGGAGCTCAAGCTGCCGCTGAACCTGGTCGTCGCAATTCCCGCCTGCGAGAACATGCCCAGCGGGCATGCAACGCGACCCGGCGACATCGTGACCAGCATGTCGGGCCAGACGATCGAGATCCTGAACACCGACGCGGAAGGCCGGCTGATCCTCGCGGACGCGCTCGCGTACGTGCGCCGGTTCGACCCGGTTGCCGTGATCGACGTGGCGACGCTCACCGGCGCGTGCGTGGTCGCACTCGGTGCGCACTTCGCCGGCCTCATGAGCGGCGACGACGAGCTTGCAGGCGAGCTGACGCGAGCTGGCGATCGCAGTGACGACCGCGCGTGGCGCATGCCGCTGACCGAGGACTACGCCGACCAGCTGCGGAGCAACTTCGCGGACTTCGCCAACACGGGCGGGCGCGAGGGTGGCGCGATCACCGCGGCGTGCTTCCTGTCCAAGTTCACCCAGGGCCTGCGCTGGGCGCACCTCGACATCGCCGGCGTCGCCTGGCTCAGCGGCCTGCAGAAGAGCAGCACCGGCCGGCCGGTCGCCCTGCTGGTCGATTTCCTGCTCGATCGCTGCAAGCCCCCCGCACGACGGAAATGACCGGCCGCATGCCGCGCGTCGATTTCTATGTGCTCGAGGACGCGGATGGCGATTCGCGTCTGCGACTGGCCTGCCGTTTGGCCGAGAAGGCGTTCTCACCCGACCAGCGTGTCTATGTTCTCGCCTCCTCGGCTGACGAAGCGCGGCAGCTCGACGAGCTGCTCTGGACGTTCCGCGACCGGAGTTTCGTGCCCCACGCGCTGGTGGGCGCCCCGGATGCCGACCTGATGCCTGTGCTCATCGGCACCGAAGCGACGGCCATCGAAAAGGCGGACGTCCTGATCAACCTCGGTTCCGGCGTTCCGACCGGCTATGAACGATTCGGGCGCATCGTCGAGCCCCTGGACGGGGACCGCGAGCGGCGCCAGCAGGGGCGCGAGCGCTTCCGTTACTATCGTGAGCGCGGGGACAACCCCCAGTCCCACGATGTGGGCGCGAACAATGAGCCCTGAACGCGACGAGGAAATCCCGACACTGACTGATGTCGTCAGCCTCGAACCGCGAGGGATCCCGCCGGACGTGATGGCAGCGCTGCACGCCGACCTGACGGCGGCGCTCATCAAGCTCGCCGAGGAGCTGCTGCATTCCGCCAGTCGCGAGATGGAGGCCGTGTTGTTCGAGCGCGTGTGCGATCGGCTGCGCGACCGGCTGCGCGACCGGCTGCCGGAGATCGTGGACCGTGCCCTGAAGGAACGCTTGGGGGACACGGCACAGTCCTGAAAAGGCCGCCCGGCACGTGGCGCGAACTGCGTCTGTTCGCCGCGTGCATCGATCAGTTAGTCTGGCCTCCCATGGAAAAAGTCTTTTCACCGCACGACATCGAGCGACGCCTGGCCGAGACCTGGGAGCGTTCCGGTTTTTTCGAGCCCACCGGTAACGGACCTCCCTACTGCATCATGCTGCCTCCGCCGAACGTGACTGGCACGTTGCACATGGGTCATGCCTTCCAGCACACGCTAATGGATGCACTGACCCGCATGCATCGCATGGACGGGTACAACACGCTCTGGCAGCCCGGCACCGACCACGCCGGCATTGCCACTCAGATGGTGGTGGAGCGCCAGCTCAACGTGCAGAAAGTGTCGCGCCGCGATCTCGGTCGCGAGGCGTTCGTGGAACGCGTGTGGGCGTGGCGCGAGCAGTCGGGTGGAACGATCACGCGCCAGATGCGCCGCCTCGGCGATTCGGTCGCCTGGAGCCGCGATCGCTTTACCATGGACCCGGGCTTGTCCACCGCGGTCACCGAGGTCTTCGTCCGACTGCACGACGAAGGATTGATCTATCGCGGCCAGCGACTCGTGAACTGGGACCCCGTCCTGCATACCGCGTTGTCGGATCTGGAGGTGCTGGCGGAGGAAGAACACGGCTCGCTCTGGCACCTGCGCTATCCCCTGGCGGACGGTTCCGGGCACCTGACCATAGCCACCACGCGACCCGAGACGATGCTTGGCGACACCGCAGTTGCCGTGCACCCCGAAGACGAGCGCTATCGCCATCTCGTGGGCCGCAACCTGGACCTGCCGCTCACGGGCCGCCAGATCCCGATCATCGCGGATAGCTACGCCGACCCGAAGTTCGGTTCCGGCAGCGTGAAGATCACCCCGGGGCACGACTTCAACGACTACGAAGTGGGACGACGTCACTCGCTGCCCCTGATCAACGTGCTCACGGCGGAAGCGCGCATGACCGACGACGTGCCGGCCGCCTACCGCGGCCTCGATCGCTTCGAAGCGCGCAAGCGCATCGTCGCGGACCTCGAGAAACTCGGCCTCGTCGAGAAGGTCGAGCCGCATCGCATGACGGTCCCGCGCGGCGACCGCAGCGGTGCGGTGCTCGAGCCGTGGCTCACGGACCAGTGGTACGTGAAGATCGATCCGCTCGCGCAGCCCGCGATCCGTGCAGTGGAAGACGGGCGCATCCGGTTCGTGCCCGAGAACTGGTCGAAGACCTATTTTCAGTGGATGCACAACATCCAGGACTGGTGCATCAGCCGCCAGCTCTGGTGGGGGCATCGTATTCCCGCGTGGTACGACGACGCGGGCAATATCTACGTCGCCCGGAATCTCGCCGAGGCGCAGGCGAGAGCACGCCAGCAACACGGCAAGGACGTCCCGCTCCGCCAGGACGATGACGTGCTCGACACGTGGTTCTCCTCGGCGCTGTGGCCGTTTTCCACGCTCGGGTGGCCGGAACGGACGCCTGAGCTGCGCACGTTCTATCCCGGCTCGGTCCTGGTCACTGGCTTCGACATCATCTTCTTCTGGGTCGCCCGCATGATCATGATGGGCATGAAGTTCGGCGGCGACGTGCCTTTCCGCGACGTCTACATCACCGGGCTCATCCGCGATGAGCACGGCGAGAAGATGTCGAAGGCCAAGGGCAACATCATCGATCCCATCGATCTCATCGACGGCATCGGGCTGGAAGAGCTGGTCGCGAAGCGCACCACGGGCCTGATGCAGCCCCACATGCGCGAGAGCATCGAGAAAGCCACGCGCAAGCAGTTCCCGCAGGGCATTCCTTCGTATGGCACGGACGCGCTGCGATTCGCGTTCGCCGCGCTGTCCACCCCCGGTCGCGACATTCGCTTCGATCTCGCGCGCGTCGAGGGCTCACGCAACTTCTGCAATAAGCTGTGGAACGCGGCGCGTTACGTCATCATGACGACGGAAGGCAGGGACGTTGGGCTCGAAGGCCCCTGCGAGTACAGCGTTGCCGATCGCGGCATTCGCTCGCGACTGGCCGGTGCGATCGGTGAAGTCCGTGCCGCACTGCAGGTGTATCGATTCGACCTGGTGGCCTCCCGACTCTACGAGTTCACCTGGCACGAGTTCTGCGACTGGTACCTGGAGCTCTCGAAGGCCGACCTGCAAGCGGAAACTGCCACGCAGGCGCAGCTGCGGGGTACACGCCAGACTTTGGTGCAGGTGCTCGAAGCACTTCTGCGCCTGCTGCATCCGTGCATGCCGTTCATCACGGAAGAAATCTGGCTGAAGCTGGCTCCTCTGGCCGGACGGCCCGCGGCGGGCAGCCCGATGACCATCCTGTTGCAACCCTATCCGCGCGTCGAGGACTTCAAATCCGACAGCCAGGCGGAAGCGGACATGCAGTGGATTCTCGGTGTCGTCGGCGGGATTCGCCAGGTGCGAGGCGAGAACAACATCGCGCCGTCCCGGCGCATCGACAAGATTCACGTGGAAGACGCGACGGAGGCACAGCTCGCGCGGTTCGCGGCGTACCAGCCCTACTTCGGCCGGCTCGCGAACGTGGACGAGGTCGCGGCCGCCGATCCGACGCTGGACGTGCAGACTGCGGCTACCACGTTCTTCGATGGAATCAAGCTCCACACGCCCCTGAAGGGTCTGCGTGAAAACCTCGATGCCGAGCGCACGCGTGTCTCCAGGCTGCGCGAGCGCACCTCGAAAGACCTGGCGAAGACGCGCGCCAAGCTGGACAACACGGAGTTCGTCCGTAACGCTCCGGCTGAGGTCATCGCCAGGGAACGCCAGCGCGCCGAGGACCTGCAGCGCGAGCTCGGACAACTGGCAGCACAACTCGAACGGCTCGAGCGTCTGCAATAGACTCCATCCGATGAACGTACAGGCACAGCAGCACGAAGGCGTGGAGGAGCGGCTCGAAGCGGCGCTCAAGCAGCTAAACCGCGTGATCCTGGGCAAGGATCACGAGATCCGCCTTTGCATCACGAGCCTGCTGGCCCGCGGGCACCTGCTGATCGAAGACATTCCCGGTGTCGGCAAGACGACGCTCGCTCATGCGCTGGCGCGCACGCTGGGACTGACATACCAGCGCATCCAGTTCACCAGCGATCTCCTGCCCGCGGACGTGATCGGCACGTCGATCTTCGATCGCAGCGGTAACCGTTTCGAATTCCAGCACGGCCCCATCTTTGCGCAGCTGGTGCTCGCCGATGAAGTAAACCGCGCGACGCCAAAGGCCCAGAGCGCGCTGCTCGAAGCGATGGAAGAACACCAGGTGACGGTGGACGGTCGCAGTCATCCGCTGCCGGAGCCCTTCTTCGTGCTCGCGACGCAGAATCCGATCGAACAGGTCGGCACGTTCCCGCTCCCGGAGTCGCAGCTCGATCGGTTCCTGTTGCGCATCGAGCTCGGTTATCCCGAAGCACGCCACGAGCGCGAGTTGCTGTTGGGACAGGACCGGCGCTTGCTGCTGGCGAGCCTGGGCGCTGTCCTGCAACCGACCGATATCGAGCATCTCCAGGCAGCAGTCGCTCGCGTGCACGCAGCACCCGCACTGCTCGACTATGTTCAGGCCATCGTGGCTCATACGCGCAGCAGCGGCCGGTACGTCACGGGATTGTCGCCGCGCGCAGCTATCGGCCTGCTGCGAGCGAGCCAGAGCTGGGCATTGCTCGACGGTCGCCAGAGCGTGCTGCCCGAAGACGTGCAGGCGGTACTGCCCGCGGTGGTCGGTCACCGGTTGCGCGCCACGCAGGAAACCACGCTCGCGCCCGCGATCCTCGGGCGCCAGGTCATCCAGGCGGTGCCGATCCCTTGAAACCCGGCGCGCGTGTCCGCGCTTATTTCGCGCGACGCGCCCGCGCCTGGGCGCTGCGACGGCAGGGAGTGGACCGCATCCCCTTGCGCCTCGAGAATCGCCGCATCTACATCTTGCCCACACAGTTCGGCGTCATCTATGCACTCGCGCTCTTCGCGATGCTGCTGGCGTCGATGAACTACAACAACAGCTCCGGCTTCCTCCTGACGTTCCTGCTGGCCAGCCTGGGCCTGGTAACGATGTTTCATTGCCAGCGCAACCTGTCCGGCCTGCTCATCGAGGGTCTCACGGCCGGCGAAGCGTTTGCCGGATCCCCTCTGCCGCTGCGGATCGGTTGTGCCAACCCGGGCGCGCTCGCGCGGTACGGACTGACGATCGAGTGCGACGGAGAGTTTGCGACGCTGGCGTGCATCGACGCGAGCGCGCGCGCGCTGCTCGAGATCCCCGTGCCCACGCAACGGCGCGGCATTCTTCGCCCGCAGCGATTGGTCGTCAGCACGAGTTTTCCGCTGGGCCTGTTCCGCGCCTGGAGCTGGATACACGTTCCCTTCGAGGCGGTCATCTATCCGCGTGCCGACGGCCGGCAGTCCCTGCCTGCTTCGGTACTCGGTGACCAGGGAAGCCTGGAGCCGCGGCGGCGCGGCGACGACGACTTCAAGGGCTTTCGCGACTACGTGCCCGGAGATTCGCCGCGTCACGTGGCATGGAAGGCCGTTGCGCGCGGCGCTCCGCTACTGGTGAAGGACCTGGCGGGCGCGGCGCGCGCGCCGCAGATGCTCGAGCTCGACGCCGTACGCGCCCGAGACCTCGAAGCTCGTCTGTCGCAGCTCACCCGCTGGGTTCTGCAGATCGAGCGCGAGAACGCGAGCTTCGGGCTCGTGTTGCCGGAAGTTCGCATTCCTCCCGCGAATGGCGCCGAGCAGCGGCGTCGTTGCCTGACTGCGCTGGCTCTGCACGCGAGCCACCTGCCCACGACGCACGATAGACCTGGCGAGCGATGAGCGCGCGCATCACGACCCGGAACATTGCCTTGCCGGCGCAAACACCCGCGTCGTGGCGAGAGGCGCCCCTCGTCTGGTCAATGGCGAGTCTCTCGCTCGCCGTCCTGTTGCACATCACGCATCTGCCCCCGTGGGCGTGCGTGACATTCGGACTGCTCATCGCGTGGCGCACCCTGCTCGGCGTGCGCCGCGCGCGCCTGCCCGGATCGATGATGCGCGTCGCGGCGATGCTGGCTATCGCCGCCGCGGTCTACGCGAATTTCCTCACGTTCAACGGACTGGATGCCGGAACGTCGTTGCTCGTACTGATGGCAGGGCTCAAGCTGCTCGAGACTCGCACGACACGCGATCACGTCGTGCTGATGCTCATCGCCCACGTGCTGGTACTGGCGGCCTTCCTGTACGAACAAACGTGGTGGCTCCTGCCCTTCTACGCACTGACGGTCTGGGCCACGACCACCACTTTGTTGCGCGTGACGCAGGACAGCCCGGGCGCGATGACCCCGGCACGCAGCGCGCGTCTTGCGGGACGCATGCTGTTGCAGGCCGCACCCCTGATGGTCGTGCTGTTCCTGCTCTTTCCGCGCGTGCCGGGCCCGTTCTGGTCGCTCCCGTCTTCCGATGCGGGCGTCACGGGCCTGAGCGATGAGATGAGTCCCGGTGACATCTCGGAGCTCAGTCTCTCGAGCGAACCGGCATTCCGGGTCCGGTTCCAGGGACCGGTACCCCCGCCCGAGGAACGCTATTGGCGCGGGCCTGTGTTTCGCCAGTTCGATGGCTACACCTGGCGACGTGCCCGCGCGTTCATTCCGCGTTCGCCGGTCGTGTTCGAGGGCACGAGATACGCGTACACGCTGATGCTGGAGCGCAGCCGTAACGACTGGGTGTTCGCACTGGACCTTCCCGAGACGTGGCCGAACTCGCAGGTGACACAGCGCCTGGACTATCAGCTGGTCTCGCAACGGCCGCTGGATCGCCCGACCACGTTGCTGCTCACGTCGCGAACGCGCTACCGCAGCCTGGAACGCGTGCCCCGCGTGGTGGCCCGGCAGGACACGCTGCTGCCCACGGGGCGAAATCCGCGCTCGCTCGAGTTCGCCCGCGCGCTGCGCGCCCGGTCGAGCGGGCCGGAAGATTTCTCCAATCGCGTGCTCACCCATTTTCGCGAGCAGGCTTTCGAATACACGCTGACGCCGCCGCGCCTCGACTTCGACTCGGTGGACGATTTCCTCTTCAACACGCGCAGCGGATTCTGCGGACACTACGCGTCTGCCTACACTACGCTCATGCGCGCGGGAGGCGTGCCGGCGCGCGTCGTCACCGGCTACCAGGGCGCCGAGCGCAATCGCGTGGCGGACTACTACATCGTTCGCCAGTCGGACGCGCATGCGTGGAGCGAGATCTGGCTCGATGGCAAGGGCTGGACGCGAGTGGATCCCACTGCCGCGGTCGCGCCGGAGCGGGTTCGGCGCGGTCTCATCGACGCCATGGCAGCGGACGAGCCGGTGCCGGATCGCTTCCTGCGCTCATTGCCCTGGCTGGAAGACCTGCGCTTTACGTGGGACGCGATGACCACTTTGTGGCGCGAGCGCGTGGTGGAGTTCGGCCAGGAAGACCAGCAGTCGCTGCTCGACCGGCTCGGGTTCAGCAACCCGGACTGGCGAGGGCTCGCGATCCTGCTGGTGGCGTCTCTTGCCGTGATCATCGGCGTGCTCGCGTGGCAGCTGCGGCGTGAGCTGCGTTCGCGACCGTCCGATGCCGTGCAGAAGGCTTACGCGCTCTTCTGCCGGCGGCTCGACCGGCGCGGGCTGCGGCGTCAGCCGCACGAAGGTCCACGCGATTTCGCGCGGCGGGTTCGCGCCGAGCGTCCCGACGTAGCCGCCGCCGCCGACGCGATCTTCAGCCTTTACGCGACGTTGCGTTATGGGCCAGCCGCCGATCCCGCCGCGGTCGGCCGGTTGCGCACGCTCGTCAGGCATTTCCACGCTGCCCGGCGCGCCCAATAGAAACAATCAGGGATTCCTCAGGCCAGCACGCGCACGGGAGTGGATCCTCCGCTCGCGCCCTCCGGCGCACTGAGGCCCCAATCATGAAATTCCGGATACTCCGTCCTGGAGCGGCCGCGGCTGCTTTCCTTGGCGTCGTTGCCTGCACGGGTTGCACGTCTTTTCAAGCCGTTGCCATCGCGCCGCCATCCGCTGCGAGCAGCCCGGTGGAACCGGGCGATCGCGTGCGAGTGACGCACCTGGACAAGCGCCAGAGCGAGTTCAAGGTCACGCGCGTCACACAGGCGGGTATCGAGGGACGGGACGTCAGCGTTCCGCTGGGCGATATCTCCCGGCTCGAAGTTCGAAAGTTCGATCGGCGCAGGACCTGGGGCCTGCTGGGGACTATCGGAGGTGCAATGCTGACAGCGGCCACGATCTACGCGTACGGACAATCGAAACTCTACGAGGAAGTCTGGAGCGAAGACCCGTAGAAAACACGCCGCTGACGCAGCGTATACTCGTTGCAACGACGAGGAGTTACGCCATGTCCGATCTCAAGTCCCGATTCACTGCAGCGGCCCAGGACGTGCAGAAGCTGACAACCCGCCCTGCCAGCGATCAGCTGCTCGAGTTGTATGGGCTCTACAAGCAATCCACCGACGGTGACGTGAAAGGCAGCCGCCCGGGTTTCCTGGATCTCACGGGGCGCGCGAAGTACGACGCGTGGGCGACGAAGAAAGGCACGACCCCCGACAAGGCGATGCAGGCGTACGTCGACCTCGTCGACCACCGCCTGCGCAAGGCGTAACACCACGTAGAGGGAACCGGGTCAGCATTTCGGGCCGCCTCGAACCTGATGGATCCTGCTGCTCTCGTCATCTTCGGCATCGCCCTGCTGGTCGTCGCCATCGTGATCGGCAAGCCATTCTGGGTTGCCGCACGTCGCGGGCGCTTGCGGGCGGCGCCGATCCCTGAAGCCTGGCGTGTTTCCATCGCACACGCGATGCCGTTGTACCAGCGCATGCCCGACCCTCTGCGCCGCAGGCTGGACGGCCTGGTGAACCAGTTCCTCGCGGAGAAGGAGTTTGTCGGTTGCCTCGGCCTGCAGGTGACTCTCGACATGCGTCTCGCGATCGCGGCCCAGGCGTGTCTGCTCGTCGTCAACCGGTCGATCAATGTGTACGACGCGCTGTACTCCGTCCTGATCTATCCCGCGCAGTTCATCGCTCCCGAGGAGCATCGTGACGAAGCTGGCGTCGTTCATCGCCAGGAGCGCGTTCTCTCAGGCCAGGCCTGGGAAACGCACCGGATCATTCTCTCGTGGGAAGACGTGCAGGCGAGCGCGGTCTCGCACAACGACGGATACAACGTGGTGTTCCACGAGTTCGCGCACTACCTCGATGCGGAAGCGGGCGGCGTCGACGGCGCGCCGCAACTCGGCGACGAGGAGCACTATGAGCGTTGGGCGGGCGTAATGAACGAGGAGTTCACGCGCCTGCGCGAGGCTTCCGCGCGGGGAGAACCGACGCTGCTCGACCCCTACGGGGGCGAGAGCGAAGGCGAGTTCTTCGCGGTTGCCACGGAAGTCTTCCTGGAACGGCCGGCCGACCTGCGGCGCGATCATCCGCGCCTCTACACCGAGCTCAGTGGCTATTTCAGGCTCGACCCTGCCGCCTGGCTGGAAAACCGCTATGCCTGAGGCACGCGGACGCGCGTAAGCAGCGTGGCCCCGATCACGAACAGCAGCGTGATCGAGACGATCGCGATCCGCGAATCGCCGGTCCAGAGCGCGACGACCCCCGTGAGGATCGGACCCATGATGGCTGCTGCCTTGCCCATGAGGTTGTAGAAACCGAAGAACTCTCCAGACTTGCCTTCCGGCACCAGCCGCGCGTACAGCGAACGCGAGAGTGACTGGATGCCCCCCTGCACGAGGCCGATCACCACAGCCAGCACAAAGAATTCCCGGGTACTGTCGATGAAATAGGCATAGCCGGCCGCAGCGGTGTACACCGCGATGGCAATGAAAATTCCGGTGCGTGGGCCCAGCCGCTTGCCCAGCCATCCGAAAGCGAGCGCGGCAGGAAATCCGACAAACTGCACCAGCAACAACGCAGCGATCAGGCTCCCCTGCTCCAACCCGATCGACAGGCCATAGTCGACGGCCATCTTGATAATCGTGTTGACGCCATCGATGTAGAACCAGTACGCGAGCAGAAACCACAGCAGCGTACGATCGCCGCGCAGGTGACGCACCGTATGGAGCAACTCGCGTCCACCGGCTCGTATCGCGGCTCCGAGAGGCAACCGGCGTTCGACACCGGATTCCTTGACGAGCAGCAGCGTGGGAATGGTGAAGAGAATCCACCACACCGCTACGGTCACGAACGACATGCGCACGGCCTCGCTGCCGTCCGCGAGCCCGAAGCGCTCGGGGTACTTGAACATCGCCACGTTTACCAGGAACAGGATGCCGCCGCCGAGGTAGCCCAGCGCGTATCCATATCCCGAGACGACGTCGTAGTCGGGTTTGTCGGAGACGTCCGTGATCAGAGAGTCGTAGAACTGGTTGCCTCCCCAGAACCCCAGCGAAGCGGCCACATACAGCCACATCGCCAGTTGCCACTCTCCCTTCCCGATCCAGTACAAACCTGCCGTCATCGCGGCACCGAGCACCGTGAACAACGCCAGCAGGCGCACGCGCGCGCCGGCCTTGTCTGCGATTGCGCCGATGATCGGGGCCATCAACGCCACCGCGAAACTGGCAATGGTGTTGGCCAGCCCGAGGCGGAAAGTGCTCTCGGTAGCGGCAACACCAGCGTTCCAGTAGCCCTTGAAGTAAAGCGGGAAGAAACCGGCCATCACGGTGGTCGCGAACGCCGAGTTGGCCCAGTCACACAGGGCCCACGCAATCACCGGACGTCGCAACAACACCGATTTCATGCGTTCTATCTTATTACGCCGCGGTTGCCAGGTGCTCGCGGGTTTCGCGGAAGCGCACCTTCGGGAAGCGTTCCAGCGCCAGGCCGAGGTTCACGCGCGTCGGCGCCAGGTACACGAGCGCGCCCGAGTGATCGAGCGCCAGGTTTTCGTACGCCCTGGCCTGCAGCTCCTCGAGGTGCTTCGGGTCGTCGCAGTCGATCCAGCGCGCGGTAAACACGTTCACCTGCTCGAACGTGCATTGCACACCGTATTCGTCCTGCAGGCGGAAGGCCACGACCTCGAACTGCAGCGGGCCGACCGCACCGAGGATCAGGTCGTTGTTGCGCAACGGCTTGAACAACTGCGTAGCGCCCTCCTCGCAAAGCTGTGACAGCCCTTTCTGGAGCGCCTTCATGCGCAGAGGATCGCGCAGCACCGCGCGTCGGAACATTTCCGGCGCGAAGTTCGGAATACCGGTAAACGTCAGGCGCTCGCCCTCGGTGAACGTGTCACCGATGTTGATGGTGCCGTGGTTGTGCAACCCGAGGATGTCACCGGCGCATGCTTCCTCTGCCTGCGCGCGGTCCGCCGCCATGAACGTCAACGCGTCGCCGATCTTGATCTCCTTGTCGAGCCGCACATGCTTCAGGCGCATGCCGCGCGTGTACCGGCCGGAACACAGCCGCATGAAAGCGATGCGATCGCGATGACCGGGATCCATGTTGGCCTGGATCTTGAAAACGAAGCCCGTGAGCTTTGGCTCGTGAGCATCGACCGTCCGCTCGCTGGCCTGGCGTGGGAGCGGACCGGGCGCATGCTCGACGAAGGAACACAGCAGTTCCTCGACGCCGAAATTGCTGATCGCCGAACCGAAAAACACCGGTGTCTGCCGGCCGCGCACGTAGTCCTCGCGGTCGAAGCGCGCGGTGGCCCCGCGCACCAGCTCGATCTCGTCCAGCAGCGCCTGCGCGCGATCGCCGAGAAACTCGCGCGCCTCCGCGCTGCCGAGCCCGTCGATGGTCAGGTTCCTGCCGGCACGGCCGCGTTCCGCCGCTTCGTAGGCGTAGATGCGATCCTCGAGGAAGTGATAGATGCCGAGCAGGTCGCGGCCCATCCCGATCGGCCAGGTGACGGGAGCGCAGGTGACTTTCAGCACCTTCTCGATCTCGTCGAACAGGCTGATCGGCTCACGTCCCTCGCGGTCGAGCTTGTTGATGAACGTCATGATCGGCGTGTCGCGCAGCCGGCAGACCTCCATCAGCTTGATGGTGCGCTCCTCCACGCCCTTGGCGCAGTCGATCACCATCAGCGCCGAATCGACGGCGGTGAGCGTGCGATAGGTGTCCTCGGAAAAATCCTCGTGGCCCGGCGTATCGAGCAGGTTCACGATGCGGCCGCGAAACGGAAACTGCATGACCGACGAGGTCACGGAAATGCCGCGCTGCTGCTCGAGGCGCATCCAGTCCGAGGTGGCATGCCGCGCCGCCTTGCGACCCTTCACGGTACCCGCAAGCTGGATGGCGCCGCCAAACAGCAGCAGCTTCTCGGTCAGCGTGGTCTTGCCGGCGTCCGGGTGGGAAATGATCGCAAACGTGCGCCGGCGGGCAATGTCGTCGGTCAACTCAGCCATGGGGAATCGTTGGAGCGGTCGGACAGAAGGCGCGGGATTCTAGTGGAATGCGCCTTCGATCGTCCATTTTGCGCGCTGCGCGCTCAGGGCGACGGTGCCCGCCAGTCGAGCAGGTCCCGGCGCAGCACGGCGGCGTCTTCGCGCCCGTTCACGGCCTGGTAGTAACCCCGGCGCACGCCGATCTGCTCGAAACCGAGCGACTGGTACAGGCGGATCGCGGACAGATTGGTCGGCCGCACTTCCAGGAAAGCCTCGCGCATGCCCGCGTCACGGCTGCGATCGAGCAGGTACTCGAGCAGGCGCCGGCCAATCCCGCGACAGCGCAGATCGCCGCGCACGCAGAGGTTGAGGATGTGCGCTTCGCCCGCGCCCATCGAGAGAATCCCGTAGCCGACCACTTCGTCGGCGATATCGACGATGCGGCAGCAGTACCCGACCCGCAGGCAATCGCGAAAGATCCCTTCGTTCCACGGAAACTGGTAAGCCGCGCGCTCCAGTGCCACCACGGAACGCACGTCCCCTTCCGTCATGGGACGGATCGCCGCGGCCGGCAGCCCTACTTCAGGTCGCGCTGCCACCACGAAGCGTCTCCCGTGCCAGCTTGAGATCCACCCACGCCTTGCGCTTCTCCGCCGGCGTACGCAGCAGGTAGGCGGGATGGTAAGTCACGACCAGGGGAATCCCCGCGCGACCGAAGCTGTAGACCTTGCCGCGCAGCCGGCCGATGGGTGTCTCGGTGCCGAGCAGGTTCTGTGCGGCGATGCGACCGACGGCCAGGATGATCCCGGGCGCGATCAGCTCGATCTGCCGCTCCAGGTAGGGACGACAGAGCGCCGCTTCCTCGGGACGCGGATCGCGGTTGCCCGGCGGACGGCACTTGAGGATATTCGCGATAAACACCTGCTCGCGACTCAATCCGATCGCCTTCAGCATGCTGTTGAGCAATTGTCCGGCCTTGCCCACGAAAGGTTCGCCGCGCGCATCTTCCTCCGCGCCCGGCGCCTCTCCGATGACGAGCCAGTCGGCATTGCGGTTCCCCACTCCGAACACGGTTTGTGTGCGCGTGGAATGCAGGCCGCAAAGCGTGCACGCGGCAATTCGACGCTGAAGGTCGGTCCAGTCGAGGGTCGCGACCGCGCCTCCCGCGATTGCAGCGGAGGCCAGCGCAGCGGCCGGTGTTGCAATGATTCCCGCGACGGGCGCCTCCGGTGGCGCGTTGCGAGGCACATAGACATCGATGCCGAGCCGCTCGAGGTAGTCGTAGCGGTTCACGAGTCGGCTCTCGGTGCGACGTCCTGTGCTGGACGGCGCCGCAGCCGCCGGTAGATCCACACTACCGGCCCCGACAGCGCATACAAGCCAAAAAGCACAAACAGCATCCGCGGCGGCTCGATCGCGATGAGCACGAACGCGAGCGGCACGAGCACGATGTAGGCGAAGGGCACCTTCCCGCCGAGATTGATTTGCTTGAAGGCGTAGTAGGCGAAGCGGCTGACCATCAATGCCCCGGCAACGATCGTCACCGTGAGCCCGACGATGATTCCGGCCATCCCCGGGTCGCGCCATTCCGTGGAGAACCAGACGAAGGAAGCGACGATCGCGGCCGCGGACGGACTGGGCAGCCCCTCGAAGTAGCGCTTGTCCATCGGCGTGCGCGTGTTGAAGCGCGCCAGCCGCAACGCCGCCGCCACTGCAAAGAAGAAAGCCGCCAGCCAGGCACAACGGCTCCAGATCACGGGTTCGTCGAGCCCGGCCAGCTCGATCCCGCGGAAACACCACTGGTAGATGACGAGCGCCGGCGCGAGACCAAAGGAAACCATGTCCGACAGGCTGTCGAATTCCTTCCCGAAGGCGCTCTCCGTGCTGGTCCAGCGGGCGACCCGTCCGTCCAGGCCGTCAAAGATCATGGCCACGAAGACCGCGATGCCGGCACGCTCGAAGTTGCCATCGGCGGCCGCGATGATCGCGTAGAAACCCGCGAACATGGCCGCCGTGGTGAGCAGGTTCGGCAGGAGATACACACCGCGGCGGAGCGGCTGTCGGGCGCTCGATTCTTCTTCCATTGTGCATCATAGGGCGGCCGCCAATTCCGGCACAATAACGGGCCCGGGCGCGTTACAGGCTAAGATAGCCGCCCCTGTTGTCATCCAGGCCGGCTCCCGCCGGTCATCAAGCCGGACCAGCAAGCTCGATGCGCCTCTCACAGTTACCCATCAATACGCTCAAGGAAGTACCCGCCGACGCCGAAGTGGTGAGCCACAAGCTCATGCTGAGGGCCGGCCTGATCCGCCGTCTCGCCGCGGGCCTGTACACGTGGCTGCCGATCGGGCTGCGCGTACTGCGCAAGGCGGAGCACATCATTCGCGAGGAAATGAATCGCGCAGGGGCGTTCGAAGTGCTGATGCCCACCGTCCAGCCCGCCGAGCTGTGGCAGGAATCGGGACGCTGGGACCACTTCGGACCCGAGCTGCTGCGGCTCAACGATCGGCACGAGCGCGCTTTCTGCTACGGCCCGACGCACGAGGAAGTCATCACCGACATCGCGCGCCGCGAGCTGCGCAGCTATCGCCAGCTGCCGGTGAACTTCTACCAGATCCAGGTGAAATTCCGCGACGAGATCCGGCCGCGCTTTGGCGTGATGCGCGCGCGCGAATTCATCATGAAGGATGCGTATTCGTTCCACGTCGACGAAGCGTCGCTGGGCGAAGGGTATCGCGCGATGCACGACGCGTACTCGCGCATCTTCACCCGCATGAACCTCAAGTTCCGCGCCGTGCAGGCGGATCCCGGCGCGATCGGCGGAACCGGTTCGCAGGAGTTCCACGTCCTCGCCGATTCCGGCGAGGACGCGATTGCCTTTTCGGATGCCGATGACTTTGCCGCCAACCTGGAGCTGGCGCGCGCTCTGCCACCCACGCAACCGCGCGGCGCGCCGACTCGCAAGATGGAGCGCGTCGCGACGCCCAACGTGAGAACCATTGCGGAGCTGACCCAGTTTCTCGGTGTACCGGCCACGCAGACGGTGAAGACGCTGATCGTCGAAGGCAGCGAGAACGACATCGTCGCGCTCGTGGTTCGTGGCGATCACGAACTCAACGCGGTGAAGGCGCAGAAACTGCCGGGTGTCGCGAATCCGCTGCGGATGGCCAGTGCGGAACGCGTCCGCGCGGCTGCGGGCTGCGAGCCTGGCTTCCTGGGACCGGTCGGGCTGAAGTGCCGCGTCTACGCGGATCACGGCGCCCTCGCCGTGTCGGACTTCGTGGCCGGTGCCAACGAAAAGGACCAGCACGTCACGGGCGTGAACTGGGGACGCGACCTGCCGGAGCCGCAGGCGGCGGACATTCGCAATGTCGTCGCCGGCGACCCGAGCCCCAGCGGGCGTGGCACGCTGCGAATCGCCCGCGGAATCGAAGTCGGTCACATCTTCAAGCTGGGGCGCAAGTACAGTGACGCCATGAACGCGAAGGTGGTCGACGAGCAGGGCCGCGAGATCAGCATGATGATGGGGTGCTATGGCATCGGCGTCACGCGAGTGGTGGCGGCCGCCATCGAGCAGAACCATGACGAGCGCGGCATCCTCTGGCCGGAGCCCCTCGCGCCGTTCAGCGTGGTGCTCGTTCCGATCAACCTGCAGAAGTCCGCGCGCGTGCGCCAGGCCGCCGAGGATCTTTACCGCCAGTTCCAGGACGCGGGCATCGAAACGCTTTTCGACGATCGCGATGCGCGTCCCGGCGTGAAGTTTGCAGATGCCGAGCTGCTGGGTATCCCGCATCGTGTCGTCGTCGCCGAGCGCGGCCTGGATGCGGGCACGCTCGAGTATCGCCATCGCCGGGAGACCGAGTCTCGCGATGTCGCGCCGGGAGAATTGCTGCCTTTCCTGCGCGAGCGCATGAGCAAGGCGTGAGCAACTCGCGGCAAGCGCACGCTGTAGTCATCACTTTGGCGGCACTCGCCGTAACCTGCCTCCTTTCCGCACCGGCCTGCGCGGATCGCCAGCTCGATCCGGCGATCAAGGCAGTGGTCGCCCGCGCCATCGCGCGCGGCGAATGTTTCACCGACAGGTACGATGCGGAAGTCTGGTACAAGCTGATGGAGCCGCGGCTGCGCCGCGCGGTGCAGAATCACGAAGAACGACTCGAGATCCTGCGTCACGTCTATTGCGAATCGCAGGCGCAGAAACTGCCAGCCGGGCTGGTGCTCGCGGTCATCGAGGTGGAGAGCGCCTTCAACTCGTGGGCGGTTTCATCCGCCGGCGCGCAGGGACTGATGCAGGTCATGCCGTTCTGGCCCGAGCAGCTCGGGATGAAACGCCATCAGCTCATGAAGGTGCGGGAAAACATCCGCATGGGCTGCGCGATCCTGCGGCACTACTACGATCGCGAGAAGGGTGACGTGCGCAAAGCCCTGGCGCGCTACAACGGCAGCGTTGGCCGGCGTGATTACCCGGACAAGGTGATTACGCGCTGGACCACGAAATGGCGCGCCTAGCGGCGCGCAACGCACGCAGGTCAACGGGTCGCGAAGCCGCGCATGCCGCCGGAAGGCTCCTCGACCTGCTCCGAGGCGACCGCCGTGACCCGCGACGCGCTCGATCCTTCCCACAGCCAGCCGATGAACGCCGCCACGGCTGCGGGTGGACCACACGCGAGCACTTCGACGCGACCATCGGGAAGATTCGTCGCGTAGCCGTCGACACCGAGCTTGCGAGCCTTGCTCGCCGCACTGGCGCGATAGAACACGCCCTGGACGCGCCCCGAAACGAGACTGCGCTGGCAGATGCGCATGGGATTGCGACGTCGATGCTGTCGTTGTCGATCAGGGCGGGTCGCGAAGCCGACCCGTTGGCCGGACGGTCACGAGCTGTCGGAACGCGACTTCGCGCGATTCGCGATGCGCAGGGCTTCCTGCGCGCGGGCGCGTGCCAGCGCTGCCTGGCTGCGCGCAGTACCGTAGTCGTGGCGTTGCAGGGCGGCTTCGGCACGAGTGAGGGAATTGGTTGCCTGGGCGAACTGCTCGGGCGCGCGCTCCGCCGCACCTGCCGCGCGAGCGGCCGCAATGGCCTGGCGCGCATCGCTCATTTCCTGCACCGGCGCACCGGTGCAGGCGGACAAGCAGATGAGTGCCGCGCCCAATAGGGCCGCGGCAACGAGAGCGGCACGCGGGCTCGCCACGCGAGACCTGGTCATTTTGTAGTTATGAGGCGCCTGTGGACGGAATCCGCCGAACGCTAACAAGCACGTCGGGGGGCGTCAAGCCGCTGGGCGCGCCCCGCATGCCGGGAATGCGGAGAAACACGGTGCGTGGGACAGTGTTGTAAATTGGCGTCGCAGCAGGAGCGGGCCGAATGATCGAGATTCTCGTTCTGTATTACTCGCGCAAAGGTGCCACCGCCGAGCTGGCGCGGCAGGTCTGCCGGGGCATCGAATCGGTACCCGGCGTCCAGGCTCGCCTGCGAACCGTGCCGCCCGTTGCAACCGTGGTCGAACAGGCGGCCCCGCCCATCCCTCCGAGCGGCGCCGTATTTGCCACGCCCGCGGACCTGGTGGAATGCGCGGGGCTGGTGATGGGCAGTCCTACACGATTCGGCAACATGGCCGCACCGCTCAAGCATTTTCTCGATGGGACGAGTGCGCTCTGGCTGAGTGGAGGCCTGGTGAACAAGCCCGCCGGCGTTTTCACTTCGACGCAGACGCAGCACGGCGGCCAGGAAACGACGCTGGTGTCGATGATGTTGCCGCTCCTTCATCACGGCATGTACATCGTCGGCCTGCCTTATACGGAGCGTGCGCTCAATGAAACGAAAGGTGGCGGAAGCCCCTACGGTGCGAGCCACGTTTCGGGAGAAGAAGCCGCGGTGCACCTCGATGAGCACGAGAAAGTGCTGGCACAGTTGCTCGGTCGCCGGGTCGCGGAGGCTGCGCGGCGGCTCTCACGTCCATGAACGCATCCGGGGGGCGCCAGGTGGTGCTGCTCCTGTTCGCAGTGCTCGCGATCAGCGTGCTGGCCTGGCAATGGCCGAACCTGCGCGCGGGCTCGTTCTGGCCTCTCCTTTTCCTGGTGCCACTCTGCGTACCGCTGCCCGGAATCATCCGTTCGCGACGCTACACCTATGCGTGGGCTTCATTCGTCGTAATTGCTTACGTCGCGCTTGGTGTAACCGAAGTCATCGCCACACCGCATGCCCGGCTCTTTCCGGCTTTGATCCTGTTCACGGCGTTCGCGCTCTTCATCGCACTCGTCCTTTTCCTCCGCCTGACGCGGCCCTCCCGCAGCGCCTGAACGTCAATTGCCGGAGCGGCGTTCCAGCACCTCGCGGATGAATGGCACGGTGAGGCGGCGGTTCGCCGCCAGCGAAGCGATGTCGAGTTTCTCCAGCAACTCGCACAGGCTGCGCAGGTCGCGCGGCAAGCGCCTGAGCAGATAAGTCGCCGCCTCGTCCTGCAGTTCCAGGCCGCGAGCGCGTGCGCGCAGGCGCAGGACTTCGATCTGCTCCGGCTCACTCAGCGGGCGCAGCTGGAACACGAGCGCAGCGGTCATCCGGGAACGGAGGTCGGGCAGCCTCCACTCGATTGCCGCAGGCGCGCGCGTCGAGGCGAAGAGGAGACGCCGCCGGTTCTCCTGCATGGCGTTATAGAGCACGAAAAGTGCACGCTCCCACGCCTCGTCACCGGCGATGCGCTGCACGTCGTCGATGCAGACCAGATCGAGCTGCTCGCATCCCATGAGTGCGTCCGGCGGAAAATCCTCTTGCAGCGGAAAGTAGGCTGCCGTGCGCCCCAACTCCCCTGCCCTGGCGCAGGTGGCCTGCAGCAGGTGCGTTTTCCCGGTCGCGGTGGGACCCCAGAGCCATACGGGCGTGAACGTGTTATCGACCAGTGCCTGCACGACTTGCGCATTCGGGCCCAGGACAAAAGTGGCGAACACCGATCCGTCGCGCCATCGCACTCCAAGTGGCAGTTGACGCATCGACTCAGGCGGTCCGGCGTGAATGCACGACGGCGTGTGCGCGGCGAATGTAGGTCACGACGTAGTCGATGCCGCTGACGAACGTCGTCACGAATACGCCTGCACCGAGAGCCAGCACGATGGACTCGTCCGGCCAGCCGAACGCCAGCGAGGCGATCGCAGCCAGCACGTAGAGAAGCTGCAGCAGCGTGTTCAGCTTGCTCACGGCGGTCGGCCGGCCATGCAGCGGCCCGAACAGCCAATAGAACGTGAGGGCACCGATACCGATGATGACGTCGCGGGCGACAACGACGAACGCCAGCCACGCGGGCGTGTAACCCGCCGCTGCCAGCGTGATGAACACGGTGACCAGGAGCAGCTTGTCCGCGAGCGGATCGAGCACCTTGCCGAGCTCGGTCGTCCAGCCGAATCGCTTCGCCAGGAATCCGTCGAGCGCATCGGAAAAAGCAGCGACACCGAAAAGCAGGAGGGTCTGCGTGAACTCGCCGCGAAACAGGAGCATCGCGATCGGCACGACCAGCAGGATGCGGCCGACACAGATGATGTTGGGGAGTTGCCGCAGGCTCACGAGGGCGCCGGAGGTACTTACTGTCTCAATCGAAACCGCAGCTCGGAACTCACTGGAGCGCCGGAGTCGACCGGCACCAGCCGCTGGCCCAGCGCAATTGCACGCGCGAGCCTGTCGGCATCGCCCTGCACGCGGGCGCGATAGACGACAGTGTCACCCGACAACTGCTCCACTGCGAGACTGCTGATCAGGG